>ENA-ORXT01007025-ORXT01007025.1-marine-metagenome-genome-assembly--contig:-NODE-7025-length-10220-cov-31.677512_pt1 | contig 10220 bp, 12 predicted proteins | sample MGYA00237868_ERZ511482 | MGnify/ENA metagenome assembly ERZ511482
AAAGCAAAAAGCTGGCGTTTATTAAATCAAAAGCTTAAAGTAGAAGCAACAGACAAGCTTCATGCACTTAGAAAACGATTGTTGAGATTATCGGAAAGCATATGGACTTTTTTGGATCACCAAAATGTGCCTCCAGATAACAATGGATCTGAAAGAGCCATTCGAAATATAAAAGTAAAACAAAAGGTATCAGGTCAATTCAGATCAGATAATGGAGCATCACAATTTGCAATAATCAGATCTGTAATTGACACAATATGTAAAAATGACGGAAATACTTTTGACTGCCTTAGTCATATCACTAACTTAGTACCTGAGTAGTTACCAAGAGATTATCTTTAAATGGTCGGATAAAGCCAAATAATTCTATACTAAGTAAACAGATTTCAAATATGTCACGATTACAAAATGAATACCTGACAGCTTTATCTGCTAATGATAAGCAAGGAAAATTGAATGAGATTAAAGATAATTATACACAAGTTAGACAAAGTCTAAATCAAGAATTTGTTACTAAGAAGTCTGAACTTAATAATATAAAAGATGAACTATCAAATATAAATTGTAATGAACAAATCTTACAAGTAATGAAAGATGTTTGGATAAAATATATCGGAGAATTAGAAGAAGATATATATAAGCCCAATGGTAGAATTTCTGATGCACAGCTTGAAGTTTACAGTCGTTTATGTTCAGATGATTATGGTGATGCAATACACCTGGCAAGATCAATTCTTTCATCACAGAATAGAAGTATTTATTATGATGAATATGATGGTTGTAATGACTTAGTATACAGTAGTCCTAGAAGCACAGTTGTCGAAGATTTTAAAATGGATGTTTCTCCAAACCCTAGTTCAGGAAATATAAATGTTGAATTTAGCATTCCTACCACAGGAAGTCTTGAAGTATATAGTTCAAATGGAATACTTGTTAGTAAAAAAATGCTAGTGGAGGAAGATAAAGTCTCTTTGCAGTTAGAAAATAGCGGAGTCCATATTATTAGGCTCATCCAAGAGAACAAAAAAATGCTAATTAAACGAATAATAAATATCAAATAATAAATAAGAGAGGTGTGAGAGTTAGCTCTTATACCTCTCATAAAATTAGAATAAATGAAATATTTATATTTACTGTTATTCTATTCTATAACTGTAATCGGTATATCAGCCCAGTCAAAACAAGATTATGTTTGGCTTTTCGGAGTGGATGAAGAAACGTTTCCCTTAGAAACGGGTTACATGTTTAATTTTAATAAACCGCCCTTGGAGGTTAAAGAACATGATAATAATATCGGGATAGGAAAAGCGAATACTTCTATATGTGATGAAGAAGGTGATTTATTAATGTACATGAATGGTTGTGCGGTCATGAATAGAAATTTTGAAATGATGCCAAATGGTGATAGTCTTAGTTATAATATACTATGGGATTTGGCAAATCATAATTGTAATATAGGAACAATAGGTAGCTTTCAAGATCATTTAATATTACCTGATCCTGGAAAAGAAAATGAATTCTACGTTATACATAAACCTAGGCTGTACAATGGAAATGGATTACAAGATTCTATACCCTTATGGTACAGTAAGGTAGATTTAGAATTAGAAGAAGGACTAGGAGATTTATTATTGAAAAATCAAGTACTTGATAATAGCCGACAGTTCCTGTTAAATTACCTTACTGCTATTAGTCATGAAAATGGAGTAGATTGGTGGATTATTCAAGCTTTAGTCGATGATTCTTTATTTCACACCTTTCTTATAGATGATGATGGTGCAAAGCTAAGCCACATACAAAATAGTCATCATTTTTTTACAACCAATCATACATCGGCATCGGGGACAGCAAAATTTAGCCCTGATGGAACAAGATATGCAATGTATAATGAGGTAGATGGTTTACTTATATATGATTTTGACAGAGGCTCAGGACAATTAACTTTTAGAGAAAGAATTACACCTTATGTACACACTGGGGAAAGTGTTTTTTGCAGTGTAGAGTGGTCACCAAATAGTAGATTTATTTATACTGCGTCGAGTATATTTTTGCACCAGATTGACCTATGGGAAGAAAATATCCAAGAAAACGGTGTACGACTTATAGATACCTACAACGGAACACAAGATCCTTTTTCAACTAATTTCTTTATGATGGCACAGGCACCAGATTGCAAAATATACATGGCACCACAAAGTGGAACTAGATCTTATCATGTGATACATAAGCCAGATGAACTTGGAAGTGATTGTAATTTTGTGCAGAATGGACTGAAACTACCTCAACTTTCTAACTTTGGTGGCATGCCTAACTTCCCAAGATTCAGAGTAGATGAGGAAGAAAAATGTAATCCTTTACTTACGAGTATTTTTGGGAATACAGTATTTTACAGAAGAGAACTTAAAATTTATCCGAGTCCATCCGATGGGAAATATACAATAGAGATGCCAGATGGTTTTTCGGAAGGTATGATGTCTATACTTAATATGGATGGACAGATTATAAGACAGCAAGAAGTATCAAATAAGGAGCTTCTTAGAGAAGTAGATATTTCTTCATTTCCTCTTGGTCTCTACCAAATAGAATTATTCCCTAAAGAAAACAAAGAAAGAATATTTTGGGGAATGCAAGTTTCTAAAATTTAATGGAGTACTCTTGACAACAATGGCTATAACGATCATATCTCACTGCGTACCTTGTGAGAGACGACGCATAGCCTAAACCGTTATCCTTAATTTAAAAAAAAATAAAATAGATTACTATGGCAAAAGTTAAAAAACCAAGGCCTAAAAACGGTCCAAGTACAACAGGAAAACCATCTGGAGGTAAACGAGGTAATAATCCAACAAAACCGAAGAAGTAAAACTAATTCCAATAGATGAATAAATTACCAACAACAACTAAGATCAATGGATATTTCATTTTTGAATCTTTAGAAGATGATAAAACAACAATTGCAATAGGTAAAATTGATGGATTAAGAGACAAAGAATTAACTCAATTATTTTATGTAAAAATCAAGAATAAACAACATCTTATAAATGGAATTCGAAAAATAAAAGATGCAGAAAATGTTTTTCCATTAATTCATATAGCTGCTCATGGAAACAGTGAAGGAACTGGTATAAAATTGCTTGAAGATGAAATTTTATGGCCAGAACTTACAAAAGAACTCAGTGATATGAATACAAGAGCAATGAATACAACCATTCTTGTAATGGCGTTATGTAAAGGAGCACGAATAGTAACAGAATTCAACAATGCAATTAGAGCTCCATATTTTACAATGATTGGACCCAGACATGATATCAACTGGAACAAACTGGATAGGTGTCTATTTGAGTTCTATAAAATTCTATTGCCAACATATAATTTGGAGTTGGCATTCGAGGAAACAGCAAAGTATAATGGTGGATTTATACCATTTTATTATTTGAACTGTGTAGGAGCATTTCAAAGATTAGTTTCTGATTTCCATAAGAAAATTGAAGGTGGGCAATTCAAACATGAGTTGTTAGATAGCTATAAAAGACAAGAAGGCAAAAAAGCTGACTGGGAGTTTAAGGATAAAGTTAGTGACAAAGAATATCAGAAAGATATAATTTCAAAAGCTTTAGATATATGGAAAAAACATTGGTTTATGATAGACTTATATCCAGAAAATGAAGATAGATTTAAAAATGCAAATACGGAAATTGAGTAACTAAGGATAACAATGGCTATAACGATCATATCTCACTGCGTACCTTGTGAGAGACGACGCATAGCCTGATCCGTTAGTTTCCATATAGATCATAAAAAAATAAGGCAGTTTGAACAACTAAAATATAATCAATGACAAAATCAGAAATTGAAGAGCATTTAATAAAACTTGAATATAATTTAATTGTCGCAGCGAAGAAACAGAAACCAGAACTTACAAGAATTTGGGCAAACACATTTCCGAACAGTGCGGCTGTTTACATTTTCCGTGAAGAAGGTGAAATCTGTTACGTTGGTGAAACTGGAAATCTACGAGGGCGAATGAATGATATTTTAAACACTAAAAACCATTCTTTAAGAAGAAATTTAGGTAAATCGATATTTCTCAATCATGTCGACTATATTCATGCGACTTCTAAGGTCAGCTACCCAGCTAATTTAGAAGAATTACTAAATGAACGATTCAGAACTAAATTAACAATTTCATTTCTTGAAATAGGTTTAGGAAGAAAGGAATTGGAAGAAAGAATTTTTGGCAAATTCAAACCTAAATACAATATTAAAGGAAAGAGAGGAGCGGTCAAAAGTTACACAAAGAAGGATAAACAAGTCAAATATAAAAAAGCGTATGAACCTTGGACAGTTAACAATGATGAGAAATTAGAAGAACTCTATTGCCTAAAGAAATCAGTTAAGGAGTTAAGCGTACTATTTCAGAGAAACGATGGTGCAATAAGATCTCGCATAAAAAAGCTAGAACTCAAAGAAAAATACGGAAACTAACACCGCATAATCACAGAATGTTTCCTTCGTCAGCACTCTGGATATGCAAGATCCGTTCTCTTCCATTATGAAAACAATCTCAACCCTAGAAATTTTCTATCTTTGGAATAATATCATATCAGTAAAAGATGGGAAAGAAAATAAAGGTTGAAAACAAGGAAATTGGAATTCAAATAATAAATGAATCTGAGTATATCAGCTTAACAGATATGGTAAGAGGAGATGAAGGATCAGATCATATCCGAAATTGGCTAAGGAATAGAAATACTGTTGAATTTATCGGACTGTGGGAGACTATTCATAATCCTGATTTTAAAGGTGTCGAATTCGACACCTTTAGAAAAGAAGCGGGTTTAAATTCTTTCAATCTAACACCAAAGAAATGGGTTAAAGCTACAAACGCCATTGGTATATATTCAAAATCTGGAAGGTATGGCGGTACATATGCCCACAAGGATATTGCTTTTGAATTTGGAAGTTGGATAAGTCCCATGTTCAAGTTAATGCTTCTGAAAGAGTTTCAGCGGCTCAAGAAGGAAGAATCTAATAGATACAACCTAGAGTGGAACATTAAACGATTACTGACCAAGACCAACTATTCTATACACACTGATGCAATTAAGGAACATATAATACCAATATCAAACCGTAGCATAGGAAATCAGTGGCTTATCTATGCTGAAGAAGCGGATATATTAAACGTTGCATTATTTGGTTGTACGGCTAAAGAATGGCGAGACTCGAATAAGAACCATGGTAAAAAAGGATTGAATCTCAGAGATTTTGCAAGTATCAATGAGTTAGTTGTTCTTTCAAACTTAGAAAACATTAATGCCTTGTTAATAGAGAAGGCGATGCCAAAGGAAGTTCGATTTAAGGAATTAGAAAGAATAGCTCTCAAACAAATGAAGCTACTAAACGATGAAAACGTAATAAAAGCCATCAAAAAAGAAGATGACCAAACTTATATAAAAGCAAGTAAAAAAGAAAAGTAACGGAAGAGAACAATGGCTATGACGATCATATCTCACTACGTACCTTGTGAGAGACGACGCATAGCCTGAACCGTTATAAGCAAGTTGAAAGACTAAACAATATCGATATAATGAAAAATATGAGATCCAATATTTTTATTCCTGTAATTCTATTATTCTTTATCTCTTGTAAAGAAAAAAAAGTCCAACCGATGGAATTAGCAAATCAAATACTTAAGAAGTATGAAGGATATCAATCGCTATCATATGACATAGAATACAAAATTAAATACTTTAGTCAAGTTGACGATACAACAAAAGTATCTGCTAAGATTGACTTAATAAAACAAAAAAGTGATACAATTTTTGGTGGATATGTTTGGATAAAAGCCGATTCAATAGAAAGATATTATGATACTAAGAACACCTATCTTATCAATCATAAAAATGACACCATTACAAGATATCCACAAAATAAGCCATATGTCATTACAGGAAATACAATAGGCGAAGCTGTAAAAATGTACTTTTTAAATCCAGAAAGACTGATAAAAGGAGCATCTGATTCAACAATCAAAATCACAATTGTAGATGATAAAATTGATGATTATGAAACATGGAAGTTAGAATATGAATTCGAAGACGATGAATATTCCACTAATACTTGGAAAAATATATGGATTCAAAAACAAAGTGGTTTTATCCCAAAAATGAACTTTTCATCAGATATGCAAGGTGAAAGCCAATATAATCAATGGGATTTATCTGAAATAGAGTACGACAGATTTTCTATTAGCGATTTTGAAAAGAGATTTGATGAAATTAAAAAGAACTATCCAATTGTAGATTATAAGGAAAGATCAAAAGAAGAAGAAATCCTATTATCGAACGGCACTTCTATTCCTGAACTTACAGGAACTCGCTATTCTGATAACGCCAAAATATCATTAGACGACTACAAGGGTAAGATTGTTCTATTAGATTTTTGGTATATAGATTGTTTTCCTTGTATTAAAGCCATACCACATTTAAACGATATTCATGGAAAATACTTTGACAAAGGATTAGTTGTTATAGGTGCAAACCCATTTAATAACAATGAGAATGATTTGAAACGATTGCCAAATTTCTTATCCAATAATCCAATTGACTATTCAGTTATGTTTATTGACAAGATAAAACCTAAAGATTTTAAGGTTTATGCATATCCATCATTTTATCTCATTGATAGAAAAGGAAAAATAGTACATTCAGAAGTTGGATTCAGTGAAGAAGCAACAAGTAAAATTGATAGTTTGATCCAAGTAAATTTATGATTGATAGTGAACAATTGGATTGAACGCAAAAAACCAGCTTATAACAATGGCTATAACGATCATATCTCACTGCGTACCTTGTGAGAGACGACGCATAGCCTGAACCGTTACACACAAGCCAAGAATACAGAAAAGAAGTTTCGTTAAGAGAAACTAATTTCTTATCTTTGACGTTATATGAATATAATTTCGTTCAGGTCGATAAGAGAATTTTATGATAAGCATGCAACTACTAAGAATAGTTTGAGAACGTGGTATACTATTCTAAAGGCTCAAAATTGGTCTAAGCCGCAAGATGCAGTTAATACTTTTGGTTCTTCGAATGTTGATATTTTAAAGAATGATAGATTATGCATTGACGTTAAAGGGCGAAATTTACGTGTGATTCTTAGTATGAATTATTCAAAAAATACTGCATTTATTAAGTGGATCGGTTGGCACAAAGAATATGATAAATTAGGCAAAGAAATACATACAATAAACTCTACAATTAAAAGAAAATGAATTGGACAATAATAAAGAATCAGGATCAATACGAAAAGGCACTAAGGAGATTGGATTCAATATTTAATTCTACAAATGAATCAAAAATTAGTGATGAGTTCGATTTGCTTAGTATATTGATAAGTAAATATGAGAGTGAAAATTTTGAAATTAGGGAAGCTGATCCAATTCAAGTAATTAAAATGAAAATGGAGTACATGGGAATTAGGCAAGTAGATTTAATACCATATTTTGGATCTAAGTCAACAACGAGTAAAATTTTAACTTACAAATCTCCTTTAACGTTAAAACATATATGGCTGTTAAGCCAAAAACTTGAACTGCCAATTGAATTATTAGCGAGACCTTATAAAGTTGACAAATGGAATTTCATGAAAAAATATGATTCGAAGCTTAAAAAGCGATTAAAGGCCAGTGTGTAACACCGCATAATCACAGAATGCTTCCTTCGTCAGCACTCTGGATATGCATAATCCGTTGTCGGGAATAAAGAAAAAATTAGATAAAAGAGCAGGATTTCGTAAATTTGAATAAAATGAAACTATTTGGCAAAATTGTACGTAATATCGGGATGTAATGGAGCTGGTAAAACAACAGCATCCTATACGATATTGCCAGAAATATTGGATTGCCAAGAATTCGTAAACGCTGATGAAATTGCCAAAGGACTTTCTCCATTCCAACCAGAAAAAGTAGCATTCGAAGCAGGAAGGATTATGCTCAAGAGATTAGATGAGCTCTTAAAAGAAGGTGAAGATTTTGCATTTGAAACAACTCTTGCAAGTAGGACATTTGCCCATTATATTAGAGAAGCTAAAGAGAGAAATTATGAAGTAATCCTAATTTTCTTTTGGTTAAATTCTGTTGAATTAGCAATAGAGAGGGTAAAAATAAGGGTTATAGAAGGAGGTCATAATATTCCAAAAAATGTGATAATCAGAAGATACAAACGTGGATTAGAAAATTTCTTCAATATTTATCGAGATTTAGTTGATAACTGGATGTTTATTGATAATTCAGGTAAACCATATAGAGAAATCTCCAGAGGCGAGAAAGGTGAAATTATAGTAAACAATAATTCTAAATGGAATTTAATAAAGTCGAAATATGAAAGATAGATCATTCAAAGAGGAAAGCAAACTGATTCTTGAAGGACTAGAAAAAGCTTATGAAAAAATGGTCAAATTTAAAAAGGCAAAAGGTAGTCCATTAGTTGTGTCGGAAAACGGTAAAATCAAGATCATCGCAGCGGAAGAAATACTCCCGACAACAATGTATACCACATCATAGCCGCCTATCGGCAGGCCACGCTGGGTATACTAACCGTTGTCAGTAATGTAAAAAAAATTGAATAGAATGAAGTTTAAAAAAACTATATTTCTGATTTTAATTTCATCTAAATTATTGTGCCAAAAGACTCAAATAGAAATGAAGAATAATGTTCCAAATAGTGTAGAAATTATTGATAATCATCTAGATCAGTTTTTTGATAAAAGTGAGGATATTGTTGTATTTGATGAAATTGAATCCGAAATTATACATAGAGATATTTATTTTATAAAGGCTAGTAAAGACAGACTGTATCATATTTTACTAAGTTGCGGAATGAGTGCTTTACCAATGAAAATTCCAGGAGATGTTCAATCATCAGATTTAGCTGAAGTGATGATCTTATTACCTGAAGAATGGAATTTAGAATATGAATCTTTTAGCGATGAGCGCAACTATTGGCCAATTAGAATAATGAAAGAATTAATGATGTTGCCACATGCAAATGAAACTTGGTTGGGTTACGGACACACTTTTGGACATGAAGATGATGATGAACTTGCTAATGGAATTGGATTTGTTTCTGTAATGTTAGTATATTCAATGGAATTATCAGAGGAGTTTACAACTATCAAACTTGATAACGACAAGCACATCGATATTTTTACAGTGATTCCTCTTTATAAAGAAGAACTTCAATTCAAAAAGGAAAATAGCTCAAGTGATTTATTAGAGAAATTTGATCAATATTCAATAGATGAAATTGTGAAGGTTGGAAGAAAAAATATTTGTAAATGAAACACTACTGACAACATGCGGTAATCATGTCATGCCTCGCTTTCGCTCCGGCACGCCAGATACCGCAGAACCGTTAGGTGGCATAAAATGAAAAAATGAAAAAACTAATCTACTATCCAAATTTTGAACCGCCAGATAAAGAATGGTTGAAATTTGCATTATTATATTTGGACAATTTCGAAAGTATTGTTCCATATTCAAGAAGAGATCGAATTTCAGCGGATTTCAAAAGAATTTTAGACCATACAGATGCAGCATCTTTGTATTCTCCAGAACATGATCAAGGATATAGAGCAACACTTAAATCTATACAAGAAGTAAACACAATATTGAGTGATCCTTATAGTATGAGTAGTCTGTTCAATAATGTTAATGTTAAACGAATTTCGAATGACCCAAAGATGTGGACTACTCAAATTTATCGGGAAAAGTTCTCTTGGGAATGGGGTCAATTTTGCCTAAAAAATAATTTGGGAGAAACTAATGAAGACGGTATTTTAGTATCAAATGAAATAGCATATCTTTTTATGACTCACTTAGCGAAAGAAATATCTCATTCAACTAATGGTTCGATTGTAACAGACAATATAGAGTTCGACAACTATTCAAACTATGTAAGAACGTTTGACCCAGAAATACAAACAAGACATCGCTTTATGAAAGGAATAATAAGTATTCTAATTCCTGCAAATCTCTCAGAAATTTCAATATCCACGATAATTGAATTTAGAAATAGAAACAGAAAATTAATCAGTGCTTTCAATAAAGAAATAAATAAAGATCAGAATTTGGGAGCTGGTTTTGAAATTGGGCACAGTTATTTTTGTTCCTTCGATGGTTCCAATGGTGAAAATGAATGGTACAATGAAGTGTT
>ENA-ORXT01007026-ORXT01007026.1-marine-metagenome-genome-assembly--contig:-NODE-7026-length-10219-cov-7.021791_pt1 | contig 10219 bp, 7 predicted proteins | sample MGYA00237868_ERZ511482 | MGnify/ENA metagenome assembly ERZ511482
CCCTCGTGGCTCGCCCCGATGTCGAGGAAGCACAATTCGTCGGCCCCGGCAGCGTCATAGGCGGTCGCCGCCTCCACCGGGTCGCCCGCATCGACCAGATCGACGAAATTGACGCCCTTGACCACGCGGCCATCGGAGACGTCGAGACAGGGGATGACACGTATTTTCAGCATGGTAATGCAGGTAACGCCTTCGTCCCCGTGCGGCAAGCACCAAGGCCGGCACGGGCACGGACAGGACGACGGAACACATTGTCGCCGCGCGAGTTACAAGCCCGGCATCTCTCCTAAAAGGCATCTCTCCATGGAACTCGATATCGCCGTCTGGCTCGATTACGGCGTCAGCGGCCCCGTCGATCTGTTGTTGCAGATCGAGGCGGCGGAACTGGACGATCAGCGGATCGTCCGTTCGACCATGAATACCGGCTGGGCGGGGGACGGATGGACCATCGCGGCGGAAAGCAACGTGGGACGGCGCATGTGGCTGCGCCTTCGGGACGACTTCCAGTGCACCTACACCGCGCGCGTCTCCATCGACCGCGCATCGCCCGACCTGTCGCGCCTTTCGCAGATCGTGGCGCATAACCTGCCCGGCGATGCGGTACGGTATCTGATGCCGTCGCGCTACTGTCCCTCCGACACGTTCCAGACCTTCGTGAACGCGGAGTTCGGCGATCTTGCGGGCGGGGCGCGGATCGTGGCGCTGCGCGACTGGATCCAGAACCACTTCGCCTACGTCCCCGGCGCGAGCGGGCCGCGCACGACCGCGCTCGAAACCTTCGTTCAGCGGCAGGGGGTCTGCCGCGACTTCGCGCATGTCCTCATCACGCTGGCGCGGGCCTCGACCATCCCGGCCCGCTTCGCCAGCGTCTATGCTCCCGACGTGGATCCGCCCGACTTCCATGCGGTGGCCGAAGTCTATCTCGACGGCGCGTGGCACCTGGTCGACCCGACCGGCATGGCCGACCCCGCGACCATCGCGCGGATCGGCGTGGGATCGGACGCGGCGGATGTGGCGTTCATGACCACCTTCGGCTCGATGATGCTGCGCCAGCAGACCGTGAGCGTCACGCGGGTGTGAGCGTTATCCGCGCCGGAAGACGGGCGCGGCGAGGCGGGCGATGGCGATGTCGAGCACGGCGGGCAGGCCGCTGGCCATCGCCGCTTCGATGGCGGGCGCGATCTGCGCCTCCTCCGTCACCTTGGCCCCGTGACAGCCGAGCGCGGCGGCGACCCGGTCGTAGCGGGTATCGGGGGCGAGGTCGCAGCCGATGGCCCGGTCCTCGCCGTAATCGCGGATCTGGATGTGCCGCTCGGCGTTCCAGCATGCATCGTTACCGATAAGCGCGAGGAACGGAGCGTCGGCGCGGGCGGCGGTGTCGAACTCGGCCAGCGTGAACCCCGCCGTCCCGTCGCCCATCGTCAGCACGACCGTCGCTCCGGGCCGCGCGACCCTGGCGCCGATGGCGTAGCCGATTCCCCCGCCGATGGCGCCCGACAGGCCGTTGGTCAGACGCATGGGGGCGTGGAGCAGGGCCTGTGTCCACTGCCCGAACTCGCCGCCGTCGCAGACGAGGACGGGGTCCTCCGCCGCGTCGAGCACCGCCTGCACCTCCTTGCACAGCGCGCGCGGATGGATGCCCGGCGCGGTCGACGGATCGACGCGATGGCCGACCGCCTCGTCCACCGCCGCGCACCAGTCCGGGCGATCCACCCGCCGCGCCGCCGCCACGATCGCATCCGCCGCCGTATACGGATCGGCGCGAGAGGCGAGCGCCAGGCGATCGCCGGACAGCGCCCTGGCACGCTCCAGCATCGCCTCCTCGGGGTCGACGAACAGGAGCGCCGCATCGCTCGCCACCGCAGGGGAGCGCGCGAAACCCATGGTGAAATCCGGCACCTTGCCGATACCGAGAATCACGTCCGCCCGGGACATCTCCTCGACGAAAGCGCCGAGAGCCGGATCGCGCAAGCCGCGCGGGCTTTCGAGACAGACGACCGGCGCCCCCGTCGCCTCCCGCAAGGCCGCCGCCCGGCCTCCGCCGCGCCCCTCGTTGAGCATCGGTCCCGTCAGGATCAGCGGACGTTCCGCCCCGGCCAGCGCCGCGACGACCGCCCCCGCATTGTCGAAGCCAGTCGCGTCCACGTTGAATGCATCCGGTATCGGCACGCCGTCCGCCCGCGCGTTCAGCATGTCGGCGGGCAGGGCGACATGCACCGGTCCCCGCCGCCCCGACAGCGCGACACGAATCGCCTCGCCCAGCATCGCGCCCAGTTCGGCGACGGTCCGGGGGCGAAAGCTGGCCTTGACCACCGGCGCGGCCATCGCGCATTGGTCCAGCTCCTGAAACGGCGCGTTGCCGTCTTCGCAAACCGGCGAATCGCCGCTCAGCAGCAACACAGGGCTTTCGTTCATGCGCGCCGAGTAGAGCGCCGAGAGCGCATTGGCGAAGCCCGGCGCCGCCGTGACCAGCGCCACGCCCAGCCGCCCGGAAGTCTGCGCGAAACCGTCGGCCATGTAGACCGCCCCGCCTTCGTGCCGGGTATGGATGATTCGCAGATCGTCTTCCAGAACAGCGTCGTAGACAGGCATGATCTGATTGCCGGACAAGGAGAATACGGTCTCTACCCCTGCGGCTCGCAGGGTCCGGGTGAGGAGACGGGCACCGTTCATGCGGGGAAACTCCTGAAACAGACGATCCGACCCCTATACAGATTAATGTCGCGCGAAACCAATGCGCGTCGTACATCCGCAGCGCGAATGCAAAGTAAACTCGACAGACGGATGCAAATCCCATATTTTGCGACGTGAGGATACAGACTATGGTATTCTGTACACTGTTGAACACTCTCAAGACGACTGGAGAATCACATGTTGCGTAATGCACTTTTCGCGTTCGGCGCGTCCCTCACCATCGGCCTTCCGCATACTGCGGTTGCCCAGACCATGATCACCGCGCCCTCGGTCACCATGCCCTCGGTCACCATGCCGCAGATCGTCGCTCCGTCGATTGCCGTTCCGGCCGTCACGGTACAGCCGGTCGTCGTCCAGCCGGTTGCCGTTCGCCCGGTTGCCGTTCGTCCGGTCGCCGTTCAGCGCGTGGTCACGCAGACGACCTACGCCAACCAGGACTGCTACGATCCCAATACCGACGGCCCCTCGAACACTTCGGCCCTTCCGCTCTGCGCGGTCTATCTCGACCAGGCAGCCGGCGGCGAGCAGTATGCGACCATCGACCGCGGTTCCCTCGCCAATACGCAGGTCTGCCCTGCCGGTGTCGATTGCGGTCCCCCCGCTGACCTGACCAACGTCCGTCCCTTCTACGGGACCGCAGGACAGCAGGTTCCCGCGACCGTCGTGCAGCCCATGGTTGCGCAGCCCGTGGTCGTGACACCTCCCCCGGCGCCCGTGGTAGCGGTCGCACCTCCCGCACCCGTGGCGATCCCGCCCGCACCGCCCGTGTTCGCTCCGGTCACGGCGCTTCCCGGTGCCGGTCTCGGTGGCGTCGGCTTCGCGGCCGCCAGCCTTCTGGCCGTGGCTGCCGGCGTCGGCATCTTTACCCTTGCCAATGACAGCGACTCCGCGAGCGGCACCAACTAAGTCGCCACGTCACGAGCGGCACGCTTCTCGTTCGGGAAGCGTGCCGTACCATCCCCGAACCCGTTCCGATGGTCTATCTGGATCGGTTCGCGGGATACGTCCCGAACACGTTTTCCGGGTCGCCAGCCGCTACGGAGCGGGCGGTGATCTGCCCGAGTTCAGAATATATTCGAGATGTCAGGACGCGCGAATATCGGTTCGACGCGCCCGTCAGCGAATTCCAGTTCGACCGGCAACACGCAGTAAGCGACCCGGCGATACCCGGTATCGTCGAGTTCGATGATCGGACGAGAAAAACGCGACGGCTTCGGAAGCCGTCGCGTTTTTCGTATGCGAGAAGCGGACGCGTGCCCTTACCCGCCCAGCAGGTTCGGCAGCCACAGGCACAGCCCCGGCACGGCGACGATCAACCCGATCCGCACGATCTCGACACCGAAGAACGGCATGACCCCCCGGAAGGTTTCCGAGATCGGAACGTCCTTCGCCAAGGCACTGATGATGAACACGTTCAGCCCCACGGGCGGCGTGATGAGACCCAGTTCGATCACCACGAGCGCCAGAATGCCGAACCAGAGCTTCAGCTCCTCGTTCGACATGCCGTAGGCGGCCGTCTGCGCCGTGACGTAATCGCCGCCGTTGATCTCGACGAGGGCGGGCCAGAAGAACGGCACGACGACGAGGATCATGGCGAGCGATTCCATGAAGCAGCCCAGCACGATCAGGACCAGAAGCATCGCGACGAGGATCACGAAGGGATCGTACCCGCTCGACCCGGCCCAGTCGGCCATCGCCGCGGGCAGGCCCGCGCGGCTGAAGAACCCCTTGAGCACCTCCGCCCCAAACAGGATGAACGCGATCATCCCGGCGGTCACGGCGGTCTCGCGCAGGGCCGTGCCGAGGCGGGGCAGGGTCAGCCCCCGGTCCCCGTCCCGCACGACGATCCCGTAGACGAGAATGGCGAAGACCCCGATCGCCGCCGCCGGGGTCGGGGTGAACAGCCCGAAGCCCAGACCGAGGATGATCCCGAGGAAGAGCGCGAGAATGGGCACGAGGCGGCGCAGGGCGGCGCGCCGTTCCTCGCTCGACATGACGTCGAGGGCGGGCGCGAGCGAGGGGCGCAGGCGCACGGCAACGGCGATGACCGCGATGAAGAACGCCACGGCGATCAGGCCCGGGATCATCGCCGCCCGAAACATCTCGACGATCGATGCCTCGACGATCAATGCGTAGATGATGAGTGCGACCGAGGGGGGGATCAGGATCCCGAGAGTGCCGCCGGCGGCCAGCGTCCCCGTCGCGAGCCGCGCGGAATAGTTCATGCGGCGCAGTTCGGGCAGGGCGACCTTGCCCATGGTCGAGGCCGTGGCGAGGGACGAGCCGCAGACCGCGCCGAACCCCGCGCAGGCGGCGATCGCGGCCATCGCCACCCCGCCCCGCGTGCGCCCGACCAGCGCGCGCATGCCCGTGAAGAGGTCGCGCGACATCCCCGTTTCCGACGCGAGGTATCCCATCAGGATGAACAGCGGCACGACGGACAGGTCGTAGCTGGCCACCGAATTGAAGAGCAGGGACTTGAACTGCCTGAGATACGGCTCGAAGCGCAGATAGCTGGCGACGTGGGAGAGCGCGTAATTGCCGCCGATTCCGGTCAGGACCATCGCCAGCCCGACGGGGATGCGCAGGACCAGCAGCAGGAACAAGACGCCCAGTCCGATCAGGCCGACCGTCTCTCGATCAAGCATCGGGCAAGGGACCCGCCGCCTCCGGCCCATCCGTCAATGCCTGCACCGTCGCGATCATCGACCACAGGACGAGTGACACGATCCCCGAGATGTAGAACGGCCAGACCTGCCACCCGAGAACCGGACTGAGCGCGCCGTCCTCCCGCGTCTCGAACAGGCCGAGCGTCATCCAGTAGGCGAGGAACAATGCGAGGGCGGCCATGGAGACGAGCGAGAGGCGGTCGATGCCTCGCCTGAACGAAGCGGGGGCGCGGGAGAGGAAGAGATCGACGGCGAGATGCCCGCGCTCCGCCTGACACCATGGCAGGAACATGGGGATCGCGGTGCCGACGGCGAGCGTGACGAAATCCTCGTAGCCGGGCAGGGCGCCGACCTCGCCCCCCATGAGACGGGCGATGCGGTCGAGCGCGAAGGCCCCCGCATTCGCCGCCGTCACGACGACGATGCCGAGCAGGACCGCGCCTCCGAGCATGGCCCAAAGGCGCGCTGCGGACCGAAGCAGGCCGGTCACGCCCATTGCCGCCTCCGGCGCGTCAGTTCGCGTTTTTCTCGACCGCCGCGCGTGCGGCGTCGACGATGGCCTGACCGTCGATCTCCTTGTCGGCGACTTCCTCGATCCAGCGATCCACGATCGTCTGGCCGCGCTTCTCGACCTCCGCCGTCATGTCGGCATCGAGGCGCAGGATCGTGCTGCCGCTGTCGAACTGCTGGCGCTTGCCGAAGTTCTCCGCCTCCTGCCAGACTTCGCCAATCTCCTTGGCGAAATCGCGACCCGAATTGTCCTCGATAATCTGCTTGAGATCGTCGGGCAGGGCGTCGAACCGCTCCTGATTCATCGCGAACAGGAAGACGGACGTCCCGAAGCGCAGTTTCCCGCTCCCCTCAATCGACGTCTGCGTGAGGTCGGCCAGCTTGAGCGGAGGGAAGATCTCGAAGGGCACGAGCGCCCCGTCGACCGCGCCCTTCGAGAGCGCCTGCGGAAGGGCGGGCACCGGCATGCCCACCGGCTCCGCGCCCAGCGCCTCGATCATCCATGCGCCCGTGCGCGAGGGGGTGCGCAGCTTCAGGCCCTGAAGGACGTCGAGCGACGTGATGTCCTCCATCCGCTCGCGCAGGTGCAGCGCGTTGCCGTCATGGGTGTGGATCAGCAGCGGCTTCATGTCGTCGTAATCGTCGGCGATCATCTCGTAGGCGTCGTCGATGGCCAGGTTGGTCGTCACCGCCGACCCCATGTGGATGGTCGGCAACTCGAAGACCTCGGTCCGGGGAAAGACGCCGGGAGTATAGCCGATCAGGGTCCAGACGATATCCGCGGCCCCGTCGCGCACCTGCCGATAGAGTTCGGGCGGCTTGCCCCCCATCGACATGGACGGAAAGATCTCGAAGGCGATGCGCCCGTCGGATGCTTCCTCGATCCGCTGGGTCCAGGGTTCGATCATCTGCTCCTGGGTGGTGGATTTGGGGCTGAGGAAGTGATGGATGGTGAGCGTGACCTCGGGGTCCGCCGCCAGCGCACCCTGCGGCACGGCCTGCACGCCCATCGCGGCGATCGCGCCCAGCGCCAGCGCGCGGATCCTGCATCCTGTCATCATCCGAAAGCTCTCCCGTTGGTATCGCCGTTTCATCTGCGCCCGAACGCTACGCCTTTGACCATGCGGTGTAAACCGCGTTCGCAAGCCTCGGCGAGACGTTGACCGCGAACCCCGACCGCGAAATTCTCCCCGACCCTCATGCGCCAGGGCCATGGACATGCCCCGCAACACGCGCTAAACGACCCCTCGCGGCGACGTGGCGGAGTGGTTACGCAGCGGATTGCAAATCCGTGTACCCCGGTTCAATTCCGGGCGTCGCCTCCAGAAATTCCCGACAGGCTTCCGGAGGCGTTCAGATCTTCTGGTCGTATTCGCCGACTTCGGCCACCGTGTCGATATAGGCGTCCACATCGGCGAAGATCGCGCGCATGTCGGCTTCCGATTCGGGGCTTTCGCAGACGACGACGAGGTTGGGCGTGTTGGACGAGGCGCGGACCAGCGCCCATGCGCCGCCTTCGAGCTGCATCCGGGCGCCGTTGATGGTGATGATCTCCTCGATCTTCTTGCCCGCCAGCGTGCCGCCCTTTGCCGCGAAATCCTCGAAATGCGCGACGATGCGGTCGATCACGTCGTATTTTTCCAGATCCGAGCAGTAGGGCGACATCGTCGGCGTGGTCCAGACGGGGGGCAGGGCCTTGCGCAGCGCGCTCATCGACTCGCCCGCCCTATCGATCATCAGGCACAATTCGCGCGCGACGACCATGCCGCAGTCGTAGCCGCGCCCCAGATCGCCCGCGAGGAAGTAATGGCCCGACTTCTCGAACCCAGCCAATGCGCCGAGTTCCTTGACGCGGCGCTTCATGTGGCTGTGGCCGGTCTTCCAGTAATCGGTCTTCATACCTGCTTGCTTCAGCACGGGATCGGACAGAAACAACCCGGTCGATTTGACATCCGCCACCAGAGTCGCGCCGGGATGGCTGTCCACCCAGGACCGCGCGAGCATTACGCCCACTTTGTCGGCGAAGATCTCCTCGCCCTCGTCATCCACCACGCCGCAGCGGTCGCCGTCGCCGTCGAAGCCGAGCGCGAAATCGGCCCCCGTCTCGATCACCTTGTCGCGCATGGAGTGCAGCATCTCCATCGCCTCGGGGTTGGGGTTGTAGTTCGGGAAGGTGTAGTCGGGCCGGGTATGCAGCGGGATGACCTCGGCCCCCAGTCGCTCCAGCATCTGCGGCGCGACCATGCCCGCCGTGCCGTTGCCCGTGGCGCAGACGACGCGCAGGGGGCGGGACAGGCGCGTATCCCCGACCAGATCGTCGAGATAGCGGTCCATGGCGCCCGGTTCGCGACGATACGACCCGCCCGGCGCGCTGCGCCCCTCGCCCGCGAGCGTCATCGCCTTCAGCCGCCCCATCTCCTCCGGCCCGAAGGTCAGCGGGCGGTCGGCGCCGATCTTGACCCCCGTCCAGCCGTTGGGATTGTGGCTCGCCGTGATCATGGCACAGGCGGGGATATCGAGATCGAACTGCGAGAAGTAGACCAGCGGCGAGAGCGCGATGCCGATATCGATCACCTCGACCCCCGCGCTCATCAGGCCGAGCATCAGCGCCTGTTTCACCTCCAGCGAATAGGAGCGGTAGTCGCAGCCGACGACGATGCGCGCCTTGTCCCATTCGCGCAGCATCGTGCCCAGCGACAGCCCCACCTCCTGCAATCCGACGAGGTTGATCTCTTCAGGAAAGCGCCAGCGCGCGTCGTATTCGCGAAAGCCGGTCGGCACGATCATCGCTTCGCTGAGAAAGGCGGGGGTGTTCTGGGTGACGGTGGTGTGGGGCTTGACGGGCATGGGAATATTTTCCGTACAATGAGCGGGTATGGGGCCGTTCTTAAGGGCAAGACCCGCCGATTGCGAGTGTCGCGCCCAGCGTACCCCGCCAATCCTGACCGTATCTCTAAGGATCGCGCTGCCGATTGCACCCCGCGCCCCGCCATGCCATACCCCGCCCAATCCGTTTCCCTGCCCGTATTTTCAGAGTGTCCGACCGATGCCCGACCTCCTTCTCGAACTTCTCTCTGAGGAAATCCCCGCCCGCATGCAGGCCGATGCGCGCGACACCTTGCGCGACAGGGTGGCAAAGGGGCTGAAGGAAGCGGGGATCGAACACGGCACGCCGGTCGTCCATTCCACGCCCCGGCGCCTGACGCTGCACATCCCCGGCCTGCCCGCGCGCACGCCCGATATCGAGGAGGAGCGCAAGGGGCCGCGCACGGATGCACCGGAAAAGGCGCTCGAAGGCTTCCTGCGCTCGACCGGCCTGACGAAGGACGAGCTGGAAGTGCGGCCCGACAAGAAGAGCGACGTGTATTTCGCCGTCATCCGCAAACCGGGCGTGGAGACGGCTGAGGCCATCGCCGCGCTGGTGCCGGAAGTGATCCGGTCCTTCCCGTGGCCGAAATCGATGCGCTGGGGGTCGTCGGACCTGCGCTGGGTGCGGCCCCTGTCCTCGATCCTGTGCCTGCTCGACGACGAGGTGGTGCCGGTCGAGATCGAAGGGTATCGCGCGGGGAACGAGACGCGCGGGCACCGGCTGGTCGACGGCACGCCCTTCGCGGTGGACGGCTTCGACAGCTACCGCGAGGGCCTCGCCGCGCGGGGCGTGACGCTCAATGCCGCCGAGCGCGCGCGGACCATCGACGCGGGCGCGCGGGCGCTCTGCGCCGACCATGGCGTGACGTTGCTCGACGATCCGGCCCTGCTGCGCGAGAATGCGGGTCTGACCGAGATGCCCGTGCCGATCATCGGCGAGATCGAGGAGGCGTTCCGCTCGCTGCCCGCCGAAGTGCTTCAGACTTCCATGCGCGAGCACCAGAAATTCTTCTCCGCCGTCGACGGAGACGGCAAGGTCACGCATTTCGTGGCGGTCGCCAATATCCGGGGCGCGGATGGCGGCGAGACGATCCTGCGCGGCAATGCCAAGGTCCTGCGCGCCCGGCTTGCCGATGCGAAATTCTTCTGGGAGAACGACCTGCGCGCCATCGAGCGGGACGGTTTCGCGGGCATGGCCGCGCCGCTGGCCAACGTCACCTTCCACAACCAACTCGGCACCCAGGGCGAGCGGATCGAGCGGATCGCGGCACTGGCGCAGCAATTCGCCACCGTCACGGGCGCCGATGCGGCCATGGCGGCGGATGCGGCGCGGGTGGCCAAGGCCGATCTGGCGTCGGAGATGGTCTACGAGTTCCCCGAGTTGCAGGGCCTCATGGGCCGCTACTACGCGGGCGCCGCCGGTCTCGATTTCCGCATCGCGGCGGCGTGCGAGGATCATTACAAGCCGCTCGGCCCCT
>ENA-ORXT01007027-ORXT01007027.1-marine-metagenome-genome-assembly--contig:-NODE-7027-length-10217-cov-10.726824_pt1 | contig 10217 bp, 8 predicted proteins | sample MGYA00237868_ERZ511482 | MGnify/ENA metagenome assembly ERZ511482
AGAGGCGTCGTATGCTCCACCAAGCGCCCTCAGAGTTGGGGACTTACTAGGGCTGTTTGATGTCATGCATGGGATTGGGCCTCCTGATCCGTGGGCTTCGTGCTTTAAAGATGCTCGCCGGTGCACGCTACGATTCACGAGGTCAGGCGGTGTATTTATCAATGCGGTGCGCAGCTTTACCGAGCGCGAAAAGGATTCTTGGACGCTGTTGACAGCAGAAAAGCCGATCGAGCTGACACAAGTTGCAGAGCAAAACGAAGACGAGCTGCCAGAGAGAGGCCCACACATTCTGTACGTGTCATTGTACTCGGATGAGTTTAGCGTGTAAAAGCGACGCCGTGGAAGCTTAGAGGGCTACTATGGAGCGTACACGTCTCTGAGCTTGCATGATCGTGCGTTCTCCGTTCGGCCACTCTTTACTTACCACCTGGGGCAAACCCTAAAGCTCTCTTGAAGCGTGTCGGTGAGGACATGCTCCAAATGAGCAAGGAAGGTGTTCCCGTGTATGACGCGCACTCAAAAGAAAACTTCGTGGTTCGGGTTTTCTTGTGCCTGGGCGTGTTTGATTTTCCTATGGCGGCCAAGTTCTCAAACTCTGTAGGAGCTCCAGGAACTGAGCATTGCAACAGGTGCGACATTGTCCATCCGAAGACTAAGAGCGAGAGGAGGGATCGCGCGATAAGCAGCACATTTTCCTTTGATGTCAAAGACACAAAATACTCAAGAGTGCTAGAGCGAACAGCTGCCATCATGTCTTTCCTGAAGAGCTCTACGCAGTTGTCTGCAGAAGCTATTAAAGACGCACTTCTGCTCAATGGAGTTACGGACAGGTCAGGTGGCCTGACGATGCGACTGACTGAGGCCCGGGTTCCTGGGACGTTTGACATACGCGAACTTGTCATTGTTGCACCATCTCACCTTTTGTACTACAACATTGCATCCAACCTCCTGATGAAAGCGTACGAGGCACTCTCTGTCGGGCAGCGTGATAAATTCGTTTCAGAATCGCGCCGCAGTTCGAAACATGTTCCAACACACACGATCCTATTGTCCTTTGAGCCTGAAAAAATGGGTGGCACGACTCTTTCTATGTCCGAATACGCAGTGCTGCTGACCGTGGGTCCCACGGTCCTGGAGTACAGTGTGCACACCCAAAGTACTTCTGCACATGCGGTTGATACTCTTACCGCTCGGCAGGCGCTACGACATTTCGCTACTGCTCTGTTTTATAGGCCTCCTCTGTGCTCTGACGGAGAGCATGCCGTGAGGGAACGGCAAACAGTCGTTGAGGTCCAACGTCTCGGCGAGAGTCTGATGATTGAGTTGCGTCGCCTGCTACCCTTCAGCGGAATGTGGGAGCGGCCTGCCGTTCATCGCCTTTTGGAGTTGCTGTATCGTACTCTACCGTTGGTGCAGCTCGGCTCATTAATATGCGAGCTCATCTTTGAGAACATCCACCAGATGGCGAAGCGCGAGATCGGCCAGAGCAACCATCGAAACCCTGCGGAATATTCAATGCAAAGGTGGAGATACACAGAGCAGTGCTCAAGGGCACTGTCCATGCCTGATGAGTACGGCGTTCCGACATCGTGGCTGCTTGGCCTCGGCGGTAATCCGTTGAAGGCCGTCTCTCTTCACAGACTCGCTCCCCAGAGGCGGTTGGCATCCGCCACTGGCAAAAGGTTTTGTGCCAGGAAAGCCTTGAGCATGGTTGTGAGTTCGATGGAAGACTTCTGGAGGGATCACACACCCAACGCGCCCGTCAAGTTCTGGAGGAAAACCAGGCACACGCAGCGATCATTTTTCATTCGAGAGGGGTTGACAGTGTCTGTGCTCCAAAAAGAAGAGGCATTTGACGTATTGAACGACCCCAGCTCGACAGGAGGGCAGAGAGTACAATTTCGTCGCGTGCGAGAGATTGGCACAATTGCGAAAGAGCTGTACCTTGAATGTGAATGGTGAACAGCCCGCGCGTCAGCCTTATTCATCGTTGGGAAACCTACGGTAGTCAAACTCGACGCTACGTTCGGCGTGGAACTTGTGCAAGCTGAGCACGTACTGCAGTCTGCTTTTGTTCTCCCTTGCAAAGCGGACAAGGTAGAGTTCACAAAGAAGTCGGGCTTCCACTTTAAGACCGGCTGAGGGAAGCTGCATGAGTTTTGTGAGGAGCACGGAGACGGTAGCCCAGAAAAGGCTGTTATTGCACGACGCTTTAGATACCTATCGTGCTGATACGGTCGCAAGAGACAAGCAGAGAAGTTTCGTAGGGAGAGTTGTTCACATTTTCAGTTAAGATTCAAAGCCAAAAGAGAAGTATCTTTTCGCCACTTTTGCCAGTCGTCGATCGCAACCACTACTTTTTCTCTCTCTTGGAAGGTACCTCACTTTTCGTACAGACCTGTGCCGACGCCATGGCTTGTATGATCTATTGCAAGCCATGCCAGATCCCTGTGCACGATGGCGCGGGAGTTTCTGTCCGCGACGCTTGTGCGTGCAGCGCCCCGTTGATCGACGGAACAAAGAAATCAAAGGAAAGGCATTACATGATGAAGGCGCCCCAGTGAGCATCACGACACCCTCACGCAACTCACATACAGACAGAGAAGTACGAAGCCCACAGAATGCAAGAACGTTGTCGACTTAGTCACCACTTATGTCCCCAACCGTTTCAGCTCCTCCACTGGCGAGTACACGCGGCCATTGGATTGCCGCTCCACCACCAAAGGAGCGTGACATCCAACGAGGTGCCGCTCCTTCCCGCTGGCCTGCTCGGGCCGGTAGTGCAGATCGTCGTTCTTGGTCGGCGCGCACCGCCAGCAGCAGATCGGCACACTCGGCCCAGCTCCGTCGCCTAGCTGGTCAATGCATGCCGGGCACACGACCAAAGACATCCAGATGACAGTTCCGCAATGCGGGCACGCCGCACCGTCCACAGAGTTGTCTGTCATGACTCCATCTTTCTCGTTGTGGAGCACCAACCCGTGACCGGCTCGTTTGATCGCGTTATCGGTAACAAACTGCTGCACAGCGTGGGGTGCCACTTGCGAGTCCACGAAGACTGCGTTTTCTCCCTTCCAGGCTGGACGCGACTCGGTTCTCATGTACGCAAGGATACAGTCCAGATACTCGGTCAAGAAGGAGGTCATGACTCGGAGGTCCCGTCAAAACTCTGCTGGGTCGCACGCCTCATAGGATTTCGCACCGCCAAACCACCACTTTCCCGCAGCCAGTTTCAGGGCGCTCAGTATGAGCAGATTCTCGAAAGGAATAAGCATCCCTATCTTTCCACGCCAGCGTGCCTCATGTTCAATAGCGTGCGCAAGCCAGCCAGGGCACGCAAGGCGCACTGCAGACGCCACGTTCGTTCCCGCTTTGAATCCGCTGTGCAGAACGCCGTAGCCCGTCACGACGAAGTCGCCAACTTCCATTTTGTGGAAGCCGACGCGAACGCCGTGCGCAAGGAACAACGACGCAGGCCACAAGACTGCCTTCTCCGCTAGAAACGTCCACACGTCTCCTCCTGCAGCTACCAGAACGAAAGGGTCCATATGTTCACTTATGACGCGTACCATTTTTGGAACCTCAGACCTGGCAACAAAAAACCAGAACTTGTTCGCCCCGGACTGCAGGTAGGAAATCGACTGCAGCAGATTGTCCTGTTTATGCCAACTTCAGTGAGAGCCAACGCTTCCCACGTAGAGAAATCTAGTGTTCATGCCTTCGTATGTGGCACAGGCACCAAGCATGCTGTGGTGGTTCAGAGTACGACGGTTCTGCAATCGCTCACTCGGCGGAAAGGGCTCCGGTTTGGCTGTACAGGCTTGATCGCCCAGGCTCCTGCCACACCCATCCTCGTTGGCTGGAGTCATGTCGGAGACGTAGCACACCTCTATTGGCTTGGGCTTTCCAGGACCAATGGCTCTGGTCTCGCGCCCACCTGCAGTCACACCTCGCGTCCATGTGACCCTCGAATCATTGACGTTCTGAAGGAACTGAGAAACACCGAAGTCCTTGTACCTGGCGCGAAGAACGGTTGTGCTCTCGCGCATCCTCTTCCTGACCTCAGCACTCGTTAGCATCATCTCCCTTTCCGGCGGCATTTGATCTCGTAGCCCGTCGCGATTCACACCAGGATGCGCCTGCGTGCTACCACCGAAGGACGCACTGACAATGGCTGGGTACTGCGGGAAAGTTTGAATCCGCACCCGGACTTGCTCGCCAACTTTCCGCTTTGGCGCCGCGCATGACACAGGTCGAATCTGGGGTGCTACTATTCGAAACACGTGTGCGCCAAATGTACGAATGGACGCTGCCTGCGATGGAATCAAGCCAAGCAGTCCGAGACCCGGAAGGGTGGTTATGCACGTGACAGGAATTGAGTGGAACTTCGTGCCACCGTGCTCGGCAGTCTGCGGCTCCACCACCGACTCATTGCGTTGCAGCCGCGCCAGTGCATGCAGACCCCCTTCACCACTGCCCCCAGCACCACCGTGCGCCACCCGCCGACCCCTCAGGCCGGCTTTTTCACAAGGTGGCTTGAATGCAACGGAGGTGCCATCAGCACAGTCGCTCCGCTTAAAACCGCAAACACAATCAAGACCAGCGCAAAAACGATCAGAAGCACCGAACGAGTCCACACCGCCTTCTTCACCAACGGGCCGACGGCATGCGTCGCCTTGACGTTGACCTTGACCACCCCGTCCAGCATCAGCTCCACGATGAGCACCACGTGCAACCTCGTCGTCACGGCCACCTCGGTCATCGGGGCGACCGCGACCGCCGCCTTGTCCATGACCTTTACTACCTTTTGCACCATCACGTCCGCGGCCAGCTTCACCTGCGGCCTCATTGTTACCGCCGCCTTGTTCGTAGGGCCGACGGAGACCACCGCCTTGGCATTGACCATCACGATAACGTCCTGCAGCACCACCAGGTACCTCATCGTCATCAACATCGTCATGATATCCCACTCGACAACCAGGCTGACAGCGTCTGCCACCTTGTTCTTGAATGTGTCCACCTCGGCCACCGTCGCCATTACGGCCGACGCTACCTGCCACTGCAGCGTGACCACCACCTCAATCATCAGGACAACGGCGTCCGCCACCTCGACCGGCATCTTGAAGAACTTGTTAACCGTGGGCGCCACGACCGGCACCACCTGCGACCCCACCGTCTATTCCAACTCGCCCATCAGCCCGACCCCGGCCGCCACCTTGACGTGGACCTTGACCACCTCGGCCACCGTCGCCACTACGGCCGGCGCCACCTGCCACTGCATCGTCAACACCAACTCGATCATCAGGCCCACAGCAGCCGCCACCTCGACCGGCATGTTCATCTCCTCTACCTTCGGCACCACGACCGTCGTAACCTGAGACGCCATCGTCGCCGTCAGCTCGCCCATCAGCCCGACCGCGACTGCCGCCTTGCCCTGGACCATGAACACGACGGCCACCATCGGCACCACCAAATGCGCCGCCTGCGTCATCAACGAGGCTACCAACTCGACGACCAGACTGACGGCAATCGCCGCCCGCACCATGACGTGCAACACCCCGTCCGCCATCATCACCACGACCAGCACAAACGGCAACTTGATCGTCTCCGCCAACTCGGCAATCAGACCGACCGTGACTGCCGCCTTGACCTCTGCCACTTCGTCCACCGTCAGCGTCCAGATGAGCTGTGACTTGATCACCTGCGCCGGAACGACCATCAGGCCGCCGCTGGCCACCGCTTTGGCCTTCACGTCGGATATGGTCTGTATGGCATCCGCCGCTGGCGGCACCTGCTCGTCGACCGCCTCTGCCACTACGACCGCCACTACCACCAGATAAGCCGCGGCGGCTGCGTCCCTCACTGCGTCGTGCGTTCCGCCCCGATCCTGGCCTCCGGTCTTCGTCCTCATGGCTACCGTCGCGGTCGCCCACATGAGCAGCTCGGAAAGAGGTACCGCCGCCATCGCTATCGTTGGGGTTGTCAGCAGTGCGTCCACTCAAAATCTCATCAGCCTGCTCTTCCTCCTTGAGCTTGTCATGCGCAGGGTAATGAGCAACGAGCAGGTGCCGGAGGCGATGACGGAAGTCAGGGGCGTAGACCGCCTGCTGCCACTTGGAGGAGTGTGGGTCCAGGAAATCTCGCCTGCTCGCGTCGTTGGGTGCGCCAAATAGAAGAGCGACGTACGCCAGGAGGTTGTCGGCTGTCTCGCGTTCGTCGCTCCGCCGCGGCGAAATGACCGACACAGGCAGCATAGTTCTCAAGTTGCTCTCAACGCGGAAGCAATCGTCCGTGTCGATGGAGTGAATGTGCGCCACAACGACGGCCAGCATTTTGATGAACCCCTGCAGCACACACTCATTCCAGCCCCCATCTCCCTTGCCAACTCCAGAGGTGTCTATGACCACATTTGCGCCATTGGCCGAGTTCAGGACCTCGGTGGCGTCCGTCTCACGCCGCTTGTAGCGCACTAACACCGGCAAAATTTGGTCCAAGTCTCTCAGGACCACCCCCCACCACACGTTGCCGGAACGCACAGACATCACCGTCATTCCTCCACTCAGAACCATGCCGTCCCTAATCGCTTTGCTCCCAAGGCGCACACCCCACGACTTGCCAGCCGCGGCGCCGGCGAACGCGTCAGCAAGTTTTTACACCCTAAGAGCGCTGAGGCTCGTAAGGGCGTCGCACGCTGCATGCGCGATGAGCTCAAAGACCTGAAGGCCGGTGACATTGATCTATCTGATGAAGACTCAGACTAATGTTCTGATGTGATGCTCCGCGTTATGCCTTGAATACGGCTGCACAAGGGTGTTGTTGCCTCGGCAACAGAGATACAGGTTACATTCTCTGCCGAGAATCTGAGGAGCCCTGTCCAGCGAGCTCTGTCCCACAAAGATCTCTGCAAATGAGTGAAGGGTGCAGTTTTTTTTTCTCTTTTTATGCCTTTTACTGTCGTATCTTTATCATGTTACTCATACTTGTTTCTATTTGCCGTTTTAAATTTTTTCCTGCCAACATTCGCATATCGCGCCAAGAAACAGCACGGGACCGTCATGCACAGCCATAATAGGAAGAGTCCTGTGGATTGGCCTCGAAGACTGCTTCGGAGGTGTATTGCTCATAAATATGAGCGTCTTCCCGTCGGACCGACCTGTGAAGAAGAGCAAGGACCATCTGCGTAAAAGTGCGAGGGAAACGCCGCGGAGGATGCAGAGGAGCTTTTACGTGGACTTCTTTCAAGCTCATCCGGAGAACACGTTCGCAAAATTGGGTCTGGGTACGTTCCACACAAACCGCGACGAACTCCTCGCACGACTATCCTTTGAACGCGCGTGCGACCTTTTTCGGGCATGGTGTCTCCTTCTGTTTCAAGGCAAGAACTGAGTCAGGAAGCTCGTTCCTTGCCGCACATTTTTCAGAGAGGACTTTCCAGCAACATCCTGTTCCTAGCTTGCTGCGCTCGTTGACATCTGTCACTGCATCTGTTTCAAGGAATGGTCCTTCGAACGTATAGTTGGATATGCTGAGAGACAATCTTAAGAACAATCCTGGGAACCGTTCCTGACCAGTTTCCGAGACCATCCCGGAAAAAGACTATAGGGTTGATGCTGGAGGACGGCAAGGATAATTCCAAGGCCAGTTCCTAGAACTTTCTTGCCGCGCCCAAACAGAAAATGGTCCAAATCATGTGCCAGTCTTGTTTCGGGATTTTTTGGAGGGCAGTCCCCCGTCAAATTCAGAAGTTACGTCCTTATTTATATTGGAATATCTTTTACGAGAAAGATTCTGGAACTCTATTCCAACACACAGTGGAGGGGCGGCTGCGGTGGTGGCAGCGGAAGCGGGGCGAGGCGAATCCTGCGCAGTGCACCTCGTTGCGGGATCCACCACGAACCCGGTTCTGACTCAAATTGCTCGTAAACGCTCGTTGAAAACGGGCTCCTGCTCGCACGCTGAGAGTGTTTGCTCGTACAGTCAATATCCGGTTATATGCGCTCCAGATATATGTCACGTGCTATATATCTGGGAGGATCGCGATCGACAACTTCCGCGGGAACCATCGACAAATTTCGCGATCGTCTTCTGAAATGCAGCCCAGACAGGGGGAAGTGGGAAAACGTGACGGATTTGTCGCACACTGCACTCATCGGTGTGAACACACCGTCATCCATCCTACCACCGATGACGCTGACAATCGTCCTGGGCCCCACCGTGGCCGACCCCACCGTCATCGATTCCACCGTCTTCTTCCCCACAGCGGCTGTCCAGCCACGTAGGGCCAGACTGGGTTGGACGAAGGTGAGGGAGGCCATGCCACTGAAGTCGAAGGGAGTGACGCCTCGTACGGCCGGGAGAGCGACGACTCGGACGGCGGCAGGAATGGCGTGTCGAACGATGGAGGATGTAATCGGGCGGATGGCGGGGACAGTGCCGACTTGGACGGCGAGGGGCCTGACAGCTCGGACGGCGGGGGTCGTAATGGGTCCTACACGGAAGCGAGTGAGGACCCGTCGGACAGCAACAATGAACGATCTTCATAAAACCCTTGTCGTATACTTCTTATTCTGTTCCTCAGAAAAGAAACTGATCATACTCCAGTCTCGTATGAAGTCTGGTGGTTACCAGCTCGAGGATGCTCAGACTTTGTGTCGGATCGTGTCGCTGGAAGACGCGCGTGTGGAACTCGAAGTCATATCAAATCTGTAATTGTACGCCTCATCATGCGACCGACCAACTGAAATGGTTCTTAAATCCTGCGATCATGAGCCCCAGCAGCCCCTTTCTCGGTCAAAATGGCAGCAATCGGAAAAGAAACGAGAACGCCTCGCCGTGGCGCGCCGTGAGAATGAATTGCTGGAACGGGGGCTACAAAGTGCGCAAGGGTGCCATATAATGGGATAGTGACTGTATCCCGCTCAAGACACTCGTTGTGGTGTGGTGGCGACGAGATTAGGGCGTGATTAAGAGCTCTATGAAATCCGCTCAAGTTCTTACAAGTGCGACTTGATACACTAAACGGGTGCGGTCCTCAGTACCAGAGTGCCGAGTAGGGCACGTAATACGAAGAAGGACACCATCGTGTGCAGCTCATGAGCAGAGGAAGGTTGCGCCCACTTCAGGGTGGTGGGTGGGAAGAGAGCAGGCAGTTTTCGCAACCTGACGCCTCTCTATCGGCGTGACGCGCTGTGGCCGCCGCCGCAGCCGACACGCTCTCGCGGCCTTCTGTCCCTGCAGGAGCAAGCAAGCACCCCTCTCTCGTACCAATAGAGGAAATAGAACGTCGCCTCGCAAGCGAGGGTGCAGCCCTGGATCACTCCTTTCCTGCAATGCCCAACCCCCCCCCTCCCCCGCAAGCACAGCAGTGGGCAACCGGCACAGAGTCGGCAGAGCGACGCAAATATCGTGCCGCAAGCCCTGCAACACCCCCGGGGTGGGGGGCGTCGGAACCCGCTTTCTCCGCACGGGAAGCACAGTTCTTTGGCAATTGTCACAGAACTTGGGGGAAGTGAGTTCACAAAACCCAGACCATTCCCTTTCGCGTTCACAGAGGGACAGTTGCCGCTCGGGTGGCTAGTGTAAAATACTGTCAAGTCCCAGAAAAGGGGGAGCTAGTGTGAAAACCTGATACTCGTGCAGCACCTCGACGCCCGTGCTCGACTCAAAGTCTGTCTCACTCTGTTAGTCCTCTGAGAACCGCACTTTTTTTGGAGATACCAGAATTCCGCCGCTACGACCGCAAATGGCAAGCAGTCTTCACACAAGGTATAGAGACCCCACAAACCTTTTTACTGCAAGAAATGGTACGCATTTGTTGTGTAGGAAGCCCTTCAACGGCACACCTATGTCGAACAGATACGGCTCAGACGCATCGTTTTTAGGCCTTCCGGCACACTGGGCGAGCCGCACGAGGTCACAGCACCGTTTCTCGCATTTGTCCCATATTCACATACCTCGTGCATTCGAGTGCACTATTCTGCGCGGCGCTCCAATCCCACTGCCCGAAGGTAGACGTGCGTAAACAGTATGTCGAGAAGAAGCATAAGTGTTTTGTTGCAGCGATCCCCTGACATTGGGAGGCTACTTAAAAGTTCGCTCATCCAGAAGTGCGATCTCCTGCGCGACTTTTGAGATTCGATCTCACGAGATCCGGCAGTCCATCGAGTCGCGCGCTTCGTCAGTAGCCAATGAGCGCCTGTGCATGGGCACTCCCAAAT
>ENA-ORXT01007029-ORXT01007029.1-marine-metagenome-genome-assembly--contig:-NODE-7029-length-10217-cov-3.491124_pt1 | contig 10217 bp, 7 predicted proteins | sample MGYA00237868_ERZ511482 | MGnify/ENA metagenome assembly ERZ511482
TCGGATGACGTTTGCTACCAGTGGGAAGATCTAACGTCCGAATTTTCAGGGAGAGGGGGAGCTAAATTTTGGTTTCTACGCCGCTAGTAAAATCTAAAGTAAGTGCCATTGGGCTTGCGCCGTGACGCTGGAATTGCCTTTGCAGTTCTCCAGCGTGCGCGCGAAATTCTGCCACCGGCTTGCGCGGCCTCAGAAAACGTCGATCATTAAGATTCGTTACGCTGCGGCCGAAGTGGTTCTCTGCTTTTGATCGCACACTTCTAAACAGTCCTCGAACGACATGAGCCCTTTTCGAAAGTCGGCGTCCTTGCGATACCAAGCGGCGATCATCAACTGCAAATTCATCTCCATCACATTCACCGGCGGCGTATCGGTCTGGGACGCGATCTTTAAAAGCTTCTCTTGCGCTGCCTTAGCCCGACGAGAGGTCGCGGGCTGGGCCGCCGATCCAACCAACCGTCCGCTCCGCAACACGAGCCAAATCTTCCGAGAACCAAATCCGGCGACCGGCACGACACCGTTAAGTTTTGTCCGGGCTTGTTGCAGCGCTGTCAATCGTAACGTCAGCCACGACAACTGTTGCCAACGATTTCTAATCAGCGCGGCTTTTTCATAGTGTTGTTGTAGGCCCGCCGCAATCATCTCGTTTTCCAATTCGGCCAACAACGTGCCATCCTTGAGCGTCAGAAAATCAATCACCCTCTCAATGGCCCTATGGTACTGCTCCCTGCTACAGAGTCCCGCACATGGTCCTGGACAACTGCCCAGTTCGAATCGAATGCAGCCCGCCGACGTGACGTTATCAAACAGCTGCCGCTGGTTATTAAAATGGAACTTCGTTCGATCGGGGCAATCACGGAGACCAAAGGAATAGTTGATCGCTTCGACGGCGGATTTCAATCGCCCCGTTCCGGCAATCGGCCCGATCGACCAATCGCTGCGATCGGTAACTTGCCGAGCAACGAACGCGCGGGGCGCTACACCACCACCGATGCAGATGAACGCCGGTTGGCGGCGGGTCGGTTGGCCCTGCTTGTTGAAATCAGGTCGCCAGCGATAGATCAATTCCTGTTCCCGAATCAACGCCAGCAATTCGTGCGAAACGGGCTCCCATATAATCCGTCGGCTGTGCCGGACGATGCGCCCCATCTTGGGATCAGACGGGGTTTTTGCAAAGTAAGAAAGCAAACGCTTTCGCAACGCTTTGGATTTCCCTACGTAGCAGAGTTGGTCATTCCGATCCAACCAACCGTACACCCCGGGCGTCAGCGGGCAGTGATCGTGCAGCATCGCTCGCGCCGCCATTCGATCGGTGGGGATCCGCCACCCGACGACCCCATCCCGCGTACTACAGCGACGAGCGGCCTTGGTCAGAAGGGAAGGTCCGAAACCGGCGAACTTCGGCGGCACACTCTGAGTTAGTTTGGACATTCCGTTCTCCAATTCGCTGCCACATTTTGTTCCTTCGGCTAATAAATTAGCATACAACAAAGGTCCAGCAGGTGAAAACGAGTTAGTCTTTTTTGACGCAGTAGCCCGACATTTTGTAGCATTCAAACTTCACACGCAGCAAAAACAACGCGTCATTGTTCGTCTTGGAAGGATTTCGCCGTACGAATCTAAAAGTTGTAATTAGACTCTGCCCTTTTGCTTACTCCTCAAGCCCCCCTCCAGCTAGCTAAACATTTATGCGTATTCCAGTTCCAGCGGCTCTATTCACCGTTTTAGTTCTCACTTTGGCATTTCCCAGCACCTACGTGGTTGCTCAGTTTCCGCCAGTTCGGCGTCCCAACATCATCCTGATGAACTTGGACGATGCTGATACTGATTTGCTGAGTGAAGAAAACGTTAACCAGCACTTCCCCGCGATCGCTGAACTTTATAAGAGGTCGACCTTCTTCACCAACGCGCACTGCACCACTCCGTTTTGCGCCCCCAGCCGCGCGGCGCTGTTCACTGGTAAGTACGGGTTCAACAATGGTTGTAAAACGGGCAGCGAAACAGCCGCCAGCAGCGTCGGATTTCAGGGAGGCTATCAGCGATTCAAACGCTTTAACCACGATCGAAACGAACTGGGTGTCTGGATGAAGCAGGCCGGCTATCGGACGATGCATGTGGGGAAATTTCATCACAACGGATTTGATTTTAAGGTCCCCCCAGGCTGGGATGATTTTTGCGTTAGCTTGGGAGCCAGATATTATGGAGGGTCTCGGTTTTCAAACGTTAGCCAAACGCCCGCGAGCACCTATAGGATGGGTCCCCAAGAATACATCACGGTGGAAGATCGAAAGGAAGCGATGCGGACCTTGGATCTTCATGATCGGCAACGGCCCAACCAACCATTCTTTCTATACCTTGCCCCGATCGCGCCCCATTTCCCACAAAGCCCAGATCTTTCACGGATGGCGGAAGCAAAATACAGACATTACGCAAGCGGGTTGCGTCAACCGACCGACGATCCGGATTATGACGAAGCGGATATCAGTGACAAACCGGCGTTTCTACAGCGTCCGAGACTCAACGCTAGTGAGAAGGCCCATCTTCAAGACGCCTTCATTCATCGCCTGCGTTCGATGAAATCGGTTGATGATATGGTCGGTGTTTTGATTGATCGCCTCAAGCGCACGGGCAAGTGGAACAGTACTTATTTTATGATCACCAGTGACAACGGTTATTCGCTGGGTCACCATCGCACAAAGTATAAGAAAGGGCCTTACCAACGCAGCAGCCGCGTGCCGCTGATTGTGAAGTCACCATCGTTTCGCGCCCAAAGAAAAGCGTCCCATCTGATCGCCCATTTGGATATTTGCCCCACCATCCTAGAACTGGCCGGCGGCAGAATCCCTAACGATTTGGATGGCAAATCTTTCGCACCTTTGCTTAATAGTTCGAGTCTGCCTAATCCAGTCACATGGCAGCGTTCGATCATGATCGAAAACTGGGCTGACAAGTTCGTGCAAGGGAAACAAATCCCCATGTCGTACACCGCCGAACGTTTCTATGACAAGGTTCACATTGCTTGGTCAACTGGCGATCACGAATACTATTACTTGAATTCTGACCCTTTTCAATTGAACAATGTCTATCCGATTTTGATTGAGTCTCAAAAGAAGTTCTTAAATGAATCGTTATTCAGTTTTCGCAAGAAACAGGTTGAACCCGCGATCACGCTAACCTCACCGATCGACGGCGCGGCGACTGGAAATGTCATCTCTTACGCCGGATACATGGAAGACAACTCGGTTCCGCTCATGGTCCGGCTGGTCGTGCAGAGCTATTCAACGCAACGTTATTTTAATGGGCGATCTTGGCAGGATGGATTCGTAGTGATCCCCGTCCCGCCATCCTCCACAACAAGCAGCATCACTGCTTGGCAAAAGGAGCTCGACATCTTTTCAGAAACAAGAAGCAATTTCGACGTGATTGTGACTCGGGCGTATCCGTTCGATGATTCGGGAAAAACGGGGCCTAAGAAGGTCACTTCCAATACGATTGAAAACAACTCTATCTTTGCTGAAATTAATCCTCAGATAAACGGAAGGACATTTGCTGGATCAGCTCAGAATATAGTGGGTTACCACGGCCGGTATCCCAACCAGCAAGTCGACTTTTTTATCGTCGACACACGGACGTTTAAGTTTTTCAATGGCCAGACGATGCAAGATGATTTCTTTGCATTCACGGCGCAGAGTCATCCCAACCGACGCTGGGGAAGACAGGTACATCTCCCGCGCGGCACCTATCGTTGCTACGCGCAAGCCTACTTCAATCACCTTTACCAATCCCAAGCCTCCATCGCAGATTTTAGGGTTCGGTGAATTTCTAACTTGGCGTGTGCTGTCGAATAATTTAGCCATTGGGGCGATACCCAACGCCGTGAAGAGATTTTCGTTTGAAAAACGCAAATAAGCATGAGCCGTTTTGGCGTTAGGGGCTTGTTGATTAAGTCGGCTTTCGATTTTTAATGTGAGCCGTTTGGGCGATAGCTCAATGGCACTTACTTTAGATTTATGTAGTTCGAAAAACGATTTTTTTAACGGTACTATTCTTGGTCCGTTTAACGATTAGCCGGCAGGCGATGGCGTTTTGCACCGCCAAACGCGGTCGCCTGCCGGCTTGTCGTTAAACTTTCATGCAATACCAGCTTAATGTAAGTGCCATTGGGCTAGCGCCTTGCCGCTCACATTTTCGCTACCACGTTAATAACAAAGCTTTGGATTCAAATGTGGCGCTGTCCAACTAGAGAGGTCGCGAAAGCTTAGAAGTTACGCGTGAACTGAAGATACGTGAAGTCAGCGTCTTCGCCACCGATGATCCGGTCGCCGGCCCACAAGTGAGAATATCCAAACAGTACGCTGCTACGCGGGTTGATTTTATAGGTCGCGATAAAATCCAATTCGTTGCCAAAATCTTTCGACGCTGGGTCTTGGGCTGGTGTGCCGCCAATGGAAGTGATTGGGTCATTCGCTTCGACAGCTTGGAAGTTGTAGTACCAGATCAGGAAGCTTAGCTTGTCCGTCGGAGCCATCGTCAGTCGCACGTTTGGCGAGCTGATGTTGTTACGTGTGACAGCATCGACAAAGCCAAGGTATTTATGAGCCAATGGGAACAATTGGTTGTTACGCTCAAAGGTGCCGCCAGTTTCAATCTGGTCGCCGGTTGCAATGTCATAGTAGAACCACAATTGAGGCTTCCATCCTACGTTAGAAAGCTTTCGCCCAAGTCCAAAGGTCCCGAAGTAAGCTTCATGATCTTGACCGCGTGCGTTTTGTGAACCCGTTTGTGCGGCTCCTTCAAATTCATAAGACCAGTCGCCTCGGCTACCGAATAGACGCGTTCCAAACGTGTCCAGACTCAACGTGCCGCCTGGTCCAGCATCGTTGTTCAGGCCAAGATAGTACATTTCAAGTGTATCTTTTTCCCAACCACCGTACGTGGCGTAAGCTCCGTAAAAATCCACGTCTTCATTGGGTCTGTCAAATTCGTTACGAATCGCTGGCACGAGCTGAGTGTAAAATGCATCGATCTTCCAATCGCTAAATTTGCTCATTGTGCGAACACCGCTGAAGGTGCGGCGAGTGTTCGCCCAATCTAACGGCGACACGGTGCGTTGAGCACCGAACAGCAACTCTTGACGACCAATGCGAACAGTCGTGCTGTCGGTCAACTTAACGTCCGCGAACAAGTTAAGAAGGTCGCCATAGTTGCGATCAATCCCGCGGGGAATGTATTGATCGTCTCGGTCAATCGTGTCGGCGTAAATACCTTCGGCGTAGAATCGTAAACGATCAGTCGCTTTCCAATCAGCATAAAGTCGAGCACGGAAAAGCCCAAACTGATTGTCGGTGTCTTGGAAACGAGTAAATCCAGCTGTCTGGGCCATCCCTTGTTCGCTGTGATAACGAGTTCGGACCTGACCACCGATGTCCAGCTTGCCGTTGCCGAGTGTTAGGTTCTTCAGTCCGTCACCAAGATAGGTTGGACCTGTGTAGCCCTCAGTTAAGTAGCTGAAGTCGTTCTTGTAGAACAAAACGTTGTGAGCACCAACCGCTGGATTGCTTTTCTTGGGTGCGGCGGCTGGTGGTGCTGCCGGAGTCGAATAGTAACCCTGGTTCGATTGTGGACTGTAGTATCCGTAAACGGGATTGTCAGTCACGCCATCGTAGCTACCAGAGATCGCTTGGTCGGAGTACGTGGAAGGGACTTGAGCCGATTCGAAACCACCGATGCTGCCTTCGACGACTGAAGTGCCAACATCAGAGAAGTTGGTGCCGTTTTGAGCCACGGCATCAGTTGACGAAAGTACTCCGACTAATGTTGCCATCAAGGCAGTAAAGAGTTTGGTTCGCATTTTATCCCTCCGTGAGATGCGATGAAGTTGATTCAATAAAGTTATAGATCTACGTTCTCAGTGTTCTCAAAAATCAGAATCAAACCCTCGATTCCTCAAACCTCGTGAGCACTTGAGCGGGGGCGGATGAAACATCCGGCGGTCGTGGTCAACAAGAATTTGATCGTCAACGTCTGCCGATTGTGTTCAGGCAACGAAATCGGGCCTCACTAACGGTACAGCTTTGCCTAAACGCACTCGCGGACTTTTTAAAGTGGAGCAAGGTTCCCTTACCTGCCCTTTCTCAACGTATAAAAAAAAGGTCGTGTTAAGGAACGACCCACGTTAAACAGGATGAGTCAAGTTTTAAGCGATACTTTGGATCAACTTAATATTGCGTTGGTTGGACGATCAGTGTGATCGTTAAAGTTAGATCTCGTTAAGTTTTTTCAGCGGCAGTTTCAGACAACAGCAGCCACGGAAGAGCGAATTTTACTTAACAAAACTTTCAAAACCGTTATCATATCGGCTTAACTTCTCTTTTCACATTTGACGTGTGCGTTATGAAATGTCCATTCTGCCAGACCGATAACGATAAAGTTATCGATTCAAGAAGCGGTGAGGATGGATTTGCGATCCGTCGTCGACGAGCGTGTCTGAATTGTGATAAGCGTTTCACCACCTTCGAACGGGTGGCTGAAATCGACATGCGGGTCGTTAAAAAAGATGGAGCGCGGGAAGCCTTTGATGCAGAGAAGATCAGAAACGGTATCGAACGGGCCTGCTGGAAACGCCCCATTGCTGCCAGCCAAGTCGAACAGGCGATTTCACATGTCGTGCAGAACGTCTACGCTACTGGCGAAGCTGAAATTGATAGTCGGGAAATCGGCGAATGCGTGATGGAAATTCTCAGTCGCATCGACGACGTGGCGTATATTCGCTTTGCCAGCGTCTATCGTCAGTTCAAAGATTTGAACGAGTTCTTCGAAGAGGTTCAGCCGATTCTGGATCGAAAACCTGTTGCTGAACGTCCGAAATGACGTCGATTTAAGCATGATTATTGCTTTCGATAACCGAAAAGCAATTCAAATGCGCAGTGTTGCAATACAAACCCGCAGCGCGAGCAAATGAGTCCCCGACCGCCGGGAAAAACTCATTTTCTGGCGGCGTGCTTATAACTCAATTCGACCGTTTGAGCACGAATTGGGCGATCTTCAACAGCGCCTGAGCGGCCGTCCCTTCTCCCAAGGAACTCGCAAACGCAGCAGCACTTTCGACGTGGCTGCGGGCGACATGCCGAGCATGTTCAATCGAATTGGTGCTGTTGAGCACTTCGATTACAACCGCGAGATTATCCGGATCCGAGATTTTCTTCAAGAGATCTGACCGTTGATCATCCGTCAATTGCTCAAGGCAGTGAATGATCGGCAGGGTTGGCTTGCCGTTAATTAAGTCAGTGCCCAACGTCTTACCGACGGTGCTTGGATCTCCAACAAGGTCCAAAATGTCGTCGATGATCTGAAACGCCATGCCCAGATCGCGACCGTATTGTTCAAATTGATTGATGACCGATTGATCCAGATTGTCTTGGTCGCCGCTGGCCAGTAATGCTCCCGCAGCACATGAAACGGCACACAATTCAGCAGTTTTCTCGGAAATGATCTCGAAATACACATCGGTGGAGATTTCAAAACGACCTGCATGAAAATTCTGTTTCATCTCGCCGGCGCATACTTTGTTGCTGGCGGCGGCTAACATGGCGAGCGCTTTGACTGAGTTCGATAGGCTGCCGACATGAAAGGCGTGAGTGAAAAGATAATCGCCCAGCAGAACGCTGATGCGATTATCCCACTTTGAATTCGCAGTCGGTCCATGCCGTCGCATCTCCGCATCGTCGATCACATCATCATGAACCAAAGTCGCGGTGTGGATCATCTCGATCGCAGCGGCCATCGGATGCAACGTCGTTCTGAGACTTTCCTCCGTCAGATCAACGTCATCTTTTTGTGAAAGAGCCAGCCCTGAAAGCAACAGCAGGACAGGCCGCATTCTCTTGCCGCTCAATAATCGGCTGTGCTCAAGGAGTTCGTCGACCCAAGGCGTATCTGACCGCAGATTAGTTTGTAAAATTTCTTCCACCTTAGCCAACGATACCCTGACAGGATCATAAAGCTCCAATAGCACGCTGGAAGATTTTACGGGAGACGTCGTGCGCATCGGAGTCAAACTTTTCGCAGAATTAGTGTCTCGACTTGCAATCTGACTCACGGAATTGATCCTAAGGGTTGATCCCACGGTGAATGGTTCGGTTAGCAAAATGGTTAAATTTAGCCGCGACGAAAATCGCCGCTCTTACCGCCCGTTTTTTCTTCAAGTTGGATGTTGTTGACTTTCATCGAACGATCAACGCTTTTGCACATGTCGTACACGACCAAACCTGCCGCCGACACGGCCGTCAAGGCCTCCATTTCGACACCCGTTCGATCGGTCGCTGCAACGACCGAAGTGACTTTGACGGTCGTTTCATTGAGAAATTCAAAATCGACTTCAGCCGAATCAATCATCAATGGATGACAGAGCGGAATGATGTCGGACGTGCGTTTTGTCGCCATGATGCCCGCCAGTCGAGCGACCTCGATCACGTTACCTTTACTAAAACCGTTCTCTTTGATCCTGAGTAACGTCGCGGCTTCCATTTCGATCTCGCAAGAGGCCTTCGCCGAACGACGAGTCACCTGTTTCTCACTGACGTCGACCATGTGAACGTGGCCTTGATCGTTAAAATGAGTCAGCTTGCTCAACGGACACCTGTTTATTATTGGGTAAAACCGCACCACTGGTGGGATGAACCGAATTTCTTATCGGTAAAATAACTTATTCCCGCTTTTGATGTTAGGCGTGAATTGGAGTGAAGCCGTCGTAAGGCGTATTTTGCGATAAAATAGAGCAAATTGACGATGCGTGACGTGGTCGTATCTGCCGAAGCTGTTTGGTTTTAAAACCTTTTACTGCTGTGACCGAGAATCTGCCGGAAGTTTCATGAATTTAATTCCTCTTCGTTGCGAAGCTGAGGCTTGTCTCGCATCGCGCGATAGATTGGCACCGCCAGCAGTGCGCCGATTGGGGGTGCCACCAGATAGACCCAAAGGACGGTCAGGTTTAACGAAACAATGGCCGGCCCCAGTGAACGAGCGGGATTCATGGAAGCTCCACAAATAGGTCCCGCCATCAGCGCTTCCAATCCCACAACGGCCCCGACTGCGAGCCCCGCCGTGATGCCCTCCTCTTTTGCGCCGGTTGATACGCTGAGGATCACCCACATTAACATAAAGGTCAGGATCACTTCCATGATAAACGTTTGAAGAATTGAGCCGGCCGGAAGCGTCGCTCCAAGCGTTTGGTCGCCGGGGAACATGGCCTTCAGGCAAAGGCAGGCCAGAATCGCCCCCGAGCATTGCGCGATGACGTAGGGCGCGACTTTGTTGAAGGGAAATCTTTGAGCCACTGTGAAAGCCAAAGTCACGGCCGGATTGATGTGGGCTCCAGAGATGTCGCCGATCGCATAGATCATTGCCATCACCACCAACCCGAAGGTCAACGCAATGCCGACATGCGAAACGGCTCCAGCGGACGCATTGTTGACGACGATCGCTCCCGCCCCAGCAAACACCAAGCAGAAGGTTCCAACGGTCTCGGCCAATATCTGTTTTTTAAGCGTGTCGTCCATTGGCAGGGTTTCATTTTGAAACGGATCAGAAGAGAGTTTGATTCGAGTTCAATTTTCGAGTGGTTATTCAACGTTCAATACTAGCAATAGTTATTGGGCTATCGCCAAGGGAGAATCCTAATTGGACAGCGTTACTTTTGAATCAAAACACTGGTTTTTTGAGAGGCTGTGAAACTGTGAGCGCCTTGCCGCTGATAAAAGTTGCGCTATCCAACTAAAAATCTTGTACTGATCAGCCATTAGGATAACTTGTCCCAGCCGTTGCTGTTATATGAGCGATGTGAAAAATGGGTTAAATAAGTGAAGAACCAAGATGCTGGCCTGAAAATAAGCGCACGAAAAAACCGCTGCGAGGGTCACTTGCAGCGGTCTGAGCGAAAGACGGCGAAGTCTCTTTGGTCGGTTCGTATAAAGGTCGACGGCGAAGTCTTGTTTAAGTTCAGGGGTCAGACTGAGTTCTTAAACCAATTCTTTAAGCGAGCCGATCAAAGTGCGAAGTCGTTCTGCCAAAAGGCTGGCATCAAACGGCTTCTTGAACGTTTCGTTGATTGCTGATCGGTCGAAGGAAATTGGATTTCCATCATCCGGCAGCAGTGCGATTAGAATCGTTTCCGAAAAATCGGGATTCTTACGCAAGTTTTGACAGATCTGCATCGCTTC
>ENA-ORXT01007032-ORXT01007032.1-marine-metagenome-genome-assembly--contig:-NODE-7032-length-10212-cov-38.679329_pt1 | contig 10212 bp, 16 predicted proteins | sample MGYA00237868_ERZ511482 | MGnify/ENA metagenome assembly ERZ511482
AGGATCCGACCTGGGAAATCGACCGGCTGTTGGCTATTCGCCACGACACCGATAACGGCATCGTGGCGAAAGTTCGGTGGGCCACTTATGGCCGGGGCGATGATTCGTGGGAACCCATTTCGGGTTTACCGAAACATCTCGTCATCCGCTTAGCGAAGCAGAAGAAGTTTACGCTCCCCGACGACGCCTTCCCGACGACGCCGGTCGTCCTCGCCCCGCCCCCGCGGCAACCCAATTGGGTCTGCGTCGCGGTCCAGCAGCACACCGACGAGACGGGTGCCATGCTCGTCGATGTGCGCTGGGCGTCCCCAGCGGCAAGCCACGAGGAGACCGTCCCTGCCCTTTGGGCATCCTCCCTCCTCGCGGAGTTTCCCGACGACCCGCCGGCTGCCCACTGGGCATTGGGCCGCCCCGCCTTCGAGAAACTCGACGCGGTCTGGGGCCCCCATACGGTCGACCTGTTTACCACCGCCGCGGCCACCCATCTACCCCGGTTCCTGCCCCTGTCCCCCGCGGACGCCGCGCGCGGCTGCGCCGCGGCGTTCTCGGTCGACTGGGCGGTCGAAAACGGGTGGGCCAACCCCCCCTTTTCTTTCCTACCGCAGGTCCTCGCCCGCATCACCTCCTATCCATGTGACATCACCCTCGTCGCCCCGCGCTGGCAACACCAGTCCTGGTGGACGCTCGCGACGCGCTACTGCGCCGCTCGGGTGCAACTCAACCCCCCCTATCCTACGTTCACGGTGGCAGGCCGCACCGCCTCCTCCCCGCCGCCCGTGTGGCGCGTCGTGATCTTCCGCTTTGAGAAGGCCCACACCACACGGGTCAACGCCTGCGCCACCGCTTAGCGGTGCCGCTGCCGAGGACCCGTGGGCCGCTCGCCCCCCGACTCGTCGCTGTCGTCATAGACGAACCGCTCGTCGGCAGAGGCCACGCGGTCCGCCGCCCGCACTTCGTCCAGGATACGACCAATGTCGTCCTCCAGGTGCGTCGCGCGGCGGAGTTCTTTGACGACCTTGACGACGCCGTCCATCGCCTCCCCCATCGTGCGGTCGCTGGACGTCCGCAGGGACGCGTGCAGCCGGTCCACGCCACTACGCAGCACCCGGCTGATCGCCAGCCCCACGGCGCCAGCCGGCGCGCCGCCCGCCGCGGCCAAGCGCTTCACGGCCGCCGCCGAAAGGTGCGCCCGGAGCGCGTCGCCTTCAGGCGCAATGGACCCCACGCGGTACCACTTGTGGTGCGCCGCGTAGGGGGGCTCCACCTCACGCCCCTCGGCGATGACCGCGACGGCGACACGGCCCGCCATGACGGCGATCCCGAGCCTGCCGCCGCCGCGTCCTTCCGGGCCGCGTCGCTGCCCCCGCCCCGGCTGGGCCCCGCCCCCACGTTCCCGGACGCCCCCGGCGGCGCCCGCGCCGTGGAGCTCCGCTACGTCGCGCGCTCGGCCCGACTTGGGAAGTCGACGCCCCAAGCGTCCAACGCTAGTCGAAACCCGTATGGGTTCGCCGCGTCGTCCGCCTCCGTCGGCAATGGCGTCTGCCCGAGCGGCAAACCCGCAGCCGACACCACGTCTCCCCAATTGGGGAGCAGCACCGCCATGCCTTCGAGCAGCCGCTGCAGCCGGGCGTGCTCGTCCGCACTCTCCTCCGCCCTGTCGTCCAACCGGGGACACTCCAGCCGGTGCAGAGGGGCTGAGGAGATGCGGTGGACCCGCCCGCCGGCGAGGTCCGCCAGCAGCGCGATGGCGGTGAGCTGCATGCGCTCCATCACGTACATGTCTCACAGGCAGCTGCGGTCGTCCCCCATCATGCGGTCGTAACCAGAGGCTTTTGAATCTGTCAGTTTTCATAGAATCAGAATATACTCCACTTGCGCTAACATGCATTCAGATTTGAGTTTTCGATGATTCATGTATCTGAATTCAAATCTGACCTCGTTGGCCCGAGTAAGGATCAGCATTATATTCGGATATGTTATCGCTCCGATTATGATTTTACTCTGTGTACCTAGAGTGAGTATATTCCTTCCAAGGACGTTTCTGCATAAATGGGGATCGGCGCATGTACCAGTGACAGGTTGTCCGACGATGCAGCCAAGAAAGTCTTGCGCCAGCCGACGTACGTTTTGAGGTGGTCTCAATCTCCTGCGAAACTGGAGTTGTATGGTGTACCTGCACAATTCCAGCGTGCATACTAACAGCTACAATTTCGTCATCGGCCACCGAAAGATTTCCGGTGCTGCGGGCAGTGCTCCCCAAGACACGACGAGTGCTCGTCGGGGTGCAAAAGTGGTGGACCCCGGAGGGTGTTGTGACAGCAAAGGTGCGCAGATTCCGCGCGTCGAGAAGCAGGGGGGCAGGGCTGCTCCTCACGTGAAAAGGATATGATCATGATGCGGATACCCAAACAATTTCACGTCGTGGTCCGGGCATCCGGCTCGGGTGTGCCAGACACATTTCCCTCTTAGTTGCGAAGGTCCGGCCATTATCGCCGAGCTGGTAGCCAACATTGGCATCTTGTTCGCCTGCGGCGTCGCAAGGGCGGCCCCAAAATGCTGCTGTAGCGCACAGCCGAGTCCGGGAGTCGGATAAACTCAGGCAAAGTATCTGCAATCTGATTACATTATATCCTGCCCTCGGAGAATTATTCAGGCATATTATAATCGTCGGTGCATGGACAGAGTACATTAAGAATACGCAACCACGGCATGAATATGGATATATCCGAGTATACTGTGCGGATAGATCTAGCTCAACTTTATCCACCTCAGCCCCTGGTCGCCACCGGGAATCCAACCGCACTAGGGGAGTTGTCGGCCGTCTGGATTTCGGTGGCCGCAGCCTTCCCGATTAGGAAAAACTGGTGCGAGCCCACCAAACCCCGTACGGCCTCACGCAATCGGAGGCCACCTGCTATATTCTGCCGTGGGGCACGCACAGGCGGCGCATGTTCTTCGGAAGCCAAAAGAACCGTAAACCCTCCTGTTGTAGCCAAGTGGCTGTGGGTGGCCGGTTCTGCCGAATAGATGTGCGCGTCGCCCGCAAGAGGCCAGCCCACGTTCCCGAGTGGTGGGTGCTGGTGCCGCGCCACGGCCGCGCGACTCGAAGAAAGCACGAAAATCCCCACAGCGCTCGCCACAGCGAAGATAAGCCGTGGAAAAGCAGCGCGCGAAGCGGACGTCCCCGGAGAGAGTGAACAGTCCGGCCGCAGGCAGCGATGCGCAGACAGGCTGCAGGGCGACGTAGTGGTTCCCTAAGGCGCTAAGGGTCCGGCAGCATGGCAGCTCCGGCCGTCGTGGAACAGGGCATGTGCGATCAGTGGCCGCGGGGGAGGTGGGCGGAAGTGGCTTGTAGGGCGGGGCAGAGATTCATGTGCGGCGTGGTGGCTTGGTTCGCGGTGGAAGAGGGCATGTGCCTTCCTTGGCGGCGTTAGTGGGTGATGGAGAGCAGGATAGTAGAGCGGCGCAGAGCGTCATGTGGAGCATGGCCGAGGAGGGCATGTGCGATCATCAGTGGAAGACGTGGCTGACACAGAGCTGCTCAACCCAAGCCCAATGCCCGCAGAGTTTCAAGACCATCCAAAAAACACCGCCGAATGCCCACGAACTCCAAATGATCAGCCTGTGCACACGAGAGGGTGGTAGTCATTCAACGACAACGCCAGGCCCTGGTGGAATGCGGGCCGAACCATTGTATTCATGGCAGCAAAAGACCGTTTGTGTCTCGGTTGTCGGAGAAAGGCCTTCGTCTGGGAGCTCTGCGGAGCGATGCGCGTGACGAAACGTGCTCGTGGGTCGTGCGCAAAACTTCGCGTGTCCTGATGATTCGAGATGGGACTTTCTGGACAGACCCCTCCTCATGCACGCCCTGCAGGCTTTCTTGGTTCACTCACCGGCTGGCGTCGGTGGCGCCGCTGTCTTCTGCTGGCCGGTACCTCCCCGCCCGGCTCTTTGACGTTTGGGCGGCGGCGGTGGTGCCGTGGCGTGCCGCTGGAGTCGGTGGCGCTGCTGTTTGCGGGCACCTTGGGCGGTGCGGCGAGTGCGGTAGCCCCCCCTTTGGAGGCCGCAGCTCGGGCGGTGAGGCCAGCATGGTCGGGGCAGCCTCGGGCGCCGGCCGGCACCTGCGCGCCCGGCTCTGTGACGTTTGGGCGGCGGCGGTAGATTTGGGCGATGGCGGGGGTGCGGTGGTGTGGTGGCGCGCGGCTGACGTCGGTGGTGCCGCTGCGTGCGGGTAGCTCGGGCGATGCGGCGAGCGCGGTCGCCGCGCCCGCGGCGGCCACACCTCGTGCGATGCGGCGAGCGCGGTCGCCGCGCCTTCTGCGGCCACACTTAGGGGGGTGCAGCAAGCGTGATCGCCGCGCCCTCGGAGGCCACAGCTGGGGCGGTGCCGCCATCGTAGTCGCCGTGCCCGCGGCCGCCGCAATTTGGGCGGTGAGTCCAGCTTGGTAGCCGCAGCCTCGGGCGCCGACCGGCACCTCCGTGCCCGCCTCTATGAGGCTTGAGCAGCGGCGGTACGCTTGGGAGGCGGCGGTGGTGCGGTGGTGCGCGGCTGGTTTCAGTGACACCGCTGCTTCCGGGCATCTTGGACGGTGCGGCCAGCTTCTTTGCCGCGCCCTAGGCCACCGCAACTCCGGTGGTGCGGCCAGAGCCGTCGCCGCGCCTCCGGATGCCGCAGTTTGGGCGGTCAGGCCAGCTTGGTCGCTGCGCCTTCGGGCGCCGGCCGGCACCTCCACGCCCGCCTCTTTGACATTTGAGCGGCGGCGGTGGTGCAGTGGCGCGTGGCTGGCGTCGGTGGCGCCGCTGTTTGCGGGCACCTTGGGCGGTGCGACGAGCGCGGTCGCCGCGCCCTCGGCCGCCGGCACAGCTGCCCCCTCCTTGAAGACGTTCGGGTGGCGGTGGCAGTGCGGCCATGCGTGAAGCTGCGGACGTACGTCACAGGTGCTCTGTTTGCGTCAGGTGTGTGTATCTGCTCTGCTTCTGCTCGTTGGTTATTGGGTACTGTCTTCTGGGGCGCGTCCCGGCTTCCAGTCTGGGACGTGGCGCTCTCTGGGGTTGCTCGTGGAGCTCTGACTCCTGCATGAACAATGACAGGTGGCGCACTCCTGTAACTTGTGGCCGCCGCCGTACGCTGCGGTGTGACTTCTGCCTCGCGTGGTGCCCCGCTGTCGCCTTTATCGTACAGCAACACTGGGCGTCCAGGGAACGGGAGGGAAGCACATAGACGTGCGACCCAGACGGCACCCGTCTCTTCTTTCTGTACGCTTCCCCTATATGAAGCGCGTCCATCATACTTGTCATGATCTGTTAATCGCCCCTTGCAACCATCCACGAGGCGTGACGACGACGGGCTGCTAACGAGCCGGCCACCTTCGATGACGGCGCGCACGCCAATCTCTCACCCCCCAGCGGCGTCCCTTCTCGTCTCTCCTCACACGGAAAGCACGGCCTACGTACGCCCTGTTAGAAGCTCGATCAGTTGAGTAGCTCAGCGAGCTTGTGCAATACGCGCGGAAACTGGCCTGCAATTTGCTGCAGCGTGAGCAAGCTTACGGCAGCCGCCATGAGCTGCCGCGGCTTGCAGAGGTAGTTGGCACTGTGGTACACGAGCTCCCTGACATGCTTCTTGAGCTCTGAAAACACGTTCTCAATATGCATGAGGTTGGGCGAGTACGCCGACAGGCGGATGTGGTACAGGCCGTTGGCGTTCATAAACTCGTCGGCGTGGAGGTCGTGAATGCCGTCGTTGTCGTACAGCACGACACATGCGTCAAGTTGGACATCCCACGGCAGCCCGGGCACGTAGATGTTCATCTGCTCGCCGAGGCACTAGAGGAATAGACGCCAGTCGTCAGCTGTCTGTACCGGTTGCAGCACGACTGTCTGCGACCAGATGACGCCGCGCGTCATGGAGACGCCCATCATTGTGCTGGTGCTCGGAACAGAGCGAGGATCCAGCAGCTTGCAACGTACGCCGTTGATGGAGCGGCCGTAATGACGAAAGACGTCGCCGCCGTCAGTATGCGTCTCGTCGACGCTGACGAGATACCGCATAGGCACCTCGTTCAGCACCACCGCGAGCTCCCGCTGCGCCGCCTCGGATCGCTCGAGGAACAGCCTCTCCACCTTCTTGCGCATGTAGCCATTGTGTCGCAGAACGCGGTGCACAGTGGACGCGCTGACGTACCGGTGTTCGAAGTCAGGAATGTGGAGGCTGAGCCTCACGAGCAGGTCGACGTGGTCGCGCGAGAAAGCGACCTACTCTGCCTCCACCAGCGTGAGAATAGCGTCGCGTAGATCTTCGTTCCGCACCGCAGCGTCGTCATGCCGATTCCGCAGGGCGGGATTCTGCCACACACTCCCCGACTCCATGTAGCATGCATGCCAGCTACTTAGAGAGTACTCTGACCAACCAGTGATCATTGCCACCTCGTTCCACCTATAGCCTTCCTCAACCAGGTCCAGCCCGTGCAGCCGCTGCATCTCACAGAACATCTCTGCACCGTCTGCTCCCTCGGTATTCGGCACAGACTGGCGCTCCCGAGAATGGGCGGCGCGAGTATCGCGAACGTGGTCGTCTTCGGGTCGTTGTCGGCCAGAGCGGCAGGAGCTACATCGACGGGGTCCGGCGGCTGTAGGTCTTCGTCCGCCCCAGTGGGGGGCGCAGGGCCTCGGGCGTCCTTGCGCGGGCGAGACTGGCAGTGAGAGCGAGCGTGGGAAGTTCCAAACCCACCGACTGGTCGCTTTGCGCGCCTTGTTACACGGCACAAAGGGGACCCTCCCGTGGAAAGCGTCGTCGTGCACAGCAATGAGCACACTGTGTGCGTGCCGCACGCACAGTTAGTGCTCACGAGAGACACTCAGAAGCATGGACTGTCTGTGGGGGGTGGGGGCTGGGAAGCCCCAAGATCGTGGTCAACCCTAGATGTTCGGGCTCCGCGAAAATCCCATGAAATGCCGATATCTTGTGGTCTCCCACAAACCATTTGAAACATAGAGTTAAAAGATAAGTGCATCTACAGTTTTCACAAGGTGTTATCCACATGGGTCGTCGGACCTCAGCTGCACTTCGAAGTACTGTATGCGGCCATGGATTGTGGTAGTTCACTTTGTTTTTGTCGCTCGCTCGGCCGAACAGGCCCGGGACCCAAGTGTAATGCGTTTCTCCCATACGTCAATGGCTTACGTGAGCTATGCCCCTGGGTACTAAGCGGACCACGTACTGACAGAAAGGGTGGCGTCACCCTCGGAAAAGAATTCATCATGGGCCACCTTTGCAGGGGGTACCTTCCAAAAGACACAGTGCTCAACGAACTGAAAATGTGCGCTGCTGTGCACTGCTGCCCCACGAGGGTGAGCAATCCGCTGAGCTCCGGACGACTGCGCGCCCGCTGCGATGTAGCGACTGATGCATTTTTCGCTCCGCGTGCCTGTTGCAGGTGGCGTGGTTGCCTGCAGCGAGCTCGCTTCTGGTGGAGCGTAAGGCACACATTCTAGCCGCTGACGAGCCGTGTTTGTCGTACGCCCGCCAGTCAGCATGAGCTCAAGCAAGGTGACCGTGGAAGCCAGATCATGCATCAAGACAAGGCACGCCCAACACGCGGGCCCACTTCATTGTTCCAGTCCTCCGACTCTGCCCCAGAAATGAGCTCGAAGAAGTAGAATCTGAATGGAAGAAGAAAGGAACTGAATACTTTGAATGCAGGTCCCCATTCCATTCGCACGTGCTGTGTGACGTACCCAACGGGCCAGTCTGCAACAGCGGATTGCTTGTCGGGGATGCTTTCACGGTATCAAAGCCGCATGGTGTCGGAGCGGATGGAAGTGCAAGCGGAACACAGAAAACGGGCCTGCACGCTTCGATGATCTCGATCTGAGGCGGTAGATTGCAAAAAAGAAGCAGGCCACCTTGGTGGCAATTCTGGACGTCACACGGTACCGGCACCACTGTTGGACCGGTCGAATGTGTCACGGTCGTCGCTCCCACGGTCGTCATTCCCACCACCGTCATCGTCGCTTCTGTCCCCGCTGCCGCCTTCGTCACTGCCACCCTCGTCCCCGTCGCAGCAGTCATCGCTGCCACCCTCGTCTTCACTTCCACTGTTTGCGCTCCCGCTCATGTCACTCCCGATCACCGCAGTGGTGCTCGCCGACGTCGCTCCTGCCATCATCGTTGGTCCCGCGCTCCCCACCTCATCAGACATCGGCGCTACCACCGTCTTCTTTCCGCACTCTCCGCTTACTCCGGCGTCGCTCCCACCACCATCGTTTCTGTCCCTGTCCCTGCTCCGTTTGGCGTCGTTCCCGCCACCATCGTTGCCCCCACCATACCGGCGCCTCTTCGACGTCGCTCCCGCTACGGCCGTCCCTCCCAGCGCCCCCGATCACCTTCTTATGCAGGGGCGGTCCGCGTCGGCGATGAGTTTCGCGAAGAAGGCGCCGGACATCTTCTCCGCGAACGCTGGCGGCTCGCGTCTCTACAATGACAAGGTCCAAGGTTTTTATTGTCGGGCTTTGCCAGGGTATGGCCCTCTCTGGCGTTGTGTGTCATTATGTGCGGAAGAGCTCGAGGTGTTCCTCTGCTAGCCTTTCGGATACAATTTCTCTGCCGCGCACTGTAGTTCCCACTTGGCCTACACAGTCCGGCGTCTCCGCTTTTGAGCGCACAAGTGTCCGCCTGCGCCGTATCGTTCAGCAACCGTATCGCGCTGGAAAAATACTGAAGTGAGGCTGTTACCTGCTCGAGATGCTTGCGCCTCGCGGCGAAGACGATGTTAGAAGCGTAGGTGGAGAAATAAGCGCTGGTCGCACCGACCTTCGCGCCCGATAAGTTTTTCGTGCTGGTCAAGGCCATCGCACAAGAACAGGCCACTTTCTTCCGCGTGCCGCAATCCTGGACATTGTCAGTCGGCACGCACCTCCTACTTCACTTCTAACCATGGTCACTGGAGAGCATACCCTCACCCGTGCCGCGACGGCGAGGAGGGCATGGGTACCTCCCTCCCCTCCTGCCAGAGGCTGTGTTGCTTGCACCAGTTCTAGACCGGCTCTTCGGCGCCAGCGCGACCTGTAGCGGTGGACCGCCGGAGCAAGCAAATACGCGGGTTCATGAATAGACGGCCGAGGTGTGAAAGGGCGTAACATCTCTGCCGTCACAGGGCCCACGATGGCTGATCACTCGTCCCGGAAGACCGCGTCACTGGTGGTGCGGAGGTGCACGTCGATGGTCGCATCGTAGGACTGGAAAGATGAGGGCATGCGGCGGTGGCCTTGGGCAGCATTGGGAAAGGAGTATGGGACCGTAGGCTCCAGCTTGTGCCAGGACAAATCCGTTAAAGGATGGGGTGGTCGGCTACGTCGATGATGGAGAGCGTTTGGTCCCGGGGGACGGTCGTATGGAAACACCACCGCGAATGATGCGGCGGCGAGCTTCTCGTCGTGACTCGTAGTTGTCGTTGGTATGTTGAACGCTAGAGGCCATCATACTGGCGTGACAGGGCGTGTCGCATCGCGCCCCAGGAAGGTACTGTCGTCGTGCGCTGAAGCTCCCTGTGCCACAAAAAACGATGCTACTTCTTCACTACTCACAAAAGAGTTTTATGAAAGTCATCTGCTTGCTCGGTAGTGCGCATATCAAGACAAGAGTGCCGTTGGACATGTCGCTCCTAATTTCACACACACACGTACAAGGCGCTCTCGATCATACATTTATTTGTAAGAGTGCGAAAGGACAGGTACACCACGGAGAGCCGTCTGCCAAACGAAAAAGCAATGGTCAGAGCGGCCTCTACCTTCACGGAGTCCGGCCTCATACCAAGAGGAGCAACTGTGCAACGGTCATGGCCGCCATCCGCCGCGTTGCCGCCGCTGGCTGTCGTCCCGCCACCATCCGCACTGAGTGGCATCCAACTGCTATTGACGGGCGCGGTTGACTGTGAACACTGTAACAGAGCGCAGCCCGTCGAGCCCACAATAATCCACATGGTGCCAATCAACGAAAGCAAGCAGCAAGTAAGTGAGATCGCTCAAACTTAAGTTAGCGACCGGAACAGATGCAGAGAGGAAGATTCTACTGCTCCCGCACGGCACGACTCAGGAACAACACAAGCCACACACGCAGTGTGACAACACGCTCAGACCACCCCACCCAGTTGGGGGGAGGGCGAGCCAAACCGTGTCGCCGGGTAGTCCTGTCGGGGAATACCCGCCCCGGAA
>ENA-ORXT01007033-ORXT01007033.1-marine-metagenome-genome-assembly--contig:-NODE-7033-length-10209-cov-3.547079_pt1 | contig 10209 bp, 11 predicted proteins | sample MGYA00237868_ERZ511482 | MGnify/ENA metagenome assembly ERZ511482
GCTCGCTGACCGAAACGATAAATACCGTTAATATGGCCCACCGCGCCGGTTACACCAGCGTAATGAGTCACCGCTCCGGCGAAACGGAAGACGTCACCATCGCCGACCTGGCCGTTGCCCTTAACTGTGGCCAGATCAAGACCGGCTCCGCCAGTCGCTCTGACCGGGTCGCGAAGTACAACCAGTTGCTGCGGATTGAGGAGGAGCTTGGTTCTACGGCTTACTTCCCCGGTCGGGATTTGCTGAAGAAGCTCAGCAAGTAATCATTTAATACACGACTGATAGAAAGCCAGAGACTAAGCAACACTTAGTTTCTGGCTTTCTCAGTTTCAGGGGCCATTGGTTGGTCATCCCGTAGCATTGAATTGATGTAGCCTTCAAGTCCATCAGCCGGCCCGGGGGCGAAAGCATGGCAAAGCCGTCCCTGCCGATCAAAGATCAGATAACGGGGAACACTTGATAAGGCAATTGCACTACTGAATGGAGCACCCTCCTTGTCTTTTAAACGATAGGTATGAGCGGTGCTCCCCGGGAACTCGCTGCCGGTAAACCGCCGCCAATCTTCCAGGCGATGGTCTACACTGATGTAGACGAAGCTGACGGGCTCGTGTTGGAAATTGGTTGTGAGCCGGCTAAATTCAGGGAACGCTTTCAGGCAGGGAGGGCAGTAAGTGGCCCAGAGGTCAATAACGACAATCTGCCCCGTTAAGCTTTCCAATACGGAAGGAAGTGAAAACTCCTCCCCGGTTCGTGTTTCCAGGGTAGCTTCCAGTCCGTCCTCCAGACCAACCTGATAAAGCGTGTCACTTTTCAGGCGATTTACCTGATTGGTGTTTGCGGCTTTCCAATTGGGGTCCCAGGGACGTGGCCCCTTCTTGTTGTATTGAGCAAAAACAGTTCCTAAAATAAAACAAAAGAATAGGGTGGTTAATAGGCGTTTCATGATTTTTAAAACGGCTGATTTAGCTTGCTTCGTGCATGCTTTACGTTAAATTAGGCTCTATACGCGAATCAAGGGCTAACTGTGGATAGAGATCAGCCAGGTTAAATAATTACGGCCCCTCGACTACGCTCGGGGACCGACGTCTCGGATGAAGGCCGTCAACAAAATTCGCCTGGGGCGAATTTTGTTGACGGTCACCCTATGATCAATCGATCCCCGAGCGTAGTCGAGGGGCCGTATTCGTGAATTTGTTTATACACACCACTTTTCGCACCTAAATAAAATAGCGTTATCTTGTGGTTCCTTATGGCAAGAAAAAAAACATCCGATCCCATCGCCAAACTTTGGTATAAGCTCCCACCCTACGTGCGGAACCGGTACTTTCTGGCGCTGGTGGCCTTCACGGTAGTGATGGTTTTTATTGACCGGCATGACGTGATGACGCAGTTCAAGCTGAACCGAACGGTCCATCGGCTGGAAAGTGACCTTACCCATTACGATAAGCTCATCACCGACGCCGAAGCCGAAAAGCTCGACATGGAGCAGAACAAGGAGCGCTTCGCCCGGGAAAGCTATTATATGCAGAAGGACGACGAGGATGTTTTCATCATCGTTGATGAAACGAAGGAATGAATCCTTTTAAAATTTAAAGTGGCCAGACGGATAACCTTCCGCCTGGCCGTTTTTCGGAATAATGGATTTGAACCACTGTCCCTCGGTATTGTGAAGCCGATGCTCTAACCAACTGAGCTAATTCCAAGGTTATTTACCAACGATGCGTGCCCGATCGTCTCAACACACTGCCCGTGTTTTTCCAACTAAACTACGAGACCGGTTTGGGGGGATGATGTGGTGGTCCCGGGGGGATTCGAACTCCCGGTTCGGGCAAAAACGATCTGCGGCTTCCGCCGGTAAATTAATTGAGACTGAGTCTGGGAGCGAAAGACTGTTGCTGAAGGAGATGCCGCTTCGCAGATCGAAACGACAGCGCCTGTGTCAGGCTGAGACTTAGGCTAAGACTAGCTCCAAATTTTTAAAACCGGCCGGCTACGCAGGCGAAGCCGACCGGAAAAGTTTTAGGCATTGATGAATTCCAGGAGGTCTTCGATAACGTTGACCTTAACCACCTCGGCCGTATTGGCCTTGGCCCGGGCAACACGAACGGCTTCGAGCAGCTCATTGAGTCGACCGAGGAGTTCCTGCTTGCGGGAACGGCTGATTTTTCCGCTGGTGTATACCGTCTCGTAACGACCAACCTGAATATCGAGATTCAGTAGTTCCGTCTGGGCGGGATGCTCCTTGGTAGCTTCGTATTTCACGACCACCTTTGGGCGTTTGATGGACCGGAATTTGACTTCAGGCTGGGTTACGTAGTAGCCCAGCTGATCGTCCATTTCCCAGCGTTTTGCGGGGTCCAGCACGGGCAAAGCACCGTAGAGTTCCCGCAGTTTGCTGAGCTGTCCTTCAATGGCCAGCAGCGTGGTTGCGGAGAGTTTGCCGAAGGATTTTTCACCCACGACCAGTTCCGCTGAGGCCTTTCCGGAAGCATTGGTTTCTTCTTTCTGCAGGGTGGCCCGGGCGCCCTTAGTGAAGGTGGCCAGTGCCAACGCAAGGGCATCTTCCACGGTCATGACCATTTCCTTGTTCTCATCGGGGATTCGCTCGGCGTTTTCCTCCAGAGAAACGTAGCGCTTCGTCAGGCCATCAAATGCTTCGGCCTGGTTTTCGAACGTCTTGCGGGTCCGGCCCAGTTCGATATTGGACTTTTGCTTACGGTCTTGCTCAACGGCGAGGACTTCATAGAGTTTACTCATGGTGTTTACAGGGTTAGTTGTTCGTATAAGGTGTCAGAAATACACAAAAGTTGCGGCATAGCATTGATTGCAGGTTGTCTCCCCGCCGCAGATGTTTTACCTTCGCCTGCGTTTTGTGCATTTTCGGGCGACTCTTATCCTTTTTGGGCGCGGACGCAGGTGCAATGAAACAGATAAAAGAGCAGTGTAAAACAGCCCTGGTTTTCACCCCGGTCTGCTTCTTTTTAACCAACTAAGCTAAATAACTACAACTAACATTAAAGATGGCAGTACTCGTTCGTAAAGACTCAAACATCATCGTGCAGGGCATCACCGGAAAAGAAGGTGGTTTCCACGCCGGACAAATGAAAGAATACGGTACTAACCTCGTTGGGGGTGTTACGCCCGGTAAGGGTGGGCAGGAAGCCGTCGGGGTACCGGTATTTAACTCCGTTAAGGAAGCCGTAGACAAAGTTAATGCGGACGTAACCGTCATCTTCGTACCACCACCCTTTGCTGGTGACGCGATTATGGAAGCTGCCGCTGCCGGCATCAAAGTGATCATCTGTATCACCGAGGGTATTCCCGTACAGGATATGGTGAAGGTTCGTTCTTACATCAAAGACTACGACTGTCGCCTGATTGGCCCCAACTGCCCTGGCGTGATGACGCCCGGTGAAGCGAAGTGTGGCATTATGCCCGGCTTCATTCACAACCCAGGCCGTATTGGTATCGTATCTCGTTCAGGTACGCTCACCTACGAGGCCGTTGATCAGGTAACAAAGGCCGGAATGGGCCAGAGTACCTGCATCGGAATTGGCGGAGACCCCATCATTGGCACCACCACCAAAGACGCCGTGGAACTGCTCATGAACGACCCCGATACGGACGGCATCGTGATGATCGGTGAGATCGGTGGAACCATGGAAGCCGACGCCGCACACTACATCAAAGAGCACGGTACGAAACCCGTCGTTGGTTTTATTGCCGGACAGACCGCCCCGAAGGGCCGTACCATGGGCCACGCCGGTGCCATCGTCGGCGGACACGAAGACACCGCCGAAGCCAAGATGAAGATCATGGCGGAGTGTGGTATCCACGTCGTTTCCAGCCCCGCCGAAATCGGTAAAATGATGGTGAAGGCGTTGGGTAAGTAAGTCCTGCGTCTGCTAACGCTACGAGCGTCCGGACCCAAAAAAATCGCCCTAACCTCGCTTTCAGCGGTTAGGGCGATTTTTTATGGAACCGACCGCCTCCGCCTGGACTACCAGTTTCTGGCGGAGGCGGTCGGTCCGGACGCTCAAAGCCGCTCGAAAGCCTCCCTCCCTCTTTAAACCGTCGGCCCGATTCCCGAGGAACGAGGGTCGGTCCGCCGGCTGAGCGGAAAAACCGGCAATTGGCAATGCACACATTACTTTCTCCTAAGCCACTTTCCAATCCACCGTTTATCTTTGCCCTGTCCAAACCAAGGCATTTGAAACTATCCATTTGGTCATCAACCTTATTGTTGATGGTATTATTCTGTTCCGTATCCTGCAAGCAGGGGCCAGCGAACATCGAAGACATTCTCCAGGGGCCCGTCTCCGCTGAAGTAAATCCTTACGGACGCGTTCCGCTATCCGGCATACTGAAGTTCAGCACGAAGGAGGAGTGCACCGTGGAGATCACCGTGCCCGGTGAAACGCCGGTCGTGAGAAAATTTCCCCAGTCCCGGCGAATCCATGAATTGCCAGTGCTTGGTTTGTACCCCGGTAAGGACAACGTGATTGAGCTTACCATTACGGACGCCAGTGGAACAGAGTACATAACGCAGACGAGCCTGAAAACCGCTCCACTGCCCGCCACCTTCCCGGATATCGAAGTCACCGAGCTGAATCGCGATCAAATGGAGCCGGGCTTCCACATGGTTGACTTCCTGATGGCCAACGGAGGTAAATTTCTGCCCTACACCATTATGTTTGATGATCAGGGCATCGTCCGCTGGTTTATGGATATGAGCGAGCAGGAGCAAATCACTTACACCACTCACCGACTCCGTAACGGAAACTGGCTGTACCTGAACTGGATTCACTTGTTGGAGGTAGACGACACGGGCAAAACCATCAAAGAAGAACAGATGTGGGGCAACGCCGGTAACCACGAGATCATCGAGATGCCCAACGGGCAGCTGCTGATGGGTGGCTCTAAGAAGGACAGCTACGTCGTCAGAAACGGAGAGAACGTTCCTACCCGCTTCGATCACGTCGTACTCTGGGATCGAAAAAATAACCAGACCGTGAAAGACTGGGACATGCGCTCCATGCTGGACGTCAGCCGGGCCATTTTCCCGGCTGACTACGGCATGGACCCCGCTACGGACTGGTTTCACGTAAACTCCATTGCTCAGGGCGTGGCTGATAACAGTATTTACGTCTCTGGCCGTAACCAGGGCATCGTAAAAATGGGATTAGACGATTCTCCTCATTGGATCCTCGGCCCACACGTAGGCTGGGGGCAGGCGGGCTTTGACGGGCGTGGGCTGGCCACGCCGAAGTACCTGCTTACCGCCGTTGACGAAAACGGCAAGCCCTACCCTCCGGAAGTGCAACAGGGGAAAGTCTCCGCCCCGGACTTCGACTGGCCGATGGGCCAGCACGCCATCAATGTATTGGACAACGGGAACCTGCTGATCTTCGATAACGGCCTTCGTCGCCATTACGACCCCAAGCCAACTTACTCGCGGGCAGTAGAATATGCCATCGACGAAAAACAAAAAACGATCCGCCAGGTTTGGCAATACGGCAAGGAACGGGGTAAAGACCTTTGGTCTCCCATCACCAGCGATGTTGACCCCCTGCCGGAAACGGGTAACCGTCTCATTACCTCCGGAAATGTCCGGGCATCGGCCGACGCCGGCCACGCGAAACTGGTGGAGATTACCTACCCGGAAAATAAAGTGGTTTTTGAAGCAAAGCTTTTCTTTAAGGACGCGCTTGGAACCGGAGAAAAAAGTTGGGGACAGTTCGACATCGTTTTCCGTGGTGAACGATACGATCTTCTTCCCGCAAAAAAATAAAATATGTCCGTTAAAGTTGTTGGTTTAGGAATGCCCCGAACGGGCACCTCTTCGCTCAAGGCAGCACTGGAATCTATTGGTTTCGGCCCCTGCCTTCACATGGATAACCTTTTTAATACTCCTCCTTTGGTGCAATCCTGGCATCAGTTTCTGGAACAGGGAGAAGGAGACTTTGATCAGCTCTTTCCGGACTTTCAGAGTAGTACTGATTTTCCCGGCTGCCTGATGTATCGGGAAATTTATCAACAGTACCCCGACGCTAAATTTATCCTCGGTACCCGCGACGCTAATGCCTGGTACGATAGTGTAGAACGGACCATCTATGCAGTAGTTCCCAATACGGAAGAGGGCTGGGCCGGGATCAGAAAGCGCGGCGAGGGCAACCCTCGCTTTGAAAACATCGGTAACGCCCTATGGCTGGTGGGGGAGTACTTGCTTAATCGCTACTTTCGGGGCGACTTCCTGGACCGGGAACTCACGATAGAGCGCTACGAGCAGTTTTATGAGGAAGTAAGAGCGTTTATTCCCGCTGAGCAATTACTGGAATACGAAATCAGCCAGGGCTGGGCACCCATCTGTAAGTTCCTGGACGTTGATGTGCCAGAGACAGAATTTCCGTACAAAAACAAGACCATCGACTTCCAACAGCAGATCGGCAAAATGATCAATGGTGGAGGAAAACTGACGCTTAAGTAAGAATTAGTAAATAGTTGCAACGGGCAAATGGTGGGTAGAAACCGGGGAGCTGGCGTTTTATGACATTGTCTCGTTATTTAGACGAAAACCAAACGACGCTGGAGTTGTTATCTTTGCGCCTCTTTTACCAACATTATAGAAATCTATCACTCATGGGCCAACGCCTGATCTACCTCGATAATAATGCTACTACCCCCACGGATCCCCGTGCGGTGGAAGCGATGATCCCTTACTTCTACGAAAACCCGGGTAATGCCGCCAGTCGTAATCATCCCGCTGGTTGGGTAGCTGAAGGTGCCGTTGATACGGCCCGTGAGCAGATTGCTGACCTGATTAACGTTGATTCACGTGAGATCATCTTTACCAGTGGTGCCACGGAGTCCGATAACCTGGCCATCAAGGGTGTTTTTGAAATGTACGCCCGAAAGGGTAATCATATCATTACGGCTACTACGGAGCACAAAGCTGTGCTCGATGCCTGTAAGAAAGTAGAAAAGAAAGGTGGTGAAGTAACCTACCTTGAAGTAGACAGTGAAGGGCTCATCAGTTTGGAAGCACTCGAAGCGGCCATTACTGATAAGACGATCCTTGTTTCCATCATGTGGGCCAATAATGAAACCGGCGTAATTCAGCCCATGAAAGAAATTGGAGAGATCTGTGCTAAGCACGGTGTGCTCTTTATGTCGGATGCCACCCAGGCCGTAGGTAAAATTCCCGTCGACCCCAAGGAGACCGGTGTTCACCTGATGGCTTTCACCAGCCACAAGATGTACGGCCCCAAAGGTGTTGGTGCTCTTTTCGTTAATCGTAAGAACCCACGGGTAAAAGTGACCAGCCAGATGGACGGTGGTGGACATGAGCGCGGCATGCGCTCCGGTACGCTCAACGTTCCTGGCATCGTTGGTTTTGGCAAAGCAGCGGAGATTGCGAAAGCTGAAATGCACGAAGATGCTGCCCGCCTCGCCAAACTGCGCGACAAGCTGCAGAGTGGCCTGATGGAGATTCTGGAAGAATCCTACGTGAATGGCAGCCAGGAGCACCGGATGCCCCACGTAACCAATATCAGCTTTAAGCACGTAGAAGGTGAAGGACTGATGATGACCTTCAACCAGAACATCGCGCTGAGCTCAGGTTCTGCCTGTACTTCGGCCAGCCTTGAGCCCAGCTACGTACTGGTGGCCCTCGGCCTGGGAGATGATCTGGCCCACTCCAGCCTGCGGTTCTCTCTTGGTCGCTTCACGACCGAAGAGGACATTGACGCTACCATAAAGCAGGTCACCGAAGGTGTTAACCACATGCGCGAACTCAGCCCGATCTGGGAAATGTTCAAAGAAGGTGTCGACATCGATGCCATCGAGTGGTCTGAGCATTAGGACAGGTTGCAACTTGCAACTTGCAACCTGCAACTCGCAACCTGCAACACGCTAAAGGTGTTATTCAATTAAACAATCACAACTAAGAAAATTCCAAAGCCATGGCTTACTCCGATAAACTCCTCGACCACTTCAAGAACCCACGCAACGTAGGTACCCTTGACAAGAACAACACCGGTGTAGGTACTGGCCTCGTTGGCGCGCCTGAGTGTGGAGACGTAATGCGTCTGCAAATCCAGGTTGACCCCGACACGCAGAAGATCACGGACGCTAAGTTCAAGACCTTCGGTTGTGGTTCGGCAATCGCCAGCTCCAGCCTCGCCACCGAGTGGCTGAAAGGTAAAAGCGTAGATGAAGCCCTCGCCATTGACAACATGGCCATTGTAGAGGAACTCGCGCTTCCTCCCGTAAAGATTCACTGTTCCGTACTCGCCGAAGACGCCATCAAAGGTGCCATCAAAGACTACCAGATCAAGAATGGCCTGGAAGTTACGGTGACGGAATCAGCACATTAATCAGACCGTAGTCTGTAGACGGTAGAACTGTACATCAGTTCCGCGCTTCTATAGACTACAGAATACAGACTACAATTCTACCCCTATGCTCTTCGTAGCCGACAGTGCCAAAGAACGATTGCAGTCGATTCGGGAGGCTAAAGGCCTCACCGAAGATTATTTCCTGCGCGCTACCATCACCAGTGGTGGATGCTCAGGGTTGAGCTATGTTCTTGACTTTGATAACGAAGTGAAAGACAAGGACCAGGTCTTTGAGGACAATGGCGAAACCGTCGTCTGTGACCTTAAGTCTTTCCTCTACCTGCACAACTCCACCCTCGAATTCAGCAGTGGGCTTGACGGCACGGGATTCTCCTTCAATAACCCCAACGCTAGTCGTGAATGTGGGTGTGGGGAGAGTTTTGCGGTGTAGCATGCCGATCAGATAAGCTTAAAAAAGCTCTATTCACAGCGTGAATAGAGCTTTTTTATTCCATCCCGACCGCGATGCCAATTAAGATAACGATCACTACAAAGTTGATCACCGGAAGAAATAAAAGCACGCTATCCCACTTGTTTACTTCCTTAGTTTTTCTGAACCGAATAAAATTAACGAGGCCCCAGACTACCAGCCCGAGGAAAATAACGCCCAAGCCTTCTCCCCCGATAAAAGTAAAAATTATGGTCGGGTAAAGTGCAATAAACAGGATCAGCAGAAGAATGAACAGGTTCAGGTAACCAACGACGCGTGCTTGAGTAGGTATCATAGCTGCTAAGATAAGCGGATGGACAATTCTTACGCCCAACTTAAATCATCGGGCATCCTTTAGCCAACTGACGTGTTCTTCACTACCAGACTACCAGACTACCAGACCACAATATGGAAGGACCACAAATCCGCTTCGATCATTTCCTCGAGCAATTCCCGCAGATTGAATTACCGATGACCTTCTCCGACGATACCGCGCGGACGATGAGTAAAGAAATTCCGCCCTTGTCCCCTCGTGTCATCGAGCAATACATCCTACCGTTGGAGCCGGGAATGGCCGATGAGCTGACCGAGTTTGTCGCCTGCCTCCGCCTGCCCGATGCTGATGATTACGTTGGCCTGGTATACTGGCGGGCTGATCTGGCGCAGTACCATTACACCTTGGTGACGATCAACCTGAAAACACAGGAGTTGATCGACCGAATGGTGATCGCCGGCACGAGCTACGACGGGGAAGAGGTTACCCAATCTCATTGCGTACTGACCGAGGCCCTGATGATTTATCAGGTAAGCGGCCAAAGCCCGGGAGGGACCTTTGATTACACCGCCTCTAACAGTACGGCGCGGCGCTTTCAGATCGCCGAATCGGGTAAGATTGTCGAGATGTAGGATCACATGCGATCCGGAACAACTTCCGGCCTACAACAAGGCCGCCCCGAATACTCCCGCTGAATCCCCCAGCTCCGGGCGCAGGAAGACGGTATCCATCCGTGGGTTGAAGAGGTGATTGACAACCTGGGGGATGCCCTCCGAGTAGAGTTCATCGATGTTGCTGAGGCCGCCGCCGAGGACGATCACGTCTGGGTCAATGACATTTATGATGGTACTGATGCCCTTGGCGAAGAAGTGAAACCAGCGTTCCATCGTTGCCGTGGCGTGCGGGTCGTTACCGGCGCGGTAGCGAAGGACGATCTCCTTCATCGTCCGGCTTTCGCCGGCGCGATTTGCGTAGTAGCGTTCGAGGCTGGGGCCGGCCAGGATGCGCTCAGCGCAACCTACCCGGCCACAATAACAGTAGCCACCGGAGTTGTCGAGAAACATGTGCCCCCACTCTCCGCCGATGCCCTGGGCTCCGGCGAGTACTTT
>ENA-ORXT01007035-ORXT01007035.1-marine-metagenome-genome-assembly--contig:-NODE-7035-length-10207-cov-7.734748_pt1 | contig 10207 bp, 8 predicted proteins | sample MGYA00237868_ERZ511482 | MGnify/ENA metagenome assembly ERZ511482
CATTGTCCCCGCCCCCCCCCCCCCCCTCCTCGCATCCACATCGGCTTCACGAGATCTCGTTGCCACTCTCTTCCTATTTTCCTCCTCATTTTGCGCGCGCTTCCCGAGCTTTGCCGCGAGCAAATCATCCGGCTGTATGGCGGGCACGCGTACTTTTTCTCCATTTCTTTCAGACCCGGCTTCTTTCCGTGCCTCCGCGGCAGCACCCGCACCTCTTTCGGACGATGACGGGTCGGTCGGCGGGCTGGCTGCGCGACACCGCCGCGGTGCCCGCGGGCAACATCCAGCCCATCCGCGTGCCGCACGAACTGCAGGACTCCCTGCTGCAGTACTACCTCGAGACCACCGACCACATGCGGGAAGCGGCTGCTGGCGGCGGCGACACTTCGGTTGACCGGGCGGGCAGCGGGGGTGCGAAGGACGCGGGGGTTGGAGGAGAGGGCGGGGGGGACGGCGGAGACGGCGGGGCCGGCCGGACTGGTGGTAACTGTGGCCACAGCAATGAGCTCAACGACGACGACAGCCTCCCAGCCAGCAACGTGCCCCACACGATGGCGCCCCAAGTCGGCGCCGAGGACGGCGACGCGCTGTACGCAGCGCGTCGCCGCATCCGCACGACAGGCGTCGAGGTGGCGCTTCGCCACCTCATCGAGGGGCAGATCATGTCGTCGTTGGGTATCGGGGCATCGGACTGGGACGGTCTCCACTCCCTCTACTCCACCACGGTCGCGCTGGTTGTGGGCGGGGCCGCCGTGGCTATCATTCAGGGGTTTGAGGTGTCGGTCGTCTGGGCTTCGAGGCGGATGGGGCGGGTGCTGCTTCTCTGCTCGTGCGGTGGCGACCGCAGCACCACGTGCGTCGAGACGCTGCACCAGACGGCCAAGAAGTTTACGTGGGCGCACGCCGACGCGATGCGGCTGGCAGTGGAGGGTGTCGCCCGTCAGACGGGTCGGGCGTCCATGCTCTTGCTGTTTTCGGCATTCCCGGTGCTGCTTAGTGAGAAAGAGGAAACTGCACCGCCGGACGTGCAGTGTGTGCGCGTGCTGCGCAACAATCGGGAGGTGTGGGCGGTGCACGCACAAAGCGTCTGGTGCGCCCTCGTCCAGCCCGTCAAGTCAGCAACCAACCAAGCGCCGCGCTGCAAGAATGTTATCTGCCGATCCCATCGGAGGTGCCTCCACGCGCTGGCCTTTTTCAAGCACAAGATGGGGTTGGGCGAGGAGCAGGAGGCGGACAGCACCAGTGAGAAAGAGTACGATGGGAATGGCGTGGCCTTTGAGCAACCGAACAAGGAAGACGAGGGCGTGCTGCAAGAGGAGATTGAGGACGACAAGGCGACGATCCGTCGGTCTCGCAACGTCCTTCCGTGCAAAGAGGAGGTACGAATCGGTGTAATCTCTGACTCATACGGGCGGGCGGGCCAGGACTCCCCGACGGGCATGGGCGCCCTTCCCGCCATATTCCACGAGCGTAGGTGCATGAGATGCGGTAGCGCCCGCGGGACGTTGCCGCTCAAGACCACGGAAGCGGTGCTCTACACTATGGGCGGGAGGGTGGCGGTGCGGACCGGGTCCTGGACGTGCTCCGGCTGCGGTAAAGACGTGATGTACGACGGCGCCGACTCGGGGCTGTTTGCGTGGTCTTCAGAAACAATCTACACGCGCGTCTACGTCGACGTGGTGCTGCACATGGTGCTCACCTCTCGGAGCAGCACATCAGCGGCGGCAGCGGCTATGGCCTTTTTCCAGCACGTGACCGCTGCGCTTCCGCCGGCCACTGCTGGCCAAGCGGGGCAAGTGCTCAATGCCGCGACGGCCTCCTACTCCGAGACGCTAATCGTACCGAGCTGCCTGTACGCGTGCTCCCGTTGCTTGAGCCTCGGGCACATGTGCCTCTACGAGACACTCGTGGCGGATGGGCAGGCGCTCGGATTCTTTAGGAACAAGGCCGTGCCGCTTTTGCGGCGCATGGTCGACAACCCAGTCGTGGACGTGCTGATCTCTGTCGGCTCTGTGGTCAAGAGCGTGGCCGTGCGCGGGATCATACGACGGCGATGCGCGGCGCGCATCTCGATTTCTAGCGCCGTGACCGCCGCGGAGCGGCGGGCGTATGACGCCTTTGTGCTGGCCGCCAACCCACCGAGGGGCCCACGCGTCTGTGACGACAAAGACATTGGGGCGCCCTGTGCGGAGTGGGCCGCATGGGCGGCAAGCTACCTCTTCTGCACTTTTTTCACGTGCGTGGACTCTGAAGACACCAGCAACGCGGGCGATCGTGGCAGCGACAGCGACGCAGACGTGGCGTCCTCGTCGGCCAGTTCGGACTCGTCGACTATGGCGGCGGCCGAGGAGTCCCTGACCAAGGACTAAACGGAGGGTACCGAAGGCTCCGCTGGCGGCGCGGCAAGCTCATCCCGTACCCGAAGCGTCTGCAAGCGGATGAAGGGCGCCATTGGCGTCAAGGACAACTTGGGCCTGATCTCCCGGGAGCGGTGGCGCGTGGCGACGCAGTTCTTCTCTACGTTTTTGGCCGAGCCCGTCATCGGCATCTTTTCGGGGTGCTACAAGGCCGGTATCAAGACGCTCGCCGAGGCGCTGGTCGATGATAAGAAGCAAGCCAAGTGGAGCAAGTTGACCGGGGCCGTTGAGCGCCTGCCCCTGGTTTGGCCCTTCCTCTTCCTCATGGCCGACGAGATTGACGACGACGGCGATGTGGGGCGCGCCATCGGCGAACGCCTCCTCTTTGGCATCGACTCGGACGAGCGCATGAAGGCGGCATGGTGGGAGAACGCCAACGACGCGCAGGTCGAGTTCGCCGAGAAGTGGGCGGGCAGAGACCGCGCGACTTACAAGCAGTGGGAGCGCGAGGTGGGAGTTGTGCCGCCGACACCGACAGTCATTGCCGTTGCTGCGTCCCGCGACCGCGCGGCGCAGCACGCCGAAGAGGTGCGGAGCGGGATCATCTTCCCGTCGCTCTTGCCCCTGCGCCCGTTCACATTTGATTCCGGGATGATCAACTTCCTTTGCCCCCACGGCATTCTCATTCGGTGGGAGCTGTTAGAGGCGGCCGAGAGCCCCGCGGGCATTGCGGAAATCCTGGCGCGCTACCTCCCCGTCCTGCCAAAATTGGTGTACTTCGACACCGCGTGTCAGTCGGCGCGTAACGCGACACGTCGGATCCTGTGGCTGCTGCGGCTGTCTCTGGTGATGTGGTTCCTTGACCGGTTTCACCAGCCGGCTTACGTTTGCTCGGGCATGTACAACGCAGAAATGTACCCGACCATCTCATCCCTGCACAAGACGTCTGTGGTAGAGAGCCGCCACTTGATGAATAAGCCGCTGCACAACCAGGTGGCTTACATGTCGCAGAGGCGCTTCATGGTGCACATGAGCCTGTACGGCGCCCTCAACAACATGAACCTCATCTTCAAGCACACGATGCAGCCACATGAGAGCAAGGCCGCGCCCGAGGTCGGGCACAGGCCGATTCTTCACTTCGTCCACACGTCGGTGGTGTCCCACTGCGAGCGCCGCGGATGCGGCTGCCGGGGGAAGCCGCGGGTGCGAGGGGGGGCGGCTCTAGTTGAGGCGGAGCTGAAATGGAGTTTTAGGGGGAGTGAGGAGGAGGGCGCGGAGGGGGCGGACGTGCCGGAGGGTGCCGTGGCTGGGCGCGTAGAGAATTTGGATGCGAGAATAGTCGGCGACTTGGAGTCGGTCGCTGCGGCGGGTGGGGAGCAAGGTTGGTGCGGGGATGGTGGGGGTGGCCGCGTGCATTATGCTCTGCACGTTCACAAAAAATGATAGCTACTGGACATCATTCTCTATCGAAGGAGCACTAGACGAGATACTGCAGAAGAAACCCTCAGGCACACGCAGGCGCAGTAGGTGGGTAGCCTGTCACCGCCCCGAAGTACGAACACTGCGCAGAAAGAGCCAGTATTTCTACGGATTCCGACTGCTCTTCTTTCAAACAGGAGGCAACAGGTACTTTCTCTCCACGCACGGTTAGAACACACGCACCCGCTGGGTATCGGGAGGCTACCGCCACCAGCACAGCAGCCGCCGCTACGCGCGCCAGCATTTGCTCGCCTGATAGTCCCCCCCCGCAACATCCCGCCGTAACTTTCCGTCCGAAACCGAGCGCACCAGTGTGCTCATGCTATGCCAGCAGCGCTGTCTGTCGGTGAGCACCGACGGTGACGGCCTGGAAAGGGGAGCAGTACGGGGAATGGTTGCGACGGTTTTTACAGGACGGCAAAGAAAGGCGCGGAGACGTTAGCGTTTGCAATGATATCCGGGAGGGGGCAGTGTGTCGCCCGCAGGTACTTTCGCATGAGACGCGTCCGCGACGAAGATAGCCATCTGGCTGTCACCTGCAGGTGACGAGAAGCGCTCGCGTCCAAGCGGCTCGTGATTACCTCTGATTTGAGAGACTGCATGTCAGATTCCAGCACTTGTCACGATCAAAGCCGACCCACTTCAAAACACGCGGAACGATAACTTGTAGCATCCCCAACATCGTAGACTATGATCTCGTCGGTGATCCAGGGCACTTGGAGGTCCATTCTGTACCATGTGACGTGCTTCTGCGCTTTTCTTTCGATCTGTCTCCCTCGTTGAAGGCGTCTCCTTTGTCTCAGCGTGGCTCCCGTCCTCGCCGTTAGCTGTTTGACCGTGCCGGTGGGCTTGTCGTGCTCTCAGCGGCTGCTCAACTGTACGTCGGCCACCGTGACAGAGCCCGGTGGCGCGGGGGACCATCTGTGTCACGCCTCTGTTCCCATTCTACATCCGCGAGCCCATCTGTCCAGACGGACGATGCCGTGGTGGCCCGGGGAGAGCGACTTTGTGGTTGTGGGGACCGCCGTGGATTTCCTGTTCGTTCTCAGAAGCGGTTTGGGAGAATAGAGGGCGGGGCGGCCTGGACCTCCGTGGGCGCCAACCCACTCAATGCGGTTCACCGCTCATCGTTCCATCAGGCCCGCAGGCACACACGTGGCGGCTCGCCTCTACCTTGCACGTGCTGCCGCCGCCGAGGCCACCCCCGGCCGTCCCGACAGCGGACGCCCCTGTCGTGGCCTGCCACACCTCGCCGCCGCCCCTGATGGCGTCGACGGTCGAAGGCAGGTCGCCATCTCCCCAACTTTTACCATCGGTTGAGGGTGCGGGGCACGGCCGGCGCGGCCGTAGGCGTCCCCGGCATCCCTTGGGCGGGGCAGGCGGCGCGGTCGGGCACCAACTAGCCGCCACGAGGGGACCGCCCACCCATCCATTCCCTCTGGCCGGCGGCGGCAAGGGCAGCGGCAGCGGCGGCGGGCAGTGATAGTGTCCTCGTAGGCGCCACAGTCGTAGTCAAGGGCGCGCCACCGCAGCCATTGACGCGTGGTGGCAACGCGCGGCGGCCTTGCGACAGGCGGTGGTGACGGCCGCGGCGGCAACACGATTCGCCAGCGGTGGTGGTGGCACACGGCGGCGATTCAGCACGTGCAGAGCGTAGGCAAACAGCTCCACATTGTTGATGGCCTTGCGGTACGCGCTGCGCTCACGCGTGACCAAGGTGTTGAAGGACCTGACAGATGGCTCTGCGAAGTTGATGACAAAGGAGACCCAGTGGTCGTTGTTCAAGTTGACCATGAGTGCGACCTTTTTGACGCCTGACAACAGCGCTGCCCACGAGCGCGCGTGCGAGATCACCTCCAGCCCCGCCATCGACCAGAGGTTGCCACCGACGGCGATGGTGGCCTCTTCACAGAGGCATACAACCGCAGACACGCCCTTGGCGGTGAGCTCTTCCTGAAGCAGGATAAGGCTGACGTCCAGAAAGGAGGAATTCATGTACTCCATCCGCATGCACCTGAAGATATCCAGCAGGTCGAGTATGGTACTCTTGTAGCGCTTCACGTGCGGGGAGTTGCCACCATACGACCAGGCGCTATTTCGGTAGGGGACCACCTCGAGGGCGGCCTCGAGCTTGCGCACCGCCGCTCGAGCCGACGCCCCGTGTCCCGCGACATCCCCTGCAAAGCAGGAACCGCACCAGAAAAACCGTCGAGTCCCCTCGCTGCCGACATCCGCGCCGGCCGCGTGAACAGGCGTAGACCAGCAGGCCGACTTCTCAGACTATACCTTCAACCACCGACGGGCGTCGTCCATCTCCTTTGGTAGCGCCTTTGCCACACGGAGGGACTCCAGGTGCCCGACCGTTGACCTAGTTATGACGACCCGATTGTTCACGTTCTGCCACGCTAGCTCCGCGCACATCCGGATTCCGCGTGGCAACTATGTGTGCTGCTTCAAAATCTCTGCCACCCGGTGCATGTCGGCCTCGCGGAGCAAAAAGCTGCACTTGTGCTGCTCCCAGTCGATGAACCGCATCTCATACTTGCTCTTTGGCTGGTAGGCGCGGGCCATCGACGCCTTGGGCATGAGCTTTGGTCACCTCAAGGTGATCACCGCCTTGACGGGCGGGCCACCCATGTCGGACACCGAGTTGGACCGGCCGATGGTGCTGGCCTTGGCCGGCGGGAAGCAGTACTCGAACCATCCCCCCGCTGGTCGTCACCGTCGTCCGACTCCGAGTCGCTGTCGAGCTGCATGGCTTGTCGATTGGCAACGCACCCACCACTTGCTGCTGCGTGTGTCTTGTCGTCCGGCCCCCCTCGATCATCAGATTGGCCTCCAGTCTCTGCTTCTGCGCCTTGTTCGTCGCCTCGTTGCTCTGCTGGCCCCTTTTTGCCCGCTTCTCCAGAGCCGTCCCTGGCTGCTGGTGCTACATCATATTGTCCGACTCGTGCTGTCGCATCGACACCGCCACGGCCTTCGGATACTGCTGGGCGTCCACGAGCTGGGTCGCCACCATCACGGCGGTCGTCACAAGATGTATCTACTCCAGCTGGGTCGGCAGCAGCAGGGGGGCGCCCATCGGCGGGGGTTGGGTGAGTCCCATGTGTGCTTCGTGCTTGTTTCATCTCTGGTGCCTGCCTTGCAGCAGCCGCCGCAATGGCAGTCAGGCCACCGCCGTTGTCCCACCGGCCACCCGTGATGCCCTCAAGCATTACCACCGCCGGGGCGCCAAAACGCCGTGCGGCCTTTACTTCGCCCGATGTCGGGCAGATGTCAAGCTTGCGGCGCTTTCGGCCGCCATTGCCTGCCGCGCGACCCTTGGCAGCAGCTATCGCCGCTTTCTTTGTGGAAGCAGCCGCGGCCGCCTCCGCATTTTTTTTGGCCTTTGCTACCGCCGTCGCGGCCTTGTCCTTGGCCACCAGCTGTGTGGCGGCCAGTCGTGCGGCGCGACGGGCTCGGGCAGCGCGGGAAGCGGGTGTGTGCACCGATGTAGCGACGACCAGGGAATGGCCACCTTCAGCTGTTCCACCTTGGGCGTCGGACGGAAAATCCCGACCGACGCCAGCAGCGTCACCATCATCTACCAGACGAGCACATTCCTTGTCATCGGCCTCAGTACCGTCACAGCCGCTTGAACCCGGTTCTTGACCCCCCGCAACGCCGTCGGCATGGACAGATGGAGGACGAGCCCCGACAGAAGCTCCATCACCTTGGACTAAAGCAGGCGCATCATCGCTATCGCCGCGACGCGTGCTTTTGTCGCGTTGGACTAGTGATTTAGCTTGTCTCAGATCGCCGCGTCCGCGCTCCACTTGCACACCGGCGCTGGTGGCTGGCGCCGCGCTGCCAGATGCCGGAGGGGGACCGTAGACAGTGTCGCCGGCGGGGTCTCCTTGACCCCTCGTCGAGGACTGACCGCCCCTCGACTCTTCCGTCTCCACCGGCTCGTCGTCGGTGTATAGCTTAGCAATTCCATAAATCTCCTTGGCGAGCGTCGGAGCCGTCGTGCTGCTAGTACCCGCGGCTGCCGCTGACGAGTACGGTGCGTTGGGTGGCACGACCTCGGCGTCGGGCAGCTCCGCGTTGGCGTGCATCTCCACTGTCGGAGTCGCCACACGCACGGCCTTGATGCTCTCGATCACCTGCCTGGCCACGGGATGTAGGTCATAGATCAGCGCCAGAGAGGCAATGACGACATCAATGTCAAAGTTTGGGCCGTAGATGATCTTCGACACTTTGACACCCTTGTAGCCGGGGACATTCCACCGTCTGCGGATCGTCTCCATGAGCAGGCGCATCGGCATCTTGACCATGTACGGGTGCGCCTTGGCCGTGCGCATCGGGTTGTTGGCCTTCTGGTTGCCTGTTGTCGGCAGGAAGCACGCCTAGTACTGCTGCATCGACGCTATGAGCGTGCCGTTGGTCCGAGCGTTGTGATAGGCGTACAGCTTCGCGCCGACGGCCGAGGCCGCGTTGCGGCACGTGGAGACGTAGCTGCTATTGTCGTGCGCCATGTCTTCGAGACATTTAACGGCGTCCTTTGACGGCGTGTACTGGGTTGGAGCACTGCAGGGCTTCAACATCTTGACATCCGCCTGGCCGCCATCCCCATCCGATGAGCAGCCCGCGGCCCCCGTGGCCAGCTTGCTGCCTTCTTCGGCCTGGCGTACGAGGGCGGAGCTCGCGTTGTTGATGCATGTGGTCTCGTCTTCGTTGATGAATTCAGCGATGATCCTGTCTCTCTCCTTTGCCTGGAGGTCAGACGAGGGGCAGTCAGGGTCTGGGGACCATAACTTTTGGCCGGTTCGCGCGACAGAGGCTCTTCGACGTGCCACCGCCGCCACCGGCGCCACAAGCGCAACCCCACGGGAAATGGGATCGGCCGCCCGCGCCGCAGGCGTGGGCGGCGCCAACTTGCGAACGCCGGGATCGGCCTCCTTGTCGTCCGCAACCTTGCGCGTCACCGCCTCAGCCGCCATGTGGAATGGGATGGCACTTGGCGCGGACGAGGGATCAGCCCCGCCGTCGCTCTTCAAACGCCCCGACAGCGCGGCGCTTCCCACGGCCAGCAGCTGCCGCGAGTGCACGCTGGCAAACACAAGGCCCTGGACATTGCCGATCTCGGGGTAGGGCTCGAACGACGTCTCGTGCAGGCCGAACCATTGCGTTGAAAGCTTGGTTGACGCCCCGGACAGGTGCACGTGCACGCGCCACTGTGCGCACATGCCCTGTAGCGCCTTGGAGTGGTAGTACAGCCCCGCTACATGCTTGACGCAATCGGGAGGAAGGGGCACATCCCCCACCAGACCGCGCAACAAGTTGGAGACCTTGGCAGCGCCCGCTGGCGGGGCGGCGCGTGTGCGTCGCGACACATCGAGCGTGGGGACGCGTACCGGCTCGCAGTACGTAGCCGCCGTAAGTGAGGGGGAGTCTGCAAGCTCAAGGGCAGATGCCGGGGGTAAGGGAGGTGCGGAAGCTATGCAGGAAGGTGGAACTCCCAGGGGAAAACAGGGAAGGGGAGGGGATGCGAAAGGTCGGCGGCACGCATCAAGCTCGGGCGTAAAATCCGGAAGGGGGTGGGGTGCGGGGGGTGCGCAGGAAGATGAGCAACTAAATACATGAAGAAGAGGGTAGGCGGGGGCAAGGCCGCCACCCCCTCCTACAGGCAGCCTCAGGGAGCCCGCGGGCACACAACGCACGGCGCTCTCGGCAGGATTGGGCGATCGGTGGCCCTCGACAGGCTGCACTGCGCGCCGTCAAGCAATGATGTAGGGAAGAGGGCGTGGGCGCACTGTGCCGATGCACGGGGTGTCCGCTCGATCGGCCCGCCCGAGAGGTCAGACGCGGGGTGCTCTGCCGGTTTGATCCGCTCGTGGGGCCGCGGACGGAACTCGCACGAATTGCAAGCTCAGGCGGGCCACAGCAGCCTAAAGAGGATTGCGCACGGCAGGAACGCGCGCAACGCGTACGCGCAACGCACGCGCGCGTCCCACCCAGTTGCACATCCCACCCATTGTACAACCGCTGCCTGCTGCCCGTGCACAGCGAAAAGACAGTGAGGTGGGGTTGCAGCGCACGAGCCATGCCAGCGGGTGCTGCATGGGCGGTACAGGCGGTTCCACGGTCCTCTTAGAGAGCGTAACGGTCCTGCAACGCACGCGCCCAGGGGCACGCAATGGCCCGACAAGCTCGCGCCGTTTTCGGGGCCAGTGCCGGCAACGCCAGCCGGCGCGATTTCTGCACTGCCCCGCGGGCGCACGATTTCTTCGTCCAGCTCGATTAACCGGCTCGCTGCGCAGCGGGCCCAGAACCGTCGTCAAAAGCACGTCTGTTTTTGCCTGTTTTGAGCCTCTTGGAGGCCCGTGTTC
>ENA-ORXT01007036-ORXT01007036.1-marine-metagenome-genome-assembly--contig:-NODE-7036-length-10207-cov-7.390523_pt1 | contig 10207 bp, 7 predicted proteins | sample MGYA00237868_ERZ511482 | MGnify/ENA metagenome assembly ERZ511482
GGAAGCGTAGGCAGAAAGAGAAAAACACATCCGTTTCACAGACAATTCAAATCATAGTTGCTCCCTACCTTTCGCCACCGGGTCGAAAACCCCATACCCGAATCGCCCGTAGGTTTTGACCAAGCACCATTGCCACTACGCCTTCTCGTGGGAAGCCTCGGCAGTGAGCTTGATGCCGCCCCGCGCGGCGAAGGCGCCTCGGACGGTGGCTTTTCTCGGGGCGAGCGCCTTGACGAGATCATCGAGGATGCGGTTGACGATGGCCTCGTTGAAGGCCGGCGTGTTGCGCCAGGCGGCGAGGTAGAACTTGAGCGACTTGGTCTCCACGCAGAGGACGTCGGGGACGTAGGTGATCAGCACCCGCGCGGCATCGGGCTGACCGGTGACCGGGCAGAGCGAGGAGAAGTCGGCGACCTCGAGTTCGATGACGTAGTCGCGCTCGGGGCTCGGGTTGCCGAAGGTCTCGAGCTGGGCTTCCTCCGGGGAAGAAGGAAGCGGGGCGGAGCTGCCCAGAAGACTGAGGTCCTTGTAGGAAGGTGCGCCGGGCTGGTCGGAGTCGGTCATGGTGAGCGCCCGACCTTAGCGAGCGGGTTCGGTTCGCCAACTGGATTCGGTCGGCACGTTCAGTAACGGCAGGCTGCGACCGAACGCGCGGGGATCTGGCGACCCGCCGAGGTCAACGCTTCCAAATTCTCACGAATTCGGCTACGAGGAGGCACAGCGTCTCACAACAGGCCGAACAGGCACCTCTACTCCTTGAGCTTCACGCAGACGAGATGGCCCTTGGCGTTGCGGGCATAAAGGAGCCCGTTGGCCAGCGTCGGCACCGTCCAGCATCGGCCGCCGAGAATCTGCACCCGAAGCGTCGGCTCGAAGGAGTCGGGGCTGAGCGGCGCGATCATGAGCTCACCCTTCTCGCCGAGGACGATGAGTTTTCCGTTGGCGACGAGCGGTGCGCCGTGGCCGACGCTTGACTCCCGCCAGCGCGCCTCGCCGGTTTCCCAGGTGATGCACTTGAGACCCGCCCCGCGCGGTCCACCGCCGCCCTGGTTGCCGTCGATCCCATAAAGGTGCTCTCCAATCAGGATGCAGGGGTTCATCTGCGAGCGCATCTCCTTGTTCTTCCAGATCTCTTCCACGCCGTCGGCGGTCATCTTAAGAAGCGCGCAGCCCTTTTCGTAGCCGCTCGCGATGAACACCTCGTCTCCGCGCACGATGGGATCCGCGGCGTTGACCCCGTACCTGGTGAGCCATTTGAAGCGCCACTTCTCCGCGCCCGTGGCCGGCTCGACGCAGACCCATTCGCGAGCGTTCGAGACAATCATGAGAGTCTCTCCATCGCGCTCGAAAAGCACGGGCGTGGAGTAGCCGGCCTCGGCTTTGCCCGACTTCCATTTCACTGTGCCGCTGGCAAGATCAAGGGCGGTGCCTGCTTCACCCACGGTGAGCAGCAGGAGGTCGCCGTGAACGACGGGCGAGCCCGTGAAGCCCCAGGTCGGCATCGCGGCTCCGGACTCGGCCGCGACGTTCGTAGTCCAGACTTCAGCGCCATCGGCGGCCTTCCGCGCGAACAGCGTGCCGCGCTTGGTGAGCAGGTAGACGACGTCTCCGTGAATCGTCGGCGTGGAGGTCGGGCCGCCCTCGTAGTACTTGTCGTCGAGAGGATGCGGGTAGGCGTGTTTCCAGATCTCGGCCCCGGTGGCGGCATCGAAGCAGAACAGAGTTTCGACGTCCTCGCCATCGTGCCCGGTGACGTAGGCGCGGCCCTCGCTGACGGTGACGCAGGAAAAGCCGATGCCGACCTGCGCTTCCCAGATCGTTTGCGGCTCGCTGTCGGGCCAGTCCGCCTTCCATCCCGTCTCCCGGGAAATTCCATCGGCTTCTGGGCCGCGAAAGCGAGGCCAGTCGTCGGCGGAAGAAAGCCCGGCGACCGCGCTGGCGAGGAGGATCGGAAAGAGGAATTTCATGACCGGGAACCTGACACGAAGAGGAGCCCGAAGCCAAGAAATCTGCATTCGGAAATCCGACGTCGATTCCCCCACCTTTCCGGTTGCGGACCTTGGGATGGTGGCTAGGATCACCATCGCTCGACGGACTCTGTTCGCAGAAATCCTGGAGCGGTAGCTCAGTTGGTTAGAGCGCCGGCCTGTCACGCCGGAGGTCGCGGGTTCAAGTCCCGTCCGCTCCGCTTCTCCCGCCTTCTCGAAAGAGGGGCGGGAGTTTTTTTTGCATGGACTCGGCGGTGGTCGCGATCGTGCCTTTTCAGCGCCAGCACCGCGCCGATGCTCGGCTTGTCCGAATGATTCTGGGCTAGAGCGAAAGGCGCTTGGTTCGTGGGGGGTGTCGAGGATTCCGGGCGGGATTTCTTCCTCTGGGATTGAACCGGATCGACCCTACCTTGCCGTTTGGAGCGATCGCAAAACGGCTTGCCTTGAGGTAGGGACGAGGGTCCCTCCTCGTCCGGGGAGGAGCGAAGCGACGGACCGCCGAGGCCCAAGGCTGCCCCGTAGCAAGTGGGTCGATGCTATCGGGACGGATGAGGGCGTCGTTGGTCGCCTTGGGCTCCCTGCGGAGGCGCAGGGACGCGCCTCCCTACCTTTCGCCAACCCCATACCCGAATCCCCCGGGGGTTCTGAACCAAGCGCCATTGGACCTAGTCCGATTCGAGTGCCTGATCGACGAGATGCTTCAGATAGACGCCGGTCGCATCATCACCCGCGACATCCTTGGCACTGAGAAGTTGGGCATGAGCGACGGCCTTGCCTGCCGGATACAGAGAGTTGTTCTTGAGCAAAGAACTGAGTCGCTCGACGTAGAGCAGCTGGAGGTCATCGTTCTCCGGTCCGCTGAAGACCGCTTCGGTGAGGTCTTCCATCACCTCGGTGAGCGGATAGTCGTTGCCATAGCGGGTGGTATCGAGAATGCGGTTCTGCACTCTCGAGTGCAGGAGCTGGGCCAGGATCCCGCGTTGCAGGTCGATGACGTAGTCGCTGATCTTGGGGTCCTCCGTTTCGTCGAAGAAGTGGAATCCCCGACGCTGGAGCTGGAGGTGCCGAGCGAGTTCCGGCGAGGGACGCAGCACCTTCTCCCCGAAGGCGTGCTCAGCGAGCGAAGCCATGGCCGCGCGCTGCAACTCTGCATCGACGGGAGCGAGCGGTGTCTCCCCCGCGCCGTCCTGCCCCACCAGAGAGCGGTCGACTTCGAGGCCACCGACATAGCGGGAGATGGCATGGAGCGCATCTTCGTCCTGACCTCGTAGGATGTTCCAGGCCACCCGCAATTCCTGATAGCTGTCGCCTTCGACGGGGACGGTCTCGAGAAGTTTCAACGCCAGTTCGCGTACCAGGGCGGAGCGCTCGCGCTGCCACTTGACCGGCTCGGAGGTCATGTCGCCGATCATGACGCGTGGGTTCACGCCCTTGCCGGGTCGCCGCATGTCATCGGCGTCGTTGGCGTAGTCGTGACCGCGCTCGGTGCTGCGCGTGAGGATGGATTTCAGCCGGAGGGTCTCCTTCTCCGGATCGTCGAGCGCGGGAGAATAACCGTACTCAATCGCCCAGCGGTCATAGATTCCCGGCTTGTCGTCGTAGAACTGCGGGGCCGACTTCAGATCGCGCGACAGATTCAGGGCGGAGTAGTCCATCACCGAGGCGGTGACGCCTTCCTTGTCCGTGAGCTTCCGGTCGAGCACGCCCTGCAACGGGTGGAGCTGGCTGGCGCGGAAGTTGTGCGTCAGGCCGAGAGTATGACCGATCTCGTGAAGGATCAGCCGCGAGAGCCCCTCGCGAAGCAGGCGCTCCTCGCTTGCAAGGCGGAAATCGACAGGAACGGGCGCGGCTCGCAACATCATTCGACCCAGGAAGGAACCTTCCTGCATCAGGGAGGCGCAGTCGCAGCCGACATGGACGTGGGCCCGCCCGCCGCGATGACGTGGGGCCAGCCCTGCCAGGCCATTCTCTCTTTCGCGGGCCTCGGCACCAGCGGTCTGGCCGGTGAGCAGACGGGAGTAGCGGATGCGGTTGGTCAGGAAGACATGCTCGAGCATGATGTCGGCGCCGAGGATCTGGCCGGTGCGCGGATTGACGAAACTGGGGCCGTATCCGCCGAAGGGAGGATCGTTGGAGGAGGTCCATCGAAGGACGTTGTAGCGGATGTCGCCGGCGTCCCAGTCCGCGTCGTCGGGCTGAACGCGAATCCGGATGGCGTTCTCCCAGCCCGCCTGGAGAAAGGCCTCGTTCCAGCGGAGTGCGGCCTGCCTGATGATGGGACGCAGCTCGCGTGGCGTCGTATTCTCGATCCACCAGGTGATGGGCTTGACGGGGTCCTTGACCTCGGCGGTGGGATCCTTGGGCACAAGATGCCAGCGGTTGATCATGTCGCGCCAGGGGGCTGAGGAGGCGGTGGTCATGTCGTTCACCTCGGTGGTGAAGTAGCCCACCCGTGCATCGGCGAAACGGGGCTGATAGTCGTTGTCGGGCATCGCCAGAAACGAGTGCTGCATCCGCACCGTCACGTAGCGGGGATCGGTGATCTCTTCCCCGGGCTCACCCTTGGGGTCGGAGTTGTCGTAGACGTAGTCGACGATGACATTGGTGTTGTTCCGGTAGTTACGGAGCTCGTGGAAGTGGGTCTTCGACTCGCTCAATTTGCCGAGAGCAAAGCGGTCGGAGTCTCCTGAGCTGGGGTATTTCACCATGAGGAGCGACTCGTTGAGGAAAAGCTTTCCGGCGTTGATGAGGACCCCCTTCTTGTCTTCGGCGTCGATTTTCACGCTGGCGAGCACGGCCTCGCTGACGTTAGCGCTCGCAGAGCGGCGCAACGGGCTCTTCGGGTCGAAGTACAGACTGTGGTTGAGGGCCACGAAGTCGATCCGGTCAAAGCGGCGCCGGATCGTGAAGACGGAGTCGGCGTGGTAACGGCCCCGATACTGCCCGACGCCCGGCACTCCGTCGGCCGTGTAGGCGATGTGGATGTACTCCTGGCCGAGTTTGGCCTTGGGAATGAACAGTCGGACCGCCCCCGTCTTGGGATCCTCGTAGAGAGGGAAGAGCCCTTTCTTTTTCGTGGCGCCCTTGGTCAGTTCCGCGACTGATTTTGGTTCCGACGGGGGGTCGGCGGCCGGGGCAGCTCCCGCGAGTAGAAACAGACCAAGCAGGAGGGCGGAAGGTGCAAGACGAATCATGATGAGGAGCGGCGGAAGGCAACGGACCGGAAGAACATCCCGAGTTTGGCTTCTCTTGGCTAGCAGAACCATGCTTTTCTACCGGCGAAAGAACCCGAGGGAGCCTGCTGTTTCTTTTTCACTTGTGACTTTGCAACAAGGTGCGGAGTCCATAAGGTGACTCTTCCTGCCGGCCATTCGCCCTCGCCATCCAACCCATTCCCATCATGCAACCCACCCTCGCAGCCTACGGAGACTTCTGGTTCGAAATTTTCGGATACGGAATCCGCTTCCTCTTCTACGCCTTTCTCGCGACCGTCGCCGGCGTTGGACTCGGCTGGCTCATCTGGGGGAAAAAGGGCGACAGCGCCGAGCGAATCGAGGAGGAAAACGACCGCCTGCTCCGCGAGTTTCACACCCTTCAGGAAGACCTCGAAAAGATCGAAGGCTAGTACCTCTCTGTCCCACTCCATTTCTCCCACCCTTTCCGACTGATCGACATGACAGCGCTTCTTTCCTTTATTTTTCCTTACAAGCACGAGTGGCTTCTGCTTCTTGCGTTTCTCTTCCTTGGCATCCTCTGGGCCTGGTCCGCCTGGGGCTACTTCGCCCAGCGCTTTGCCGCTGCCGGCACACGCCAGGGCAAGCTTCAGGACGACATCCGCGGATTGCGCCGCAAGAAAGTCGCCCTTACCGGCGAGGGCGATCTCGAGCCGATCTTTACCGGTCGCGCCGATTCCGTCAGTGATCTGACCAAGATCAAGGGTGTCTCCGACGACGATGCCGGCGAACTCAACAAGCTTGGAGTCTACAACTACCGCCAGGCTTCCACCATTCCAGACGCCGACGTCGAGATTCTCGGCATGCACAAGCGCTGGAAGAAGCACGACTTCACGGCGATCCGCTCGGAAGCCAAGAAGCTCGCTGAAAGCGAGGTGGCCGCCACGGAAGCCGTGTCCCACCTGAGCGCCACCGCCGAAGCGGCCGTGGACAAGGCGAGCGCCGCCGCAGCGGGAGTCGCTTCGGCAGCCAAAGCCGCCACCTCCGCGGTGGCGGGCCTCGTCGGATTTGATGGTGAAGAGGTTACCCAGAGCCCCCGCTATGGCGTGGTCTACGGTTCCCGCCCCGGCAACGCCGATGACCTTCAGGGTATCGACGGCATTGGGCCCTCTACCGAGAAGAGCCTCAATGAGATCGGAGTTTATCGCTTCAAGCAGATTGCCGGCTGGAACGACGACGTGATCACGGGAGTCAGTGACGACCTCAGCCTTGGTGCTCGTGTCCGTGATGAGTCCTGGGTCCCTCAGGCCCGTCAACTCGCTGAAGGAGGATCGACCGCCAGCTCGTCGAGTTCCGCAGCGTCTCGTCCGAAACCAACCACACCCAAGCCTTCGCCCAAGCCCGTCCGGACCGTTTCCAAGCCGGTCGTGAAGGCAAAGTCGTCTCCCAGGGTGGTCGCCAAGCCCAAGGCGGCAACGCCCAAAAGCGCGAGCTCAACCCGTTCTGCGGACGAGAAGCTCGCTAAGAGCCAGTTCAAGGGGGAGAACGTCAAAGTCGACGACGCGCTAGGAATCATCTACAAAAGCCGCCCCAAGACCATCGACGATCTCAAGGAGATCAAGGGCGTCGCCGGCGTCATGGAGAAGAAGCTCCACAAGTTCGGCGTCTACCGTTTCAAGCAGATCGCTGGCTGGAAGAAGGCTCACGTCGATGCCTTTGCCGACCAGCTCGGCAGCTTCAAGAGCCGCATGCTCACCGACGACTGGATCGGTCAGGCCAAGAAGCTCGCCAAAAAGTCATAGCAAGCCAGGTAGGGGTAGGGGAGGATCGAAGGTTTCGTCTCGAATTCCTCGTCGAGCTCGAGCGTTTTGCCTTGAAGGTGGAACTCGACGTCCCCGGCGAGTTGCGGGCGAAGCCGGCTTCGCCCGCCCTCTGGCAACGCCAGCGCGCCGAGACGTCACGCTCCACCTTAAGGCAGGAACTCCCCATCGGGGGGTAGGGGTGGGGGCTCTGCGTAGAGCCTTTGCCCGTGATCGATGCTCTGTGCAGGAGCTCTACCCTAGGCAAGCGACCCTCGAAATGGCGATTCGCGCCGCTGTTTTAAATGGCAGCCGGACTCCGGGTGGCCGGTTACGTCGATGCTAGTCGTCGTCCACAGCCTGCGGTGGCCGTCATTGAGCCGGACAAAGGGCTTCTGCTGAAAACTGCCCCGACACCTAGGGTAGGGCGGGGTCTCCGAACCCGCCGAAGGGAGCTCCAAGCGACCGCGTTCCAGAGGCGAGTGGAGGAGGAAGCGCAGCCTCTCCCAAATAAAAGAGGAGAGCGACCGAAGTCGCCCTCCTCAGGGTTGGGGGGATCTTTTAAAAAGGGGGAGTAGGGGGCTCCCGGAAAGGAATCGATTGGGAAACCCTCAATTTTGATGGATTCCGAACTAGTAGAGGGGGTTCGCGGGTGCAATGGTCACAGCCGATCTTGATCTTTATGAAATCCAACTGCCTCATCCCAGCCCTTCTTGCGGCCACCATCACCATTCTTCCTGCCCAGGACGAGTCGACCCCCGCCGCTCCGAGTGGCCCTAAGCCCGCCGACTTCAAGAGCAAGCTCAGCTACATCATCGGTCAGGACATGGCTGAGAGCTTTCAGCGTATCGAGCTCGACCTCGACAAGGAGGTCTACATCCAGGGCCTGCGCGACGCGCTCGACGGCCGGGCCTCGCTGCTCTCCGCCGGAGAAAAGGCCGACGTCATGCAGGAGCTCGAACTCACCCGCATGCCCCCCGAACAAGCTGCTGCCGCCAAGGCCAGCCTTGAGGCGGGTGCCAAGTTCCTCGCTGAGAACGCCCAGCGCGAAGGGGTCGAGGTCACCGACTCCGGACTCCAGTACGAGGTCCTCCAAGACGGCGACCCCGCCGGTGTCAGTCCTGTTGCTTCCAGTTCCGTCCTTGCCCACTACCACGGCACCCTGGTCGATGGCACGGTCTTCGACAGCTCCGTCGATCGCGGCGAGCCGATCTCGTTTGCGGTCACCGGAGTCATCCCTGGCTGGACCGAAGCTCTCCAGATTATGAAGCCCGGCGACAAGTACAAGCTGTTCATCCCCTCGCGCCTCGCCTACGGCCTCAACCCGCGTCCCGGAGGTGCCATCAAGCCCGGCGACGCGCTCGTCTTCGACGTCGAGCTCCTCGAGGTCCAGAACCCGCCAGGCGCCGCCCCCGGATTGCCTCCGATCCCCGGAACCCCTGAACAGTAGCCGCAGCTCCGCCCATGGATTCCATTTGCGCTCTTCGCAGCCATAGGCGAGACCTGCAGTACCACGGGCTGTAGCGCAGTTTGGTAGCGCACTTCGTTCGGAACGAAGGGGTCGCAGGTTCAAATCCTGTCAGCCCGACTTCAAAACCCCTTCATTGCGAGGGGGTTTTGCTGTTTCTGGGGATCTGGCTCAGCAGGGGAAATCCCCTTGTCACACGGTTTGTCACACGGGACGGCTCAAAAAAGTTCAACTTTTTGCCCTGAACCCCTTGTTTCGCGGAATGCGGCTTCGGTAAGCCCTTCCGTGAATAGCAATACCAACACACCAAACGAAACACTCCCCCTACTCATCGACGGACCAGCCGCACGGAAGCTCATCGGCAACCTGCCATTCCGCCAGTTTGCGAAAGCGGTCAAGAACGGGACATTCCGAAAGCACCACGGCAGCACCGCCAACCATCACCTCTTCGAGCGATCCCAGTTCGGGTTTCCCGATCCCGAGGACTGGAGACCACCGACTTATCGCCTCACGACCGACGAGGCTGCTGCCGAACTCGGGGTCAGCGTGGATAAGCTCCGTGATTGGGTGGATGAGGGGTTTCTGCCACTGGCACCCGGATGCGGTCCAGGGAAGTTCTACTTCCAACTGGGAGATCTCATCGATTTCGCGAAAGGAAAGATCTTCGTCTAATGGCGGCGAGGTGGGAGACGACGGGAACCCCGTGCCTGAAGAAGGATCTCAACACGGGACTGCTGTACTTTCACGGCAGGGTCTGCGGCAAGTCGTTCACTAGGTGCCTTGGAACCAAGAAGGTTGGCATTGCCAAGAACCTGATGGAAGACCTACGCCGTGATCTCCGCACACAGAAGGAGCGCGAGGGGCAGGATATTCATTTCCTGTCCGAAGCCATCGAGATCTACAAGCGCAACATCCAGACCACATCTCCTGCCAACCAGAGGAAATGTGAACTTGTAGCGAACGACCTCCTCAATCACCTCGGGGACCGCGATGTTCGGACCTTCAAGAAGCAGGAATTCAGGGATTGGAGAACCAGACTCTCCACTGAACCAAATCCGCACTCGGGACAGATGTGGGGACACGCCGCAATCAGGGATGCCATCCAGATCGCGAAAAGGATTTTCCAAATTTGCGTGGACGAGGAGTGGATCAATGTGTCGCGGGTCGCCAGTTTGAAGCCACCCAAGAGGGAAGACAAAGAGCCAGAGGTCATCCCGACTCTTGAGCAGGCATGCCACATCGTTCGGGAGATTCGACAACAGCCAGCAAACAAGGGCGGCGAAGAGTCAGCCGACTTTGTGGAGGCGATTGTGTTCGGAGGGCTTGGCAAAGCGGAAGTCGCCAAACTCAAGTGGGAGTGGGTCGTTTGGGATCAAAGGATCATCAAAAACCTGAGATCGAAGACACGACGGAGGTTCGACCCGATCATCACTCGTTCACTCGAAATCCTGCTTAAGCGAAGGTGGAATGCCCAAGGGAGACCGCCGATGGGCCGTGTATTCTCAATTCAGTGTCCAAAGAAGGCTCTCAGGGGAGCATGTCGTCGTCTTGGGTACCCAAACTTCACCACCAGATCGATCCGAAAGATGTTCTGCGGACTCACGCAGATCGCAGGGGTCGATGCCGCTACGGCAGCCGCGTGGCAGGGGCACAGCGACGGCGGTGGTCTCTTCATGAAGACCTATGTGCCAGCCGCCACGGAAGCTCATCGGAGGGATATGATCGACCTGGTTGATGAAGAAATCGAACGCCAGACGGAACCTCAAGTGGAGCCTCAGA
>ENA-ORXT01007037-ORXT01007037.1-marine-metagenome-genome-assembly--contig:-NODE-7037-length-10206-cov-11.723467_pt1 | contig 10206 bp, 4 predicted proteins | sample MGYA00237868_ERZ511482 | MGnify/ENA metagenome assembly ERZ511482
ACAAACCTTAGATGGCGGCTACATTGTTGCAGGGTATTCCAGCTCAAATGATGGAGATGTTAGTGGGAATAATGGAGTTTGGGATTCTTGGATTTTAAAGCTGGATGGAACCGGCAATGTTCAATGGGAACAGAATTATGGAGGTTCAAGTTATGACTGGGCCTATTCCATACAACAAACCTTAGATGGCGGCTACATTGTTGCAGGGTATTCCAGCTCAAATGATGGAGATGTTAGTGGGAATAATGGAGATTACGACTATTGGATCGTAAAACTATCAAATGACTGCGGTTGCACCGACCCTACCGCCTGTAATTACGATTCAACTGCCACTTGTGATGACGGTAGTTGCCTCCTAAATTGTAATGAAACTTTTGTGCACCCCGGCGACAAAAACAACGATGGCATAGTTGATCAAAAAGATGTATCACTTGCTGGCTTTTTATATCAAACAGGGCAAGAAAGAGCATTAGAACACCAAAACAACTTATGGCAAGGTTACCCCTGCGAAGACTGGGGGCAAAGTCAGCCTTTAATTTGCGCAGACATTAAGCATTTAGATTGTAATGGCAACGGAATTATTGAAACTACCGACCTGAATGCAGTACTTGCAAACATTGGTTCAACACACAATGAAGGATGTACAGGAATAGATAATCCTTTTTATGAAAATACCGATTACCAAATTTACCTGCAGCCTACTGGCAACATTAACAACAATGGTACACAATTAGAATTCAACGTAGTTTTAGAAAGTAAAAATGGTAATAACATTAGCTTACAAGGCGGTTATTTTACTATTGATTATGTTAATGTAAACACCAATATTACCAATGCAGCAATGCTATTTAACAACTCTTGGCTCGGTTCGCCAAATATTAATATGGTTGAATCTTTTTCAAACTTTCCTAACTTTCAACAAATAGAAATAGGCTTTAGCAAAACCGACGGCACCAACAGCACTGGTAAAGGTGTTATTGGTCAACTCACTTTTGTGTTAGATAATATTGCTTCACGTACTGCTAATGACTTATTAGCTTTTGAAGTAATAGAAATTGGTGTACACGACATGCAAGGCAACATACAACCCATTGAAGAACAAATGTTGCAAGTTGGCATAAACGAAAGTAATTGTGAGCCTGGTTGGACGATTACCGAAGATAGCCCTTTTTACAATGTGTACAAAAGTAGTGGTACTATTGAAACCGATGGCTTTGTGCTGGTTGGTAAAGAGCAGCAAGTTAATTATACCGCCAACAGAGTTAGATTAAATGAAGGTTTTAGTGTGAGAGCTGGGGCGAGTTTTAAGGCGGGTTATGGGAGTTGTAATTAAAAATCATTTTTCTAAACCCAAGTTATTCTTAACAGAATTTTCAATAATACTGTCTTAAAAAATTGAAAATCAATTACTTATAACTAAAACTCCCGATTAAAATTACATCATTCTTTAACAAAGTGCTATTACTGTATTTTACATTTTTTGAAGTTCTTAATACTTTTAAACTTCATTAAATACAAAAAAATGAGATTATTTAGAGAACCTTATTTATTACTAATTATAGCAGTAATTTTTATAAACAGTACCACCATATTAGCGCAAGACTACCCAAATTGTTTATTAGATGGTGATTTAAACGAACAAATAATAATTGGCATAGGTGCCGTAGGTTTATGCGACGATAATACTTTTGAAGATTTCGCAGCTATGACAAAAGAAGACCTTTTAAATTATTTAATTGCCGTTGATGATTATGATTGTTTTGGAAGAAAAATTTTCTATTACCGACAAAACATTTCGGAAGAATTGTTTACTGATGATAAAATAGACCATTTAACTAATGAAGCAACTATTTTGGCAAACAACTTCAATGGGATAAACAATGGTATTTTTGGTTTACTTCATTACTTTAAAGCAGCCATTTCGCAAAACTTTGATTATGGTTTATTTATTTCTGATAGTAGTTGGCAAAAAATAACTACCGTTTGTAGTACTTTATCATCAAATGGTTCTATAATAAATTCTGTAACAAATGATGCTAATATGATAAGTGGTCATTTGTTTGCAACCTGTTGGGCAAATAATATGCCTGGTCAAACTCCTATAATTAATTTAGTTCAACAAACTTTAAATCAACATGCAGAATTACAAAACTGGCAAAATTTTGTAAACACTAATGAAGAGTATGGCTACTATTTTAAAATTACTTACCTTTTAGGAACATTTTTATTCTATGCCATTAGAGATTCAAAAGATAGACAAAGTCCAAAATTTTATAATAGGCTTAATGAAAACCCTTACCAACAAATTATAGCCTCTTTAGCATACGCTGCTTGCGACCCTGATCTTAGGAATCTAAACATTCCAAGAATAAGTGAGTCATCATTTCTATCTGCAAAAGCACTTAAAATTTTAGGAGAAGTTGCTAAAAATGATGACAGTACCCTGTACCAAAATCATTTAGAACAAGCTTTACTTCAAGTACTTAATTGCTATAACTATTTAGAACCTGTTTGGGTTTACGCAGCAGAGGCATTAATTAATAACGAAACAGATATTGGTTATGCTAATGAAACAGTTAGAACAGATCTGTTAAATCAAGAGTTTCCAAACCAACATATTTTTGAAGATGGAAAACTAATTATGCATTCACAACTAACAGATATTGAGGTTTTAGGCCTTTATGAGGCACTACAACAAGTAAAAGCTCAGTTTTTTCGTTTGTTTGAGCTGACAGAGCAAATGCCTGTTGAAGACGACCCTAATGAAACAGTTCAAATTAGAATTTATAAAAACAGAGACGCTTATAGGTTTTATAATGGTTTTTTGTTTGGCGCCCCAAGTCCTGGAGGTGGTGTTTTTATTGAAGATGCTAACACATTAAATGAGGATTATGCTACTATCTATACGTGGGATAGAGAAGCAAATGAAAGTAGTTACACCTTGGAAGAATTAGTCCGGCACGAATATGTACATTATCTTCAGGCAAGATATTTAATAAAAGGGATGTGGGGGCAACGCGCAAATCCTTTTTACGAAGAAGGAAGATTAATTTGGTTTGAAGAAGGAATGGCAGAATTTTTTAGTGGTTGTACCGCAACAGAAGGTATAATTGACAAAGATGTTATAAAAAATCATACTAAAATCACCCCTTCAATAACATTGCAAGAAGCCACAAGATCTGGTTATTCAACCAACACATACAATTTTGGCAGTATAATATGGTCTAACTGGCATAAAACTAATAGGCAACGCTTTAAGGATTTATCTAACTTTACTCGTTTGGGTACTAATTACATAAATGACTTTGATAACTATTTGGCAAATGCCATTACAAATGATGACCAAAATTTTCAAGGCCACATCAATTGCTTAAAACAAGATATTTGTGAATCATGGTCTCCATTAACAGTAGGAATGGATTATAGTCAATTTAGCACCAGTGATATTAATAGTTTAAATCTTGAATTCATATTTAACATTGATAATATAGGAAGTACACAGATTGAAAAACAATACCAGTCACAAATGGGTAGATTTCATCTTTCCGGGAGCTATACCGTTGATGCTGGGAATAGTGATGAAGAAACTAAAATAAATTTATACGATAGGTTAGATGAAATATTAGTTGAAATGAAAAATAACTCAAACCACAACAACTTTAATTATGCAACTGCATATTATAGCAATTTAAACATATCATCAAATCCACCAACGGCTCAATTTCACCTTGTTGGTCCTCTTAAAAAAGAATCTCATGGTGTTTATCCTGGCGATGTAAATTATGATGGAGTAGTAAATGCCCTTGATATTATGCACATAGGCCATTATTTAAGTGAATCAAACGGAATGCCAAATAATAACAGTCCAGATATCAGTTGGCAATATCATCAAAGAGATGATTGGAATACAAACCAAACCGCAATATACTGTTATTATGGTTTTGAAGATTTAAAACAAGCTGACTGCAATGGAGATGGAACAATAGACACTACTGATTTAGTAGCAATACAACAAAATTGGCATAATACACATTTAGATGCACCACTTTTTCAGCCAGTCCTACCTTGTTTTTATTTTGATGACTTTTCGGATTACCAACTATTATTACAACCCGTTGGTGTACTTAATAATAACAACATTGTAATAAATGTAGTACTTGATAGAATTTCAAATGAACCAGTAAGTCTGTTAAGTGGATTCATTAATATTAATTATTCTGACAACATTAACACCACCGTAATAGATTTCAATGATTCTTGGCTTGGCACACCAGCTGTAGATTTTAAACACTTATCTAATGAAAATACTACAGACAATAAATTAGAAACTGGTTTTATTAAAACAAATCTTACAAATAGTGTTGGTAGCGGAGTTGTTGCACAAATTATAGTTGAACTTGAACCGAATAACGCAAGCAATATTGAATTATATGTAGAATTTGGATTTCAAAATAATGAAACAGATAATTTTTTCTTCAATAACAATATTGAGATTTTTCCAAATTATGCTATACAAGGTATTGGTAATTCTATTTGTTATGATGATCTAAATATTCATTCTACTACATCTTTTCAAAACCAATATAATAGCAGCGGTACAATTGAAACTAATGGTAAATTATCGGTAGGTAAAAACCAAGTAATAGAATACAATGGAGACCGGGTTCGCTTAAATACTGGTTTTAGTGTTAAAGCTGGGGCCTATTTTAAAGTAGCACACCAACCTTGTCAATAGTACTTCTAAACACTCATTTTATATTCCTTTTCCAATACTACCCAATTAATTTTTGGATAGTTATTACTAACTCTTAAAATTTAATTAAAATGAGAACTTTCATACAATTTATATCATCTGTTCTTTTATTAATTATATCCACACTTTATTCAACAGCGCAATGTCATTTAGATGATTGGACTGCTTTAAAAAACTTATTCACTTCTACTAACGGTAACAATTGGCTTGATAAAACAAATTGGGATTTGGTTTTGCCCAACTCGCCACCACCCAACTGCGATTTAGCCAATTTATATGGCATAAAAACAAATCCGAATGGTAGAGTACAAGAAATTAATTTGTACAACAACAATTTAAGCGGAAGCTTGCCAGCATTAATTGAAAATTTAACTTGGTTAGAAAGATTGTACTTAGGTTATGATGCTATTTCGGGCAACATTCCACCAGAAATTGGTAGTTTAAATAATTTGAAAGTACTTGGCCTTTCAGATGCTGAATTAGAAGGAACAATACCAACTTCATTTGAAAATTTAGGTAACTTAGAAATACTCTACCTGTTTAACAATAATTTAAGCGGTACTATCTTACCAGAGTTGGGCAATTTAACTGAGCTTAAATTTCTATATATTCAAAACAATCAACTAACTGGCACTTTACCTGCTTCTATTTCAAACCTAAACAATCTAACCCGTTTATATATTGGAGGCAATCAACTAATAGGTTGCTATCCTCCCGAATGGACCGTATTATGTAATCAACTTACTTTTGGGTACATTAGTGATGGTAACAATTTAGATGCCAGCTGGGCAGATTTCTGTTCTACAAATGATGGAATTTGCTTACCAAACCCACCATTTTGCAATCTACAAGATTGGCAAGCACTAAAAGTATTTTACAATGCTACTAATGGCAATAGTTGGGGTATAAAAACAAATTGGACACAAGTTACTTCATCCACTCCACCAGCAAACTGTAATCTGCATAATTTACATGGCATTCAACTCAATGATAATGGTAGAGTAGAACAAATTACATTATTTAGCAACAATTTAACTGGTAGCATTCCACCTGAAATTGGAGCGTTAAGTAAGCTAAAAGCTATGTATTTAGATTACAATACAATAGCAGGAACAATACCAGTTGAAATTGAAAACTTAACTCAATTAAATACACTTTCATTACAAAACAACCAATTAACCGGTAGCATTCCAGTTGAAATTGGAAACTTAAGCAACCTAACCATCTTATATCTAAACAACAATTTACTTAGTGGTACTATACCTACCGAATTAGGAAACCTCAATAATCTGCAATCATTATTTTTATCTAACAATGAGCTTAATGGAAGTATACCGCCCTCATTTGCCCAGCTAAACAATTTAACAAACTTAAATATTAGTAATAATCAACTGACTGGTTGTTACGATGCAAGCTTGGCGGTGCTATGCTCACAATTGCAATTCAGTCAAGTTAGCAATAGCAATTTTTTTGATGCCAGTTGGGCCGATTTCTGTGCAGGCAACATTGGAGTTTGTATACCAGATCAACTACTTTGTAATTTACAAGATTGGCAAGCATTAAAGGCTTTTTATAATGCTGCCAATGGTGATAATTGGGCTATAAAAACTAACTGGAATATTGTTAACTCAGTTGCACCGCCTACAAATTGCAACTTAGAAAACTTACACGGTGTTCAGCTCAACAATAATGGCAGAGTAAATCAAATTACCCTTTTCGGTAATAATTTGACTGGCACTATTACACCAGAAATTGGGAATTTAAGTGCCTTAACTAATTTGTATTTAGACAATAACCAACTAACAGGCAACCTACCAACCGAAATGGGGAATCTCAACAACTTAAACACCTTATCAATACCATATAATCAACTTACTGGCAACATACCTAATAGCATCGGAAATCTAATTAACCTCAACACGCTTTATTTAAATTACAATCAGTTAAGTGGAAATATCCCAGCCAACTTAGGTAATCTTAGCAATCTTCAAACACTTTTTCTAAACAATAACCAGCTTTCTGGCAGCATACCAACTTCATTTTCACAATTAGAAAATTTACTCAATCTGCATTTAGCATTTAATCAATTAAGTGGTTGTTTTGAAGAAACCCTTTCCGTATTGTGTAGCCAGTTACAGTTTACAGAAATAACAAATGGTAATTTTTTTGATGCAGGATGGGCCGATTTCTGCCAATCAGAATTAGGAATATGTGCAGCTCAAATTTTATCCGATGTATGGCCGGGCGATGTAAATTTTGATGGCAGCGTAAATGGAGCTGATATTATGCATTTAGGTAATTATTTATATCAATCGCAAAATGTAAATGCCAATTCAAACCCGGGCATTGATTGGGAAACTTATAAAAGGCCAAATTGGGGAACAAATCAACACGCAGGTTATTGCTACTATGGCTACGAAGATCTTAAACATGCAGATTGTGATGGTAATGGCACAATTGATTTATTAGATGTTGAGGCGATTGTTCAAAACTGGGGACACACACACTCAGATGCACCTGCTATCCTTCCGCCAATACCTTGCTTTTATTTTGATGATTTTTCTGACTATGAGCTAACCTTACAACCTGTTGGAAGATTAGAGACAAACATTATCTCTTTTAACATTGCACTAACACATCAACAAGAGCCAATAAAAATAAGGAGTGGGTTTTTAAATGTAAATTATTATAATCCTAATGGTTCAAATATGATGGGTACTGCATTAAGTCTTAACGATTCTTGGTTGGGTACTCCAGATCAAGATTTATATTACTACGATAAGTTTAATTCTGCAGAAAATAGTTTAACAGCTGGCTTTACTAAAACAAACTTAAATAATAGTATTGGACAAGGTGTAATTGGTCGGGTATATTTTTTGTTAGATGATTTTGATGCAAGCAACACCGATAATATTGCCGATATTGCAATAGAGTTTGGTTTTCAAAATAGCGATACTACTTCCGTATTTTTAAGAGAAACCTTTTTGCTTAATTTAGGTGGAAATACTTGTGAAAATACTTTGGTAGTCAACCAACAATTGCCCTTACAAAATGTATCTGCTGCCAACAATACTTTGCTCACAGAGGGAGCGTTAACCATAAATAATCAACAACAAGTTAGCTATAAAGCAGCAGATCGAGTAACACTAAATACAGGCTTTAGTGTTAAAGCAGGTGCAACTTTTAAAGTATATAATGATGCCTGCGATTAAACGCTCCACCGCCGAGAGGGAATGAAAAAGGGGGTGGACTATCGCCTTCTTCCATCATTATCATTTTGGAAATTTGTGAAGCCGAAGTGGAACAAATTATCCAAAATCCCCTTTCCTAAACCGTCATGATTCTGCAAAGGCATGGAGCTTTCGGAGCAGAATCCCACTAATTCAGTTAAAATGTTTTTTAAATAACAAAAAAAAAACATTATATTTAACTCGAAAACAAACAACATGAAAACATTGATCAAACTCTTAACCCTCACTCCAATCATCTTTCTTCTAAACATCCTCAACCCAAAAACCACCACCGCCCAATGTCACATTGATGATTGGACAGCTTTAAAAGCTTTGTAAGAAAGTACTGATGGGGATAATTGGACGAATCAACTCGGTGGCAACATTCCTCAAGAAATGGGTATACAAAGCAATTTACAAATTTTGTCTTTTAGTTCTAATCAACCCAACGTCAATATTCCCCTAGAATTGGGAAACTTAAGCAATTTGTATTGGTTGGAATGAAAAAGGGGGTGGACATTTTTAAAACCGTCAATCTGCGGAATCGTTGAATACTAAACACCCACGGAACGAATGCGCAGAATCTCCAAAACTGAAAACACAAAATTTTAACATACTTAAATAAAAACAATCATAATGGATTCAACAATCTCAACATTTACCCTAAGGAATGATCCAAAAATAATCTTACATTCTGACTTTACAATTTTCCGATATACTTTATTGAAAAGCCTCGTCTTAGACCCACTAAAACCTCGCTTTTCGCCTCGTCTATCAAAAATTTACTTTGTCATAGTTGGTAAATTTATTTTCTCATCATTCCTAAATGCACTTTATGTAAAACTCCTACAAAACAAAAAATTAAAACACAAAGCTGCTTTTTGCTTCTTATTATTGTTAAACTGCAGCCTAATAGCCCAACCTGCCATAGAATGGAAAAAAAATTATGGTGGGAGTGCCGATGACATTGCTCTTTCCATCCAACAAACAACCGATGGTGGTTACATCGTTGCAGGTTACTCTTTTTCAAACGATGGAGACGCAGGAGGAAATAATGGTAATATGGATTATTGGATCGTAAAGCTAGATGAATTGGGGAATTTACAGTAGGAGAAAAACTATGGTGGAACGAATTTGGAATACGCACTCTCCATTCAACAAACCATTGATGATGGATATATTGTTGCAGGTTATACTAAATCAAATAATGGAGACCTAACAGGAAATAATGGTGAGGAGGATTATTGGATTGTAAAATTAGATGAATTGGGGAATTTACAATGGCAACAAAATTATGGAGGCTCTTATGAGGAAGTTACCAACTCCATACAACAAACTGCTGATGCTGGTTACATAGTAGCTGGTTGGTCTTATTCAAACGATGGAGATGCATTAGAAAACAAAGGTTTAGCCGACTATTGGATACTAAAGTTGGATGAACTGGGAATCTTACAATGGAAAAAAAACTATGGCGGATCTGGTTCGGATGAAGCTTATTCCATCCAGCAGACAACCGATGGAGGTTATATTGTTGGAGGTTCGTCTAAATCAGATGATGGAGATGTAGGTGAAAATAATGGTAATTGGGATTATTGGATTTTAAAGATAGATCATTTGGGAAATTTACAATGGGAACAAAACTATGGAGGAACTGCTTTGGATTATGTCTACTCCATTCAACAGACGAATGATGGTGGTTATATTGTTGCCGGTACTTCTGATTCAAATGATGGAATAGCTAATGAAAATAATGATTATTGGATTATAAAGCTGGATGATTTAGGGATTTTACAATGGGAACAATACTATGGTGGTTCGAATTCTGAAGCTCCAACTTCCATACAACAAACAATAGATGGAGGTTATATTGTTGCAGGCTGGTCCGAATCAAATAATGGAGATGTAGCTGGAAATAAGGGTAAGGAAGATTATTGGATAGCAAAGCTGAACGAATTGGGGAACTTAGAATGGGAACAAAACTATGGCGGAGTTGATGTTGATTGGGCTAACGCTATTCAACAAACAACAGATGGAGGTTATATTGTTGCAGGCTCGTCTAAATCGAATAATGGAGATATAGGTGCTAATAATGGCAATTATGATTATTGGATTGCAAAGCTAGGGTTTATCCATAATTTTGTGTTTTTACGAATTGTTTATGTTCCTCTGGTTTAAGAAATTCTATCTTCGAAATAAATATACAATTGATTATAAATTTTCGAC
>ENA-ORXT01007038-ORXT01007038.1-marine-metagenome-genome-assembly--contig:-NODE-7038-length-10206-cov-4.649620_pt1 | contig 10206 bp, 8 predicted proteins | sample MGYA00237868_ERZ511482 | MGnify/ENA metagenome assembly ERZ511482
CTTAGTAATGCCATAGCTACTTCCATTTTTATTAGGCTTTACAAATAAAGGAAAACCCATACTTTCCAAATCTGCCCAATCAATAGGCCGTCCCTTTTTCAACAAGCGAGAATCCGCCATAGGAATGCCATGAGGTCGAAGAAAATCTTTTGTAATTTGTTTATTAAAAGTTAAAGCACTGACAAAATGATCACAACCCGTACAAGGAATCCCCAATAATTTAAAATAGCCTTGTATGCTTCCATCTTCTGCGGGATGACCGTGTAACATTAAAAAAATCGCATCAAAAGTAATTTTCTTTCCATCTCTTTCTAATGAAAAGTCATTTTTATCTAAAACAAGCCCCGAAATTTGTTCTATAAAATTAGCTCCGTTTAATTCAATAATAGAAGGAGTATATTTCGTTTTATCTAGATGTTGTGCAACCGTTATTGCACTTTTTAAAGAAACGCCTCTTTCTGCTACATTTCCGCCTGCGAGTATGGCTATATTTAATTTATTTTGCATTGTATGTATCTTTGCTTTTTCAAAATATTTAACAAAGATAGGAGGAAGAAATCAATAATTAATAATCAAAATGAGTCAAGAAGCATTATTTAAGCAATTAGAAAGAGAGTTACGCCAATACAAACCAATGATGGGGAAAGCGGCAGATTCGATTTTAGATCAAGAAGTATCAAAATACCCTATTTTTATTATTCATAAAGGAGAGATGGCGATGGGTATTCCCTTACTTGATAGCGCAAAGACAAAAGGAGAATGGTCCATTAATGCCTCTATTTTAGAAGAATTTACAACTAAACAAGTTATACAGGCAGAAAGAGTAGAAAATTTTAGGAATATTTTTAAAGATCCTAGTGAAAATCTATGCTTATTCGTTTTAAGCGAAGCAGGGGCGAATTTTATTTTTCTTCCTCGCTCGGAAATAAATAGTGCCAAGAAAAACTAATTAAATTGTGTTTTCTATTGAAAATAGCTTCAGAAAAACTATCAAATACCTAAATAACGTATATTCATAACATTGTTTACTTCTTCCCCTCAACGGTACGAAGTAACAAGCGTATCTGGATAAAAGGCCCTTTATCCTTACTAAAAGGAAGCCTACTATGGGATAGTGCTCCCCTGCTAAATTCTTCCCGTCCACTCAGAATAACCAGCCTAAGATATTTAAACATCCAGTTAGGCAAAATAACAGTCGATAAGCTTGGTTAAAATAGCCTATCTAAACCACCAATGAATTGAATAGTGGCATATTATTTGCCCTTTTTAAATACCTCCCACCAAAAAAAATACTCTTAACTATTTTGTTATTCCCTCCTATCAAAATTAAGAATTTTATATTGGAACAAATCTTTTAAAAAAAAATAAATGCTAAAGGAAGGAGCTACATTGATACAAATTATCCATCCCGTACTGCTAGTAGCAACGACTCCTGCACAGGTTGAAGAAATTGAGTTTATGCTCAATCAAGAGGAAACTGTGCAATTTGAGGTAGTTAGCTGCGCTTCCTGTACTGATGCATTTAATTTATTGGAGAGCGAACCAATTTATACAACCATACTGCTAAAACTATCTTTTCCTAATAAAACAAGTGCACATATTCTAGGAGAACTAGTCAAAAAATTTCCAGATAAAAGCATAATAATAATAGCAGATGAAGCCTACAAAGACGAAGGGGTTAATTTAATAAAAGAAGGTGCACAAGATTTTATTTTACAGTCAGAATTAAATACGAAGCGCTTGTCAAGGGCTATCCGATTTGCAGAAGAAAGAAATAAAATTAAAAAGGAGGTAGAGAGTGTAGCTATTAAAAGCCAAGAACACTATCAAGATGTTTTTAATAAATCAAAAGATGCTATTTATATATGTGATTTAAATGGAAATCTAGTCAATTATAATAAATCAACTGCCAACTTGCTAGATATTTCTTATGAAAAATTGCAATCTATTGATATTCATAACCTTATGTATTCTCATAAAAGGAGGAATGATTTTTTAGTACGTTTAGTAGCTGCTAAAAATGTAGAAGATTTTGAAATAGAGATAGAACGACCAAAGGGAGAAAGAAGACAATGTCTTATCACCGCAAGGATGATGGAACATGCAGATTTTACAGGGTATACTGGCATTATTAGAGACATCACAGAACAAAAACAAGCAGAATCTTTAAAAAAGGCTAGGGATTTAGCAACTCAGTCTGCTCAAATGAAGGAGCAGTTCATAGCAAGTATTAGCCATGAAATGCGCACCCCAATGAATGCCATATTGGGCATGAGTAATCTGGTTATCCAAACAGATTTGAATGAAGAACAGCATAATTACATCAGTTCTATTAAACAATCTTCTGAGATTTTGCTAGGAGTCGTTAATGATATTTTGCAAATTTCAGAAATCCAGAACGGTAAAGTTAAATTTGAAAACAAGAATTTCGACTTGCACGAGTTGCTCAATAATTTGATCAACGTGATGCAATATAAAGCAAAAGAGAAGACTTTAGCTTTAGAATTAGTACAAGATGATGGCACGCCCCAAATTATTAGAGGGGATAAATTGAGACTTAATCAAATATTATACAATCTAGTTGGAAACGCTGTGAAATTCACAGACAAGGGGCATGTAAAAATTTATGTGGTTAACCTTAATCAGAATCCCTATTCGGTACAAATCAAATTTATTGTAGAAGATACAGGGATCGGTATTCCGCCCAATAAAGTAGAGGCTATTTTTGAATCTTTTACTAGAATTAGAACAAAAGATCGGATATACGAAGGAACAGGTTTAGGTTTATCAATTGTTAAAAATCTAGTAGAACAGCAAGGAGGAAAAATTGGAGCAACTAGTGAATTGGGAGTGGGTTCTAATTTTTTCTTTGATCTTATTTTTGAAATTGGAGAAGAATTAGAAACGCCAGCTGATGCAGAAGAATTTGTTTTTGATAGAAATGCTTCCATAAAGTTGTTATTGGTGGAAGACCACAAAATGAACCAGTTAGTGGCTAGGAAAACTTTGGAAAAACAATGGGAGAATATACAAATCACCATTGCCAACGATGGCAGAGAAGCTATCACTATTCTAGAAAAAGAAGTATTCGACATTATTTTAATGGACATTCAGATGCCGAATATGAATGGCTACGAAGCAACTCAGCATATACGTCAACAAATGCGTCCTGAAATTGCACAATTACCTATACTAGCGATGACTGCCCATGCACATATTTCGCAAGACGGTAAGTTTAGAGAATATGGTATGGATGATTATGTACTTAAACCCTTCGATCCAGAACAGCTATTTAAAAAAATAGGTCAATATACCTTAATAAAAAAGACGGTTCGATAAATACTGTAAATTACAAAATCCAAATTCCAAGAGCAACGGGTAAGTACCTAACTGTAAATAATCCTTGGAATTTATATTAATAAATACCTAATAAAAACCTATTCGAGTAGGTCTAATCCTCGAATAAATTTATGTAAAATTATAAACTATGGCTTTTCAACATATTAACTTAGACTATCTAGATTTAATGTCGGACGGAGACGACGACATGAAGAAAGTAATGATAGAAATGTTGTTAGAAGAAGTTCCTGCAGAAGTGAACAAAATGAAAGAAGTGCATCAAAATGGAGATTGGAATCAACTAAAAGAAGTGAGTCATAAACTAAAATCTACTTTAGCATTTTTGGGAAATCCAACTATGACAACTTCTAATGAAAGGGTGGAAACTATTGCTAAAACAGAAAGTGGCTTAGAAGAATTACCTGACTTACTAGAAGCAATAACTTCGACTTATCCTCTAGTATTAGAGGAATTAAAATCAGTTTTTGCAACTATGGAAGCGTAAGTTCGATTTTTTTTAAGTAGCTTAGGCTTCCAGCCTGAGCAGCGTCGCTTGAGTGTACGACTAAGACTTCCTGCTGCTCAGGCTGGAAGCCTAACAGGCTGACCGTAAACTCAGAAAATAGCTTTTACGATTTTGTAAATAACTGATTTTATTGAACTTAAATGTGCCAGATTTTAAAAATCTGGCACATTTTGACTATTCTCAGTCAGCCTGATAAGCTACTTAAAGACGCTGCTCAGGCTGGAAGCCTAAGCTACTTAAAATCGCAACCCGTTACAATTTCTTTAACCACCCAAAAGGGTTGAGTCTTTTCTTACCTTTCCAGATTTCCAAGTGTAATTCAGGATACTCTTTTTGATGACCAATACCCACTTTTCCTAGAGCTTGTTGTGTCAATACAATATCTCCTTTTTTTACATTTACCGTCTCCAAATTAGAGTAAACAGAGTAGAAGTCTCCATGCTGCAAAATGAGTGTGGATCTGTAACCAGGTACTATTTGAATAGCAGTTACTAGACCTTCATACAAAGAAAATACGGTTTTATCAGACCTTGCACGAATATCAATTCCATTATTATTAATTAAAATTTTCTTGTGGATAGGATGTACCTGACTACCATAATACCTTGTTATAACCCCCTTGCTAATTGGCCAGTCCATCTTACCTCTACTCATAGCAAATCGATAAGATAAATCAGCAGAAAGCTCTTGCTTTACAGGTTTACTTGTCGTTGACTCTGTATTCGTTTTGGGCTTTTCTTCTTTTTCGCTAATATCCGCAGTAATCAATGCGGCTACTGCATTATTGAGTCGCTCATGCGCTTGTTTTTGCTGGTTCAAAAGGACCGATATTTGTTGTTCATCTTCTTTAAGTCTATTCAGTAAAGTTCCCTTATAGGAAAGTTCTGATTCTACAGCTCTTTTCTGAGCCTCTTCAAATAACAGTAACTCTTCCTGCTTGTATTGATTTAGTTCGAGTTGACGAATTTGTGTTTTTAAATCCGTTTGTGTCTCTAGGATTAGATAAAGTTGTTTTTTACGGTATTCATCATATTGCTTGATATACCGCCAACGCCTCAACGCTTGATTAAAACTTTTGGCAGAAAGCAAAAATAATAAATCATTATTCCCCATTTTGGACCGAAAGGCTTGCTGAATCATAGCCGCATACTCTTCTTTCAGTTTCACCATTTCCAACTCTAAGGAATCCACGAGCAGAGCGGAATATTCCATTGTTAGAGCAGATGTTTGAATTTCTTTTTGTAAGGTTCCAATCAGCTTCTCCCGATGACCTATTTGTCTTTGAATAGTGTAAAATTCATCAATAACTGCAGCTTGACTTTTCCTAGTAGAGTTTAATAATTTAGAGGTCACCTCAATATCTTTAAGTAAAGAAGTTCGTTCAGCCTCTAATTCTTCAGCATCTTGGGCGAGTAGGATAGTTGAAGAAAAAGTACAAAAATAGCTAAGTAAGCAGGTAAGCAAAAAGCCTTTATAAAATATAGTTTTTCTAAGAAAGGACGTAGGAATTGATTTAACAAGGAGTCCCTTTGACAGACTTGTTGAGTTAGTATTTCTTATATATTGAGCAAGAACCTGTCGCATTTAATCAACTCTTTTATAGCGACTAGAAACAGAGAAGGGCATACTTTTAGGAATGTTTCTTTCTATTTTTGAAAATTTAATTTTCACCCTCACCTCTCCTGTCTGATCACTCTGCATTTGATAGTTTCGTTGAAAAGAAAAAACTTGATCTTCCACAGGTTGATAATCTGATAAACCAACGACTAATTTACGGTTATATCGCAAATCTAAAAAAGACATTTGTTCTAGCATAAAGGAAAGACTGTTTAACCAATAATCATTCAACATTTCTGAGCCTTCCTTTGAACTAATTCGGTATTGTTCTTGCTGTGTTGTAGCTGTGTACTCTTGACCTGCCAACAAATAGGGATTTCCTAAAATCATGGTTTGTAAGGCTTTGAAATCAGCAGGCAAGTTAAATTCTTGCTCCACAAAATCCAAGCCTCTCACATAGTACTCTTTATCTAATCTATTTAAAACATGAACCGAGTCTTTGTCTATTAAAATGCGAGCTCCTTCTACACTTAATTTCTTTACATTCATCCAAATAAGACTATCTGACCTCATGCGAATCGTCACATTGAAAGATTCGTTCCGCACATCACTTTCAAAATGAATCTTTGCTTTGGCATTTATCCACGCTGCATCAAAATGTTGAGTCTCCATTTTGTCGAGTAAATATTCTGCCGATTGAGGTTTTAAAGTATTTGCTTCTTGGTTCTGTTGAGCTTTTTTAGAAGCATTACAAGAAGCAAATAGTAACAAGAGGGTTAAAAGTTTTAGTGTATTGATCATAGAGGTAAAATACAAATTCCAAAACTCAAATAACAAATAACAAATTCCAATTATGACATAGATAACAACAAGTCAATACATCATGGTTGAAATTTGTTATTTGGAATTTGGAATTTGAGTTTTGGAATTTTCATTCAATAATAGCTTTTGCATGGTTAAAAGCATCTTCAGAAAGTTTGAATTTTTCCATTTTCTTGTAAACCTCCCCTAAAGCAGTATAGGCATTTTTCTTTAAAGCAGGTGATTTACTAGACATCAGCAAAACCAGTTCTAAAGAGCTAATCGCATCCTCATAATCGCCTTTTTCCTTAAGAGCTATACCATGATATAAATACGCAACTCCCTGATTAGGAAACAAATCCATTGCGTCTTCTGTTAGGCTTACTAATTGATCATATTCTTTTTGACTAACATATATTTGCATTATATTTTCCCATACAGGAAAACTTGTATCATCTAATTTCAGAGTAGTTTGGTACTGCGTTAAAGCTTCAGTCGTTTTATCTAATTGATACAACAAATCTCCATAAATTGCATGCGCTTTAGCTTCTTCTTGATGCGTCTCTACTAAAGTTTTTCCTAGTGCCAAAACTTGTTCTTGCAAAGCAGGATCACTTTTGCTAATCTTCACTACGTAAGGATATAATTTAGCTATTTTCACATCAATTAATACATCCTCTCGTTTAAATAATTCTTGTAAGGTTTCTATGTAAGCTGCATTATTTCCTTTTTTGCCACCATTATCAAAAGAAGCCAAGGCCAAATTAGCTCTCGCATCTTCAGGGCTCAATTGAATGATGGTTTCATACTGTTTTTTTGCTTTTTTCTGTTCCCCTATCTGTACTAAATAACGAGCTAAAAAATGTCGATAATCAATATTATCTGGATATTTGCTAACCAATTGTTCGTATTCTTTTGCCGCTTCTTTTTTCTTTCCTAATTGATGCCAAATTTTGTGTTTACGTTTGGTAATTTCCTCCGTAATTCCAGTTTTGGCTTCTACTTGATTGAATACCGCAATCGCCTCCTCCCCTTGTTCCGCTTTTACCAAATGATACGCCCATTGAAAATAGTAATAATCATTGTCTTTATACTTTTGAGCTAATTGTTGGTAAATGCTTGCTGCTTCTTTGTCCCATCCATCCTTTCCATATACTTCTGCTAAAAAAGTTTGGTACCAAATATTCTCACCATCTAAACGAATCGCTGTTCTTAATTCCTTTAATCCTTCTTCTTTTTTATCTAAAAGGAAATAGACCCTTGCCAATTCAAAATGAGGATTGGGATGTGCCCTATTCAATGCTATTGTTTTTTCATACAAAGAAGCGGCACTTTCGTAATTTTTTAATAATTTTTCTTTGCTCGCTTCAATTAGTAATTCTTGGATGTGAATATCTTCTTCTGAAAAACGACTTCCTTGTGCCAATAAGGCAGAAGTACTAAAACCTAATAAGATTAAAAGGATTATCTGTATATACGATTTCATAGTTAAGAATGTCTTTCTGTAACGATAAGTGGTTATATGTTTATTTGTTTAGGCTGTTTATTTGTTTATAGAACAACATATAGAAACGGAGGAAAAATAATTCCGTTTTTGAACAGAATTGTTTTTAAAAAATAAATCCCTGCAAGGGTTTGAGTCTTCTAAAGTGTAATTTATTTTATTTCCGTTCCATACATCTAGTTGGATAAACAAATAAACAGCCTAAACAAATAAACATTCTGACTTATCGCTATGGTGGAATTATAAATGTATAATTGTGATTTGTTAAATCTGTTTATTTGTTAAACGGGTTAAGTCTCCTAAACAAATAAACAGATTAAACAAATACACAACGCTAATTGGATATGTTCATTATAGTAAACTGACAAATAGATATCGTAGTTTTTTCAAGAAATTGGTTTAACAAAAGCTTAATTCAAATAAAGCTAAACCCCTGTGCTACCAAAACCTCCGACACCTCTGTCTGTATCTCCTAATACTTCTACTTCTTCCCAAGAAATTTGTTCATATTTAGCAATGACCATTTGCGCAATACGCTCACCAGGACTAACCGTTTGAGGTTCGGGAGATAAATTTATCATAATGACTTTAATCTCTCCCCTATAGTCACTATCTATTGTTCCTGGAGCATTGACTAAAGTTAAGCCTTTTTTGATTGAGAGTCCACTTCTAGGACGAATTTGTGCCTCATAGCCTACTGGTAGTTCCATATATAGACCCGTCGAGACTAAGGTTCGCTCTAAGGATTTTAAGGTAATAGGCTCCGCAATGTTTGCACACATATCCAATCCTGCGCTACCCCCTGTTTCGTACTGTGGTAATTTAAAGCTCGATTTGTTAATTACCTTTACTTTCATGTCCTTCTATTTTAGTTTTATAACTTTTTAATAGAGGTCAGAAGTCAGACCGAAAAATATTCCGAAATCCTTCGGAACTGTGAGAGGTCAGACTTGGAACGTGGATTAAACACGTCATAAATCTGACTTCTGACAGCGAAGCGGTCTGACCTCTGACTTCTACTCAATAGTTACGATAGTTTTCTAAAAAAACGCAAATATAACCTTTCCCAATGGGGAATTTAGTATTTTCACGGCAAACAGTACGAGGGAGTGTTTACATGTTTATATGTTTAATTTGTTTATAACGACTTGATACATTTTACTTAAACAAATAAACATTCTAAACAAATACACAATCCTGTTTACTTCTTTAAATTGTCTATATGCAAGGTTTTGTTAGGCGGGTCTTAACCGCTGTTGTATTTGTAGTCGTTATGGTCGGAGGGGTGTATCTACATCCATTTAGTCTTGTTGCCCTATTCTTACTGATTGCAGCTATGAGTTTGTGGGAATATTTCGATTTAACTTTAATTAAAAATAATAGTAGACGAAAATGGATAGGCTTATTACTAGGCTTATTTCCGTTTCTACTAAGTGCGTTGTACAATTTGCCCAACCTTGAATTAGCCCACGATTTTTTATACAATGGCATTCTTTTATTCTTTCCCTTAGTTGCGCTATCTTTTGTTTTTGAATTATATACGAGTTCTGAGAAGCCCTTTGCTAATATTGGCGTTCTATTATTAGGGGTATTTTATATAGGTATTCCTTTAGCATTCGTACCGATGATGGCTTTTCGAGCAGGTGTTTTTCAACCCAATATTATCTTTGGTTTGTTACTATTAACATGGGCAAATGATACCGGGGCTTATTTGATAGGTTCTCAAATTGGTCGAACCAAACTCTTTCCTAGAATTTCTCCTAAAAAAACATGGGAAGGTTCTTTAGGGGGGGTAGTTGTTGCTTTTCTGGCAGCTTACCTACTAAGTATGATATTTAAGGATTTAGCTTTAAAAGATTGGTTAATATTGGCTTTGTTGGTTTCTATTTTTGGTTCTATTGGTGATTTAGTAGAATCTATGCTCAAAAGAAGCTTAAATATCAAAGATTCTGGAACTTTACTACCTGGACATGGTGGTATGTTGGACCGCTTTGATGCCTTTCTATTTTTACTCCCTTTTGCGGCTGCTTATCTTCTTTGGATTTCGTAATTTTGTTGTCCAATGGAAAATTATTAATAAATGAGAAATGAGAAACATCTAGCTTTTACGTCCTACTCGTTATTTATCATTTTCCATTCACTAATTGCACCACTCTGAATCTTAAATATTTTGAGACAAATTATTTTAACTATTTATTACTTACTTTTTTTTTTTAATACGCTATTAGCGACCACTCCCCAAGATTTATTCATTCAAGCTAATGAATCTTATACACAAGGGCAGTATCAAAAAGCAATTGATACCTACGAAGCGGTACTTGCGACAGGAAATTTTTCTAATGAAATTTATTATAATTTAGGAAATGCGTATTTTAAAACGAAGCGAAAGGGCAAAGCAGTTTTAAATTTTGAACGTGCCTTATTAGTCAATCCTTCCGATGAAGACGCTGCCTACAACTTGGCAATTGTGAATCAGCAA
>ENA-ORXT01007039-ORXT01007039.1-marine-metagenome-genome-assembly--contig:-NODE-7039-length-10204-cov-8.572825_pt1 | contig 10204 bp, 13 predicted proteins | sample MGYA00237868_ERZ511482 | MGnify/ENA metagenome assembly ERZ511482
GAAGAAAGACCTTTTGTTGAAGGGCATCCGATGGGGAGCCGGGTGGCGCCCACGACGGCGACCCCGGACCCACGGTGATTTTAAACAAACGAGGGCACCGGTCGATCGACCGTCCGATCACAAGCGATCGTAATGAGTGCCAGCAGACAGATAAGACAGGCAAGCAAACAAACAATAAAAAATAAACAATGCGGAAGTAACCCCCCGAAGGGCGTGCCACAAGCCGAGTCACACAAATCCGTGGATTTGGCCAGTCAAGGGGGCTACTCGTGGCCAATTGCCAATTGGGAGCAGAGATATGCTACAATGGGGATGCCGCCGCCAATAGGCTCGCCGCCGCCGCCACAGCGGCAACCAAATCAGCTGGGAGCCCGTCAATAGAAAAAGAAGGGAAACGAAAAGGCAGACAGATATAAATTAGTACAGAGGAAATCTGACAGTCTCTCGGACTTGTCAATGACCATGTGTGGATGATGTGCCACACTCCATGCGTGGATTTCCGGGCAGCAGGATGTCAAAAGTTGCTAGCACACGTCCGCTGTGCTGTTCAAAGGGTCACTGGGCGTCAAGCGGCAAGGCCTCGCCGAGGCATACATCACAACAACAAAGTAAAGCACGTTTCTTTGTCAACGTCTGCGCCTGTACGCTTGCTCCGAGACATAGTGTAAGAGGAGGGAGATGGTGGTCACGCGTGTTGTCAAAGTCGATGTGGTCGGGTCAGTACAAGAAAGCAACACAGCAACAGAGTGGTGCAACAGGGCCGTGAGGCGAGCGAGGACGTGCACGATAACTGGAACAGGCAGTCAATACGATGGCAGAGGGAGCGCAGGCGGCACGACGACACTGAGCCCGGTGTGCCGCGTTGGGACGTCCTAGCCGGACGCACGCAGATGTGTTCCGGAACCTGCAGGCAGTGACCACGGTACCCACAGCACGGACAGTACCCCCCCCTGAAGACATTGTGGAAAGACACCCCTTTCAGAGCAGCAGGAAGGCGATGGTGGCGGAAGCGTGCGCCCCGCTGAGGCCCTGTGTGTACCCGCCCCCTTCAGAGGCCCTATTCTGTGCCTTCCCCCCCCTGAGAGGTCCAAGGACGAGCCTCCCCCCCCCCCATGGAGTCTCCACGGGCGGGTTCGGATCGATACTGTACCTTTTACTGCGATTCCAAGATTCTAGGGCGAAGAGGCCGCTCGCTATGGGATCAAGCGAGATCGACGGCGGCTGCTGGAGACCGTAGATAATCCCAAAGACCGCACCCCCAATATAAATTTGAGCGGCTTACAATAACACGTGGAACTAAAACTTAACAATAACAGCGCCTGTGACCCCTCTCTACTGATCATTAGAAAATAGCTCCCGACGAAACAGAATAAAGTGCACCCCTTTGCTCTCCATCGTGCCGACCATGTCGGCCAGAGCCCCAACAGGCGCATAGTAGCGCGTCCCCCCGAAGCCCGAGATGCATTCAATACCGAACTTGGTCGAAGTGTACCCGTAGCGGCCAGGTCGGTCGTCAGCCGACTTGACACGCTCCACATACGCAAACGCCATTGGTCGCCCATCAATATATACGACAGCGTCGTGCAAGACCGTCGCAGAGGTGGAGACGGGGCGCTGCTTCGAGGAGCCGCCGCGACCGCGCATCAGTTCGGCGGAGCTGAGTCGCACGAGGTTGCACGCCGTTGGCGCTTTTACCAACCCGATCTAGAAGGCTTGGAGACCGCACTTCCACCGGAAGACAACCTAATGCGGTAGTACTTCATGGCGAGGGCATCATCCGGCACCTTGCCCTCCTCTTCTTGCAAAAGCACAGACCGCATTTCGATCTATTTGGCACCATCGAGGTAGGCGGACGCGCTCCTTGGCGGAATTAGGACGCAATCTGGACGGATAGCCTCATGTGGCTTTAGGCTGCGGCGGGGAAGCTCGGACGGCTTTGGGCCGTGGCCTGTTCCCTCAGCCCATTCTTGAGGTAGATACTGCCGACCAAGAGAAGAGATAATTTCGGCCTTACTCTGCCGCGTGATGCTCTCCTCGAGGGATGCATGCGGCCTTGAATGAGATCGGATTAGCTTTCCAAGCGTCCCAAAGTTTCGGTCCATCTAACACTGCCAACAGAACCAAGCCGGCCCGCACGCCCGGAGAAAAGAAACGACGTCCAGAAGTGCTGAAAAAGTGGACAGACATAGCGGTCGCCGGTCGACTGAGCCACGGTAGATCATTGCGTAGTAGTTTCCGACGAAATACTTGAGGTCGTTGTCAGTCAACTTGATCTCAGCCTCCGATACGCCCCTTGGACGAAATAGGAGACGACTGGCCCGACTCAGCGCCATGAAAATGTCATAAGACTCGCCAGGGATGCGGCCGGCGAAGCGGACTTCTCCAGCGCACAGATGAAAAGCATCCAGTCGACTGCCGTAAGTGAATTGTGGTGCTCGTCGATATTTCGTAAGGACCTGGGTTGTGCGCGCGGCACGGTCCGCCGTGCGCTGCGCAGCTCCCGCCCCACCAGTGCGACAGGGGCCTTTGGCATGATGTTGTCGTCGTCTCTGTACCAGTTTCAAGCCTGCCAACAGCTTCCACAGGTGTGAAACGACGTTCAAAAGCACCAGGTGCATCGTGTTGTACTGCGCTGCAGTGGGTCTCATGTCCCACGAGTCCGTGAGATTGGGGTTCGCCAAGCGTATGGCGGGATTTGGCGCGAAGAAGAGAGAGCTGCCCTCGATTCCACTCTTCTGCTGGAGACTCGTATGGTACGCCACGGACCTGCTCTCCGCGCGTGCGTTTTCGACAGCCGACGAATCTGCTGCAAAACTTGCTGCCGTCCGAAGAGGAGCCATGCAGTTACGCACAGAAAATAGTTTCTTGTTAACCCTACCCGGAGTTGGGTAGTTGCGCGGATAGTAAATTTGGCTGCTTGCCGCAAAGTACAAGCCCTCAAAATTTCAAAGCCGGCCGTAGACGTAGCTGTTAACGCCCTTAGCACCTTAAAGCTTGTCCCCTCCTGGTTGATCCGTCGTGAAGTTCAGCACACCCGCTTTCAGAACCTGAGGCGTCCGCGAAGTAGGGACTATGATTCCAGGAGTCCCCTTTGCCAGTTCGTTTAACTCTTCGGCAATCGGGTGCAGGAAGAACTCAAGGTCGACAGGCTGTCTTGGTCCCGGAGCTACTGCGAGCAACAGCTGATACTTATCCCGTGTTCGCTGGTCGGGGTTCACACTGGGCGGTGTGACGACGATAGGTCAGCCTTCATATCCGTTCTGCGGCCAAAACTGGAAGCCATCCGTGCTCCAGTTCAGAGGCACGAAACGTCCATCTGGGAGACCTCGGTCGCAAAAGAAGCACAATTTATAGCCATTAAAGTAGTCGTGGACGCCATCCACGTCTTCGTCCGCGGCCTGATAGGCGGCCGCCATGTTGTCTAGCATGGATCTCCCAATAATTGGGTCGCCGAGAAAGTGGGCCAGCCACGACGACAGAGACCAGTAGGTTATCTGTTTTGCCGGTTCTCCGCCGGCTTTAGTCGCGGTGCGCCGCAGGCGTCGCATCCCTTCTGCTGCGCGCGGAGGTGGGTGTACGCCAAACACCCATTCACGCAGCGATCGACCTTGTGGGTTTCCAAGTTTACGCTTGCCACGATGAAACGCTCCACTGGGTAGGGAGTGCGGTACTTGGCAGCGCAGGTGATCAAAGAAAGTAGATCTGCGACCGCCGCTTGCGTTCAGTCATATTGAACCGTCAACGAATAGAGCGCCCAATCGGCTCGGCTGTCTGTAAAGTGGCCGACAGGGAGCCAGAGTTCGTTCGTTCCAGAAAACGGCTGGTAGATCGGCGAAAGAGGCAGCCCACTGTCAGCTTCTGGCTGTGCTTCAACCAAGAAAAACGATGGTAGAATGTTTTCTGGATCTCTCGGGTCTTCGTCCGTGCTTCGCGCACTGGATGCGAAGCTTGACTCTGGCGTATCTTCCGCGTCGTATCGGCGGCCGTTGCTGGTGAGGCCTGATCCCCGGCCACCGCCGGCCTCCCCTCTTGGTGCCATCACCAGGGCCTGACCACCCGATGGGCCCCCTCTCTCGTCGGGAGGTTGTTCATTCGCTGGCTCGCCGCCGCCTCCACCATAGACGGTGCGCCGCCTTTTCTCTGGCTAGTTGTGCAGGTCATACGTCGACCTGGACACTGGCCGAGGGCCACGATGGCCGCCGTCCGTGCAGGCATAGCCGTCGCGAAAAGACAGCCCGGCTCTGCCTGGTGTCGCCATGGTCTGCAAGTCCAGGGCAGATGAGAAGGGGGGGAAGAGGAAGCGGCCGGAAACGGGTGCCCTCGGTGGGGCGCTTGTGTTGATGACTGAGATCAGAAGCCATCGAGAAGTCATTGAGAGGTTTTTTTATGCGTAGTTTGTTGAGCCGCTGTCCAATCAAATGGCAAGATGGCACACCCGCAAGTGGAAGGTACTGGAGGCTTCGATTGCATTCCGGACCATTTCACTGCATTGTCATCTGATCGCCCAAGAGCCGCAGATTTCCCTCCAGCTTACAACGAGTGTCACGCGATGCATTGCTGTTTCTGGAACCCTGCACCCGCCTTAAATCCCCCCCCTGTTCCGGCCCCGCCACACGCGACGGCCTCGGCAGGGACGAAGAGCCCCCTCGGACAGGTCTGGGAGCTGGGAGACAACTTCACATTGCCCAAAGTCCTGGAGCCGGAGGTTGCACCACCTGGCCCAGAATCTGTTGGGGCGCCGCTTGTGGTGCACGAGAAGGCGTCTCTGAGAGGATCAACCAGGGAAATTTGGCGACCCGCCTCATCTGGTGCCCTAAAGGCGCGGGTAGACCGCTCCCAGGCCCCCCGCGGGGTGCCCACCCCCTCGTCACCACGGGACCGCGTCATAGCTTTCGCCTTGTCGCCGGGGTAGCAAAACCCCGACGAAGCTGGCGCCACACGGAAGCGACGATGGTACCCCAGCACGTGCTGCTCGACGCGCCGCCTCGAAAACGGGTCTTAACCCTGGCCCCCGCACCCGCCCCCGCACCCACGTACACACACGCGTGGAACCGCCTGCGCGGGTATGCCTACGCGTAAGCGTCGATCTGACCCGCAGCGCAAGCTGCCCGCCACGCACGCACGCGCGTGCGTGATCGGACGGTCGCGGCCGACGCCGGTGAACCGCCACCTCCCCCTTATCGGGACAGATGGGCGCCCCGCCACGACTCCCGCCGCCCGGGCGGTGACGCCCGCGCGGGCCCGTAAGAGTCAGCGACCACCCAATCGGGTGTCACCATCCTTGGACTTCACCGGCACATGTCGAATCTCGCATTGGAGGTATGCAGCATACCTTCGCCCGCAATTGGCAAATTGCTACCGGTAGCCCCCTAGACTGGCCAAAGCCCACGTACTGTGCGAATTGGCCTGTGGCATGCCCTTTGGAGGCTTACTTCCGCATAATTCATTTTTCATTGTTTGCTTGCTTGCCTGTCTTATCTCTCTGCCGGCACTCATTACGATCGCTTGCGATCGGACGGTCGATCGACCAGTGCCCTCGTTTGTACTAAATCACCATGGGTCCGGGGTCGCCGTCATGGGCAGCACCTGTACAACCACGCGGCGGGGGGTGGTGCTGGGAACCCCCGGCGGGGACCGGGTGGACGCGGCTCGCGGGTGGCAAGCGGCGGGGCAGGCGGCACGGCCGCCACGGCCCCGCGAATGGCCCCTCGCCCCCGCCTGGGCAGCTGCCGGGGGCGCGGATGCCCGGGCCAGGGGCGGATGGCTGTCCGGGCGCCGCTCGTCGTGGCGGTTATGTGGCGTGCGCGCGCCACCACGTGGCCACGCTAGGGGCCGCCACATCAGGCGCAGCCCGGCAGCCGCGATCCACTTTGTCTCTTCTTATCGCATTGGGGGATTTGTCTCGCATTGTACGTAGTTGTATTGGTTGGTCTGTGGCATTGGCCAATTCCCATATGGGGAATTAGGCCCCCGCAACTGGTCCCGCCCTTTATAAGAGGAAGGGCGACGACGGTGGTAGGCACCATCGTCGCCGGCAAGTAAACCGTGCCTATTGTCTTGTACCTTCGGCGGCCCCTCTTCCCGGATCGGGTGATCCGATGGGGGGCCCGTTCTTGGGGCGGCAGCGGTGGGTTTTTTCCTTCCTTGGGAACGTGGCTACGGAGTGGTGCTACAGCACCCGGTTCCCCATCGAATGCCATTCAACAACAGATCTTTCTTCCTTGTCGCGACGGCGATAGAACTCGCTGTACGGCTTGGCTACGGTTGGTCCCAATGCACTGGTAATTGAACCAATGTTATTAATACCACACCAGGTGGCCAAGGAAGTAGGACGAAAAGAACAGACTTGCTTTTCCAGACCCGGCACTCACACGGCGTGTCGGCGCCACTGTGGTCGAGCCCACGGCGGCTGCGGGTGCTCACCTTGATACACAACATTGGGAATCACCCCCCACAGAACGCCTACCACCCTGCAGCGCCACTGCCAACGCTACGCCCAGCACCTTCGCACTACCTCCGTGATGTTCTGGTGCGTCTTGCCCAAGTGACCTGCATACATTATCAGTCGAAGGCCTCGACCCTGCCCCATCCTACCCAGAACGCACTCTCTTGCGGCGCCTGCAGGCAGCAGCCAGCCTTGCCGCCGCCCCGCGCCGTATTTTTGACGCGTCAAATTATGCTAGGGCCCGCTATCACACTCGGTCTTGTGACGCTCACATCTGTCGAACACCCCCCGTTACGTCACGTCAAGCTATGTCCAAAAATGTTACCAGGGCACGCGTCATTGTAGTAAATTCAACCATGCCCGATGTCACAATCGACATAATTATTGCTGATCCCCCACTTTCGTCCTCATGGCCGCGTAACGGTTCTGCGTGACAGGAATACCCACTAAATTTTAATTGAAAGTGCTTCGAATCATTAGCGAAAAAGGAATGGCACTTGTGTGGATGAGGCATGCACATCTTGAAAGAAGTCCCCGCGTCGTTGTTAACTACGGCGCGAGCAGTACCGCCTGGCAGCGTTGCCAATGAACCTCCCTTTTCTGGGCCGAAAAAGTGCCCCTTTCTGCCTCCCAGGTTCTCGGGCGGGGGGGAGGGTTCCACGAGAGTCTCATCGTCGTCGACCCCACCGTCGTTGGATCCATCATCATGACGTGCTTCCTCTTGGACGCCACAACCGCCAGTTCCGGGCCGGTTGCCACGTACGACCTGCCGCGCTGGTGGGTGCTTAGTCGAGCACATCATCATGAAGATTGATTCGCCGGTGGCCGCGCGCTCGTCACCGTCCGGCGGCGGGAGCCCCACGTCGAGCCCGGCGAGCCCTGCAGGTTCGTACTGATGATGCTCTTGCCATACCAACCAGTTCGGCAATTGACCTGTTTCTTGTGCCTCCGATGACCAGCATTATTCTGAATATTGCACATGGCGCTGTCTTGGATTTTGGGGGCGTGTTCGTTATTGTCACTGCATGCCCTTTCTTGTTCTTCTCCGAGGCAGAATCGTCGCTCAAATCGACCAGGCGTTGCAGCGCGTGCCGCCTTGCAGATCACAGATCCGACGTTTGCCCGCTCGTGCTGACAGGGGTATACACATGTGAATGCGGCCAAGACACCTGCACGACCTGTATGGTGTCCTGTGAGACCTGCCATGAGCGTGGACACACCTGTCACATGCAGGTATCCAGGATACCCGACAAATCTGGCCAGGCGGCGGTATTTGATTGCCTTCAACATTCGGTGTCCGACATGCAGTCGCGTGTGCGTGAGGACATGGCCAAGCGCCCGCCGACAGCGCGCAAGATGAAGCTCAAGCGAGCTGTCGGAAAGAAGTTCCTTGCACAGGCCCCTGCTGGCCCGGTCCCGAGCACGTTGGCCATGCATGTCGCCAAAGCCACGATCGTTGACGGGTGGGGCCTCGGCGGGGCGGCGGCCCAGCTCCGCGCACGCCGCGCCGACGCCGCCATCGCTGCTGCCAAGGACGCTGGGGCCTCTGTCGGCGGCGCTCGAATCGCCGGTGCCATGGCGGCGAATTGGAGCATGCACCGCGGTCGGGACAAACCGGCTCCGCCGGCAGGCATCATGTCGGCTGGGAGCGCGGCAGGTTGTACGGTGGTGGAGGCCCGGGCGGCTTCTTTGGCCACATTTGACGAGGACTTCCGGGCTTTGCAGCAGCCGAAGTATAGCCCCGCCAAGCGCAAGTCTATGAAGGACGTGCTCGGGGAGGTCAAGATGCGCGCAACGCGCATGGGGGCCAACACCGAGATTTATGGCTCGTGCAACTATTTTTCGGGGGGCACGGGCATGCAGCTTCGCACCCCAGGTATGAGATTTGCAAACATCTCCACTCGTGAGCCCGCTGCCCAGGTGCGTTCGACTTTCAGGGCCTTCTTTGACGAGCCTTACTACTTTAGTGGATCTTCTTTGACTGCTGAGACTATCACAACCGAAGCGCTGATGGAGATCCTCACGACTTGCGCCTCCGAGGCAAAGCTGACCAACATTGCCGCACTAACGGCGGTGAAACAGTACATCTTGGAGCTGCGCCGGAGCAATTAGGGCCTCTCTGTTCACTTCTCGAAGGTATGTTTGCTCGCACCCCTACATATGTGCCCCAGCTCGACAGGATGTCGTCTCTGTGCGTCTCATTCGCAATGGCGGGGTGTACTGAACGACTCAAATCATTCAAAACGAAGCACGGAGAACGCACTGACACGCAGTCCGTAGCGCGGGAGCCCGATCGCTCTTTCACACCCATCGTTGTCCTCTGTCCGATTTTCCGTGTTCCGAACGTCCGGGCCTATTTTTTCCTCGCCCAGTGAGCTTTCCGTCCAACAATATGTCGGTGGTAGGGCCGCTGGCGAGCGCAACGGCGGCGCATTGCGTGCAGCACCTCGTTGCACGCCGTCGTGTGGCGTGCGCCTCGCCCCTGGTTCTGGAATGCGTGTAAAAGTGGACGGGGCGGCGCTTTCGAGGAGGCGGGGCCGGTGGTGTGGACAGTGGCGCGGCTGGCCGGTTGATGCGTGCGAGACGGACAGGTACGTACTTTGCGTGGGGTGCGCTGTCGTTTGATTGACGTGCTGTGCGTGTGGTGTTTGTGCGCGTGCGTCGCAGTGTAGGGAAACAGCGGGTGCAAGCACGACAGCAGGCGGGAAGACGCGCTGGAGAAGGCCGGCACGGTAGCGCCGTCGTCGCTGGGGCGGTTGTGTACATTTTAAATGAACAGGAACTGACGTGCTGTGGTTGGTGATGGCGTTCAGTCGCGTTTTCGCTGCATCCCGTGGTCTGTGCTTGTTTCTTTGTATTCCTATGGTCTGTGCCTGTTTTTGACCCCCCCGGTGAACTCCCCGTCCAACAATAGGTCGGTGATTGGGGCGGAGGCGACGGCGACGGCGGCGGATTGCGCGCACCAACACGTTTCAGGCGGCCTCACGGCAGTCGCAAGCCGTTGTTTTGGGCAGGCGTCATCCAGTTGGGTCCTCAAACGCGTCGCTTTTCGCTTTTCGTGCTGATGTGACGTCCTCGCACGGGTTTTGTGCTTTGTCGTTGCGCTTTTGTCTTGTTTCCCTATTCCTGCCGCAAGTGGGCATGGGACGATGGTACAGTCAATCCCCGACCTTATGGCTCGGCGTAGACGGGCACCTGCCACAATAGCGAGTCGACTGAAGATCGGAATTGAGTCGGCACCTCCGGCCAGAACGAAACTTTGAATGGGTCGCTCGATCGTCGCGCGAGTAACGCTAAATAAGAGATCACGAATAAAGAAGGAACCGCAGAAGCGAGCCCAGCGGCGCCGGCGGCCAGCGTGTGGCCACCGACGTCGTGACCACCGCATCCCCGCCGCTGTCGCTGACGTCGTGACCACCTCGTACCCTCGACCATCGCCTGCGCCACTGCACTCCCTGTCATCACTGGACGGGGGTCGCTCCTTTTCCACACCCTTCCACGTGCACCTATCATACCCCTCTCCAATCCCTCCCCCCCCTCGCCCTGGGTGCTGACATGGCGTCCGGGAGTGGCTGCGGACAGACGCTGCTGCAATCGATTGCATGTGGCCCGACTGTAGCATATCTCTGCTCCCAATTGGCAATTAGCCACGAGTAGCCCCCTTGACTGGCTGAATCCACGAATTTGTGTGACTCGGCTTGTGGCACGCCCTTTGGGGGGTTACTTCCGCATTGTTTATTTTTTATTGCTTGTTTGCTT
>ENA-ORXT01007040-ORXT01007040.1-marine-metagenome-genome-assembly--contig:-NODE-7040-length-10204-cov-6.666140_pt1 | contig 10204 bp, 3 predicted proteins | sample MGYA00237868_ERZ511482 | MGnify/ENA metagenome assembly ERZ511482
GAGGCTGTGTGATAGCTGGGACTCTTCCAACTGCTTCGGCCATCAGAATGCTTAACACGCCGGGAATTGCTGATCAGTAACCAACGTTTCGAAATTGACGAGTTCGCGCACCTGAAAGCTCTTCTTTTCACCGCGGCTATAATAGATTATAACCGACAGCTCTCCAATCAAGCCTATAGCGAAAAACTGAACACCAAGAATTGCGCATACGATTGATAGAAAGGTCAGAGGATTGCCAGTCACGTCGAAGTTACAAAAGAATTTCATGATAATAACAGCTATCAACACAATGCCTGATAGCACGATAACGACCAGCACTTCCCGGCCAGTACCTTAATTAGCGTAGTTGTTGTCAGTGGTATTCAGCATTCACACGGGGCCCTTCCGCCGGATCGTCGGAATTAGCTGTGCGCTGATTAGGGTGTGTTGTTGGGTGTCCGAGTTGAGTGTGCCGATGGTTTGGGGCTAGTCATCGACGTTTAGCCAGATGAAGTATCAGGTAGCTCAAGGCGTATGGAACCCGGATCAGCCAGCGCTCTCATTAGCGATTCCCAGTCTGGAATATCAAACGTGAAAACAGAGCTCGCAGTCTTTCCCAGAGAACAATTTGGGCATGGTAGCCTCCCCGAGCCGCCTGGAACAGTCGACAAGCCAGCTCCTGAATTTAATCTATCAAAAAGGCTAGCAGCATCAGACCCCCGAGCGTACTGCACAGAAACTGCTTGCCATAAGCGTAAGAGTGTTCGAGGTTGTAGCCCTTGTGCTTGATCACGTTGAAAAGTTCGTTTTCCACCTTCCATCGGGTACGTCCTGCGCGAGCAATCTCATAGGCGTTGTCGGCGCTGATCGGCAAGTTTGTCACCCAGGCAAAGATTGTCTGCTTGCCCTTTTTGTCAAACTCCCAGTATTCAATGAAATTGACACGCAAGTCCGGATGCGAATCGTTTAGCGCAAGATCATTGGTAAATCGAAAGCCACAACCCAAGCCTTTCTCGTTCAGGTCATTCTCTGCCGACTCTGTACACTCGGAGCAATGGAGTCGCGTGCCCACTTCATCAAACAACGCAGCATTGCTGCCCGGCTTGGCTCCGATGATGAAATCCATCTCATGGCGCAATAATTCCCGAATAAGTGGCCCATTGGCAGCCAGAGCATCTTCAAGCACCACGAACTGACGATCCGGATATTGCTGCCTGATGCTATTGAGTAGACGCTTACCTGCGTTGCGCTCGCAATCATTCTTGTTGTTACCGTCGTGACGTGTGATCGGTTCGAAATCCAGTGGCAGTGCTCGCTTGAGATCTGGATGCACAATGGCGGCAGCAAGGAGTTGATGGTAGAACTCGTCGCCGCTCTTGCGCTTTTTTACGCAGCAGTGCTTACAACTGGTCTTGCTTGATGCAAACAGGCCAGTGCCATCCATTGAAAGCAGGATTTTGCTCTCGTTACAGGCAAATTTCTTGAGCACATTGCCACGTTGGAGGGCGCTATGCAGAGAACGAAAAGCGGGCCGCAGCGTGGACGGATCCACCGGGTCCAGAATGTCGCGCATCTGGCTATCACACGGAGCTTGAGTGACACCGAAGAGCGTACGCAAGTTGTGTCGAGCAGTTCCTGCATCGCCCCGCATTGCGGTATCAAATTGTAATAGCGAGCTGTACTTGAGGCTGAACATGGCCAAGGCTGAACTCAAGGTGTCGCTCATGGTGAACGTCACACTCTGTGCACGTCGGGTGTCGGGCAAGGTGTCAAACGTTGCGCGGACCTTGGCCAACAGACCTGCCATGGACAAATCCTTGCGCGGTTGTGGATAGGGAGCAGCCATTGGAGCGTACCGGTGTGGTTGTTATTACCGGAATAATAGTAGGCTACGAGGAGTTAATCACTAGTCGAATGCTATCTTATTGATTTCATCAGAGTTTCGAACTCGCCGGGAATTGCTGATTAGATATTAATAAGATGGTGCGATAGATAAAATCGTTAGTGCGCGCGAGAAGGAATTTGTTGTTCTTCAAAACCCAGAACGGTGCTCACCACCTGTACTGAATGCGAAGCCTACGCATTCGACTATCTGCAGTGCTTTCAACGAAATCAGATTGCAGTATGAGCTGCGCGAGAAAGATGGATGCCGTGGAATTATCCTGTCGGCAAATAAGCTCTATGGGCGGACCAACTATCAAAAAGTTTGCGTGTTAACGCTGAAAGCTCACGGTTGTAGCAAGACTTCGCGCAAGAGGCGAAGGCTTTCCTGAACGTCAAATCTTGGGCGATTACGTTGCTGACGGATAGAAAATAAATTAGCAGTGGGATATTCCGAGCCGCTGAGCCGTACCCAAGACGCTCAGTATCAGCGGACGAAAATTTTGGCTCTGTTGTGAGTGGCTGACAAAACTGAACTTTCTACGAACCACATACTAGCGAAGAGCATATCGGACCCGATATTGTGCAGACACCACCATGTTAGTAGGTATGATTACAGTTGATCGAGCACGATGGAGACAATCAAACGAAAGGTAGTTCCTTGAAAATGGGCTCTACGCGCTCAAAAGCTTTCCAGTCGTGGACACTTACAATCAGCTGGGGGTTACCAAATCACCCACTGCCGCCTGGTTCGATACAGCAGCATCCAGATTCACGGATATCGACCCGTTCTTGGAAGCCTTATCCGCATGGTTATCGCTGATAAAAGCCAGACTCAACAAAATCGCCTTGATAGCGCTTGAGTCCTGCTGGTAGGCAAACCGGCGGAGTTTCTCAAGCTTGGGATACAGCAGATCCCACTCCAGCCACAACTCATTAGTTGAAGAAATCTTGGCTACTTCTGTCTGAAAGAATGAGTCTGAGATGAACAGCTCTTCATAGAGCTTCTCACCCGGTCGCAAGCCCTCCACCACTATCTCAATATCCTTCGTGTCTCCAGTATCTCGCTGCAGCTTTCTGCCATATAGGCGCACCATGGTGGTGGCCAAGTCTTCAATCCTGACAGGGTCACCCATATCCAGCACAAACACATCGCCGCCTTTGGCAATGGCACTGGCTTGCAACACTAACTGCGCAGCTTCAGGAATGGTCATAAAGTAGCGAGTAACATCGGAATGCGTCAGCGTAATAGGCCCACCTTCCAGTATTTGACGCTTAAACTTGGGAACCACAGACCCCGAGGAACCCAGCACGTTACCAAACCGCACCATGGAAATTCGAGTACCGGTATTCTGAGCAGCTTTGGCCTGCAGCACCAGCTCAGCCACACGTTTGGTAGCACCCATCGCATTAGTGGGCCGTACCGCCTTGTCAGTTGAGATCAACACAAAGTCTGACACGCCGTGTTCGATAGCTGTCTCCAGCACTGTCAAGGTACCAAACACATTGACGTCCACACCCTGGTCTGGTTGCGCCTCCACTATTGGCACATGCTTATAGGCAGCTGCGTGGTAAACGGTATCCACACTGTTATCCCTCATCAACCGCGTGAGCCGTACCTTATCGAGCACATTGCCAATCAGTGGGGTAAATGCAGATTTGTAAATACCTTTTACTTCCAGCGGCAAAGCATTCAGCTCTTCCGTGATGTGATACAAATTAGCCTCACAGTTATCCATGAGGATGAGGTGTTCAGGCTTCAACGTCATGATCTGTCGGCAAAGCTCAGAACCTATGGAACCGCCGCCACCCGTCACCAACACAGTCTTACCCGCCACTCGTCGCCCCATCAATTCACGATTCGGCGCAACTTCACCACGGCCCAGAATGTCGCCAATAGACACATCACGTATCTCATCGGCCTTGGCACTGCCGTCCATAATCTCGGCCACGCCTGGCATGGTAAGCACAGGCAGCCCCAGCACCTCAAGCTCCTGTAGCTTTCTGTGGTAGTCCAATGGCGGCAAACTCGGCATGGCCATAACCACTTTGGACACCTCATACCGTTCAAGCTCTGCCAACAGCGCGGGATCCTTGCCGTGATACACCGGTAAACCCAACAGCGTAGACTTACCCAGTGCCTTGTTATCGTCGATAAACAACACCGGGCGATGGAGATCACCCGCAGACAGCATACTCACCAGCTGATGTCCGGCAGCTCCGGCCCCATAGATGGCCGTGGGTTCGCCTTTCTCGCCCTCGTCGAATAATGCCTTCCAGATCAAGCGCACACCGGTGGTGCTAATCATCAACAACAAACCGTATATGACGAACAGAGACCGCGGGTTGCTTCGGTCTGGGGGAATCAGGAAAAACGATATCAGCAGAACCAGAGACGACAGAATAGTGCCCTTCAACAATTGCTTGAAAAGCCGGTGGTTGATAGACCGGATCACCCAGCGGTAGATGCCCAGCCCACTGAACAAGGCAACCGTGGAAACAGGCAGAAGCAGAAACAGATACCAGGTGCTGCGAAAATCACTGAACACGCCACCGTGCCGCAGGGTATAAGCCATCCACAGACATAACCCGGCAAGACACGCATCCGACGCCATGCTGATGGCCTGCTTTCGGCCTCGGCCCGCCATCGCCAGGTTCTTGAGCGCGGCATCCAACGTTTTCGAGAATCTATCGAGTCTAAACCGGCTCAGTGCTGTTTCGGTCTTCAGCTTCATTATTGTTTTTTTCGCCTCCTGAAATGCCGCACAAGACGGCTCGAGAACTCACCATCCGCACAACGTAATTACTGTCTTTACCAGCCAGTTGAAAAAATAACTCGCTGACAAATTTGCACAATCCCACGCGTTCGCGTTGTCAAAGCATGATCTAAACCGTCAGAGTCTGCGGATAACCCCGCATCGCGCCTTACCGCCCAACCTATGAAATTTCTACAAGACACAGGTAACATCTGTGCTGCGCCGTATAGTAACCGACCCTTAATTTAAGTTTTGTGACTTTGTGTCGCATTCTGATGCTGCTGCTGACACGACTGTGCGGTGCCGCACGCGTTGGCGAAATAATGCTCGCCAAAAGCTCCCTCTATTTCTCGTCTGACCCAGTTTTCCCCTCGACGATGTGCCGCGGTATGCATCAGCCAAACTTATGGCGAACAGCGTTGTAACCCCCATATTACGTGGGTGTTGTTGCTGGAGCTGCAGGCGGGATTTGTCCGACTTCTTTAGCCTACTCCTGCGGTGTATTGTGCTGAGTCGATGCAACCAGCCAGTTTGTTATGGTCCCTCTACCGTGCCCCACAGCACACTCCCGAGCTGCAGCTTGGAATCTTGAGCCGGGCATGTTACAAAGTCACTCCAGTCTAGCGCGGTTAAATGGGTAGGCAAACTAACGGTTACGGCAAGGCTTACCAACGCCCCGTTTGCACCATTGTGATGCGCGTCACAGGCAGCTGTTCCCCCCTCACTCTCTATCCCGGTAATTCGAGAAATCTTCCGTTGTCCATGACCCGATGTCTGACAAAAACGATGCTGGCAGCGCTCTGGGGCATACCCGCGCTGCTTAGCTCGGCCATCCATGCCCAGACAACGCTTGCGGGTGTGTCCAGCTACGATCAGACCTACCCCACACTCGCCGTAACCGCAGTCATCCGCCAAGCCGTAGCCGGCGATATATTGGCGCAACACGAACTCAGTAGCCGGCTGGCGCAAGGCACCGGTATCGCGCAGAACCTCTCGGCCGCCGCCTACTGGTACTCGCTGGCTGCCAGTAGAGCGTATCCCGGCAGTGCCTCGCTCGATAGCTTGCGTAACGCGCCCATCCTGGCAAGCTCAAACTCCGCCAACGTGAATGTTGCCCTACCCACGGCCCGGTTAACCGCAACCGCTGTATCAGGCTCACTTCAAGCCACGGTCAATGCCTCCGCCAGTACCTCGTCAGCGAGCATCAAGCGTTATGTGTGGTCGGTAGCCAATGCGCTGGGCGCAGACGCAGGGGTTTCCATCGGCAATAGCGATACCGCTCAGATCACGCTACCCTCTGCCGGTGTCTACTACTTAACCGTAGCCGTGGTGGACAGTACCGGCCAGATTGACTACGTCACCGAAAAACTGGACGTCTCGGCACCAGCGGAGCCTGAGTTACCCGCAGCACCGGACATTGAATCACCCGCCGCATCGCAGCCGATTTTAGCCAACGCCACTGTCGAATTTCAGTGGGCGCAGACGGCAGACGCCAGTCGCTATCAGTTCGAGCTGCTCGACTCAGCAAGCCTTGGGAGTGACCCCATCGTTGCCGCTCAAGTGCCGATTAATGCCTGTGACGGCGCCCTGTGTTCGGTGTCTGTGCTGTTCGATTTCGCCGTATACGGCCCGCTCACCTGGCGCGTTAAAGCGATAAATGATACGGGGTCATCAGACTGGGTGTCTGGCGACATCATCTCTCTGGCACCCAGACCCGGAAAACAGGTTAATGTGAGCCCTGCACCTGACGTTAATCTGAATCAGGGCGATACGGTCACGTTTGAGTGGGAAGAGGACCCAAAGGCCGACACCTACGATTTCCACATATTCAACCAATCCGACACGGGCGTGTTCTTCAACTACGTGCTGGATATGCGGCCAGAAGATGTGTGCAGCGATGCGCGCTGTTCGTTACCCGTCACACTGGACTTACCGGTCAACGACGGGCACGCGTGGCGCGTACGTGCGCGCAATGCAGCAGGCGTCTCCTTGGAGTGGTCTCGTTCATCGTTCAATATCATCGTACCCCTCACCGATCTGCCTGAAGCTCCGGCATTGATAGCGCCCTTGGCCGGAGGCTTAGTGGAGACAGGCACGACCGCCACCTTCTCCTGGACACCCACAGCACAAACTACCGCCTACGATGTTCAGATTCTGGACGGCGCAGTACTGGTTGAGGAGCGAGTCACACCCGATAATTGTGACGCTGAGATCTGCAGCCTCGCCGTTGCACTCACCCTGGTTGAGGATGCAGAATTTAACTGGCGTGTCAGGTCCGTTAACCCGGTGGGAGAGTCTGACTGGTCCGCCGATACCTTCATCACCATCGAGGAGGCCGATCAGCGCCCTGAGCTTGCCATCCACCTGACACCGGCAGACGGTGCTGACGTGATCGAGAACACCGTGGCTACCTTCACGTGGGAGCAGGACCCACTGGTGACTGTCTACGATTTTCATCTGTTCAACAACGAACCCGCTACTCGCGGTGAACTGCCGTATGTTCTGGGGCTTAACCCTCAGCAAATTTGTGCAGACGGTGTTTGTACCTATGAGACTCTCGTGAGTCTGCCTCGCTATACCGATCATGTCTGGCGCATCCGGGCGGGCAATTCACAAGGCAAGTCGTTCTGGTCGCGCCGTGTGTTCAACGTCGTTGAGCTGGTCACCGACCCACCGATCGCCCCGGCAGCGGTAAGCCCACTGCCCGATGCACGGCTGGAAACCGATACAACGGTGACGTTCAACTGGACAGCCTCGCCTACGGCTACCCGTTACCAGCTGCAACTGCTGGACACGGCAGACAACACACTGGATGCACCGGTGGCGTTTATACCGGCAACCAGCTGCACCGGAGATGCGTGTTCCATCAGTCTGGAGCTGGACTTGCCGTTGGCTAAAACCTATCAGTGGCAGGTATTGGCTGAAAATGCCGCAGGCCTGTCTGACTGGACGGCCACCGATTTTGAAATCATCGCCAAGGCCACCACAGTGCCACCCACACCAGAGCTTGTGTCGCCAGAAAACAGCGCACTGGTCAGCCAGAACGACGACACCGATTTTGTCTGGCTGCGCGATGTGCATGCGGTGACGTATGAGTTCTACTTCTTCGATGGTTTCAATAGCGCCACCCTGCCCGCCACCGTGGGCCTGAGCGCCGATGAGCTGTGTGATGCCGTGCAATGCACATTTACACAGGCTGTTGATCTGCCCATTGCCGACAATCACATCTGGCGTGTGCGCGGGCGTAATTCGCTGGGGGCATCAAGCTGGGGACGATCAACCCTCGAAGTGGTGGATTCGATCACCAGCCCGCCTGGCGGGTTTGAACTCACCTCCCCTATCAACAATCCTGAGATTCAGGCAGGCACAGACGTCACTTTTCTGTGGACACGCGCAGCAAACGCCACCCGCTTCGATTTCAGCCTTGTCGATGGCACAGACACGGAAAATACCGCTGCCATACTCCCCATCAACGCCAGTACCTGTGATGTGGATTTTTGCAAGCACACCACAACGGTAGATCTTCCGGCGTCCAGCTTGCACCAGTGGCAGGTTCGCGCGTTCAATTCACTCGGGCAAAGTGAGTGGATAAGCGCCCCGTTCTCTGTGCTGGCCGAACCTGTCGAGTTGCTCGATGCGCCGATCATCGTGGCACCACTGGCGGGTACACCCGTCACGGTGGGGCAGACGGTTGTATTCCAGTGGGAGCAGAACAGCGACGCGCTCAGCTACGAGTTCTATCTGACCGATGCGCTCAACGGCGCATTGCCCGTCACCAGCAATCTGCTGCCGGCAGAACAGTGTGTGGAGAATCTTTGCAGCTTTTCAGCAGCTATAGACCTGACACCATCAGACCTGCACAGCTGGCATGTCAGAGCGGTGCACACAGACGCCGATACTGCCTGGGCCGTCACAGCGCTTAACGTCATCACCGATGCCAACACACCAGTCGCCTCATTCACCATCAACGGTGAAAACTCAGGTGCTACCGGCGTGGCACCACTGGCATTGACGTTCGACCCTGCCGCCTCCAGCGACGATAGCCAGATAGTGTCCTACGCGTGGGACTTTGGTGACGGCACCCCGGTTGAAACCACCGATGCCGCAGAGATTATTGACCACACCTATACCCTGCCTGGCACCTATACCGCTTCACTGTTGGTCACCAACGATGCTGAACTGACAGAGACTGCCAGCGCCACAGTCACCGTACTGGACCCTGCCAGCACCGTATCTGCCGTGGATGCCTCAAGGCTGTTGGCCCAGGCCACATTCGGCCCCACGCGTGATGATATAGCAGCGGTGCAAACGCTGGGCATTGAAGGCTGGCTGGATGAGCAATTTACGCTGCAGGGTGCGCCCCATCTGGACTACGTGTCGGTCAATTCCAACGACAGTAATCGTGCCGCACGCCATGAGATCTGGTGGACAGATGTGGTCCGAGGTGAGGACCAGCTTCGCCAACGCGTCGCCTTTGCCCTGAGCCAGATACTGGTGGTATCGGATGTGGGTTATACCTTGTCCAATTCTCAAAACGGCATAACGAACTACTACGACATGCTGCGAGAAAACGCGTTCGGTAATTACCGCGAACTCCTGGAGCAGGTAACGCTGAGCCCGGTTATGGGGCTGTACCTGAGTATGTTGCAAAACGCCAAGGGTGACCCTGCCACCTCCACTCGGGCTGATGAGAACTTTGCGCGCGAAGTGCTGCAGCTGTTCACCATTGGTCTGCACGTGTTGAATAGCGATGGCTCAACCGATGGCACACCGGTATTCGATCAGGATCAGATTGAGGCCTTCGCTCGGGTGTTCACTGGCTGGAATTACGCCGATGCAGGTCGCTGGGATCGTGCGCCTTACACCGGTGCAGACATGATCAACGCCATGCGACCGTTCGAGTCTTTTCACGATACCGGGTCCAAGCTATTACTGAACGGTGCAACCTCCCCGGCAGGCTTGCTGGCCCGACAGGATCTGGAATTTGCGCTGGACAATATCTTCAACCATCCCAATGTGGGGCCGTTTGTGGTCAAACAGCTGATCAAGCGTCTGGTCACCAGTAACCCGTCACCGGGCTACGTGCAACGTATTGCCGGTGTCTTTAACAACGATGGATCCGGCGTGCGCGGTAATCTGCAAGCGGTGGTGCGCGCCATATTGCTAGACAGCGAGGCTCGCAGCAACACAAGCTCGGCAGCCTATGGCAAGTTGCGCGAACCGGTGTTGCGGCTGAGTCACCTGTGGCGTGCTTTTAATGTACAACCCGGCACCCAGTCCAGCGCGCGGCAGGAATTCAACACCGCCTCCCCGCCGCTGTATAACCTGGAGGATGTGACCGGTCAGGCTGTGCTCAGATCCCCATCGGTATTCAACTTCTTTCAACCGACCTTTTCGCCGGCAGGCCCGGTGGCGGATCAGGATCTGGTCGCACCGGAATTCGAGCTGTTTACCGAAAGTAACGAGCTGGCCACCTCCAACCGCATTGGACGGCAAATACAGCAGGGCTATCTGGGCAATCCGCAAAACAGTGCGCGTACCACCGCGTATCTGGATTTTACCTACGAGCTGTCTCTGGCGGCCGACCC
>ENA-ORXT01007042-ORXT01007042.1-marine-metagenome-genome-assembly--contig:-NODE-7042-length-10203-cov-8.881691_pt1 | contig 10203 bp, 13 predicted proteins | sample MGYA00237868_ERZ511482 | MGnify/ENA metagenome assembly ERZ511482
ACAAAGTAAGTGGCGTCACGGCGGGACGGTTTCGGGCCTTCACCAGCGACATCCGGTTGGCGTCAAACTAAGCGCTATGAGCGCAGGCGTCCAGGTCTTTGACGGAGGAACGGAATTAAGTGTTGACGGATATAAGATATCCGTCAACTTCCCTAACGGGCTTTTACGGACGTACAAGCGTGTCAGCTAAGCCAGAAGTGCAGCTGTGGGCCAGCGCCAAGCTCGCCGCAGACACAAATCAGTGGCCCCTCTGATGTCCAGTCTTGCGATCTTTGACCAAAAGGATATTGGAGCAGTCGTTACAGGAATCCTCTGGCGCGCCCGCGCCCAAGGCGGCGTCTCCGTGGCAGCTCTGACGGCGCTGTCCGTGCAGCAACAGTTTCAGTTAAAGATTACCAACAAAGTAAGTGGCGTCACGGCGGGACGGTTTCGGGCCTTCACCAGCGACATCCGGTTGGCGTCAAACTAAGCGCTACGAGCGCAGGCGTCCAGTTCTTTGACGGAGGAACGGAATTAAGTGGCAACAACCGAAGACGGATCATTTCTTATCAGCCCCAGCGCCGCAGTTCAAGCACATCTCGAAGACGTGGTTTCGCTCGGGATCTTTGCTGAGCGCCCCACGCAGCCTGACCCGGTCATGGGTCGTCATGGAGTGGGTTGCCAGAGATCCGCGTGGGCGCTCAGCAGTGAGGATGCGCGCAGGACCGCGGAGCACGACTGCTCGGTGGGCAGTCGTGGGGTAGGTGTTGCCTAGTCTGCGCGGGGGCCCAACTGTGGGGATGCGCGCGGCCATGCCGAAGGGCGGTTCGAGGGCCCGTCAGGTGCCTTCGGACGGCGGGATCCGTGGCGGTTCGCCCACTGCAGGCCACATGGAGGCGCGCCCCCCTGTCCGGCTCCTTTTTGGAATGGATAAGGGGTGTAGGACGAGCAGTGTTGAGGGTTTACTTGGCTTTGCAAATCACGACCGGCCCGCTAGCGTCGGGAACTCTGTGGTTCTCGGCGTGTTCCCATGTCGAACAGACGATTATGCCGCCCTACAGCGCATATGTGCTATGTAGATAGCAGACGTCGAGGACCTGAGATCCAATGGGCTCTCCGTGGCTGCAGAGCTTCGCGCTGTGCGACCGATTTTGACAGGTGACATTTCTTGGATGGCGGCATTCTGTGGGCACGCGGGGTCATCAAGCCGACACCCGTACCTGCTTTGCACAGCGCTGAGGCTGCGGTGGGCGGGCGATGGCCCAACGGTGGCATTGTACAGCTGCTTGCAGCTAGGTAGCCAATGCCGTGGCTCGCCTCGCACAGTGAAACTGTCGTTGGATGTGTGCCTTGCTTTGGGGTCCTGCGTTGAGAACGCGGACCTACCACAGCTGCTGACGCACGACCAGCATTGGTCAGTCCAACGCCGACCGCTGAAGTTTGTTCCATCGGAAAACATAGCTTCCACGCCGTTGCACCTTACTCTGGGGATGACCTCAGACACACTCCAATTGGCGTCTGAGGTGGTGCACGCATCGGCTGGGCCTGCACGAGCGACAGTGTTCTGTACAGAACAGGGACAATTGCTGCTGAACCGGGCAGGGGTGGAGACTGCTACATATCTTGGGGGCACGTTCGAGGGCCGCGAGTGCCTCCGCATCGGTTGAAAGCTGACGTTGGTGTGCAATCTACCCGACGAGTACGCACCGATCAGGTGGGCGGCACTCTTTTTGCGGGACTGCGCCACCTGGCAGGCTTTGCTGCCGATTTTGAATCGGTCGATCATCATCGCACCTCCCGATATGGACGATTTTGAGCGCCGAGCGGCCTTGTTTGTTGATGGGCTTGTGTCGTCCTTCGATTGGGTGACTGTAACGCCCAAGATGCAAATTTTAGTGTGCCATGCCACCGCCTTCCTAAGGCGTTTTGGCAATCTTGGCTGCTACAGTGAACAAGCACCGGAGGCCCTACACGGCAGATTCAACGAGGAAGCTGCCCTGTACACGACCGGGACGCTTTTGGGAAGCTGCGGCTAATTCAGTCCGGTTAGCGGCGATGAGCCAGGCACATGGCAGCGCTCTGTACAACAAAGGCCCGACGCCCAAGAGGGCTCACGCCGGGGCGCGGGTGGCCACACACCCTGACTATGTGCGCCTACGGGCCAAGAAGATCCATAATGACGCACCGGGCAAGTCTACGGCCTACAAAGAGAAGGAGGCCGACGACGAGGCCAAGTAATCGCCTAATCTGACCGCCGCCGCCGCACGGCGCATTGGGGCCTGGGAGAAGCGAGGCCGCCGAGACGCCGTCGCTGAGACGATTGAGAGCGGTCTCCTGCCTACAGACGATGTCGACTTGATTATGGGATGTATGAGTTGGAAATTCCCCGGGGCAGATGAGAAGTAGTACAAGGTTATGACGGGCGGCTACGACTAATACCAACTTTGGCTAAGTCACGCGCGCCACGGACCGATGGCCGTGGAGCTGCAGCGTACCTCCCTCGAGAGCTGGTGCCTCGCGTCAGTCGCGGTTTGTCGAAGGCTTTTCATAGTACCAGCGAGCAATAGTGGCTCCGATGGCGCGCTGTGCCACTGTTTCAGCGAGTCGGGTGACGAGGGGTGTAGCATATCGTCGCCCGCAATTAGCAAATGCCAGCGGTAGCCCCGTTGACCGGCCAAATCCGCGTACTGTGTGAATTGGCCCGTGGCATGCCCTTTGGGGGGTTGCTTCTTCATTCTTCATTTTTTTTTGTTTGCTTGCCTGTCCTATCTGTATGCCGGCACTCCCTGCGATCTCTTGTGGTCGGACGGTCGATCGACCAGTGCCTCCGTGTGTACTTAATCACCATGGGCCCGGGGTCGCCGTCGTGGGCAACACCCGATTACCCATCTGATGCCCTTCGACAAAAGGTCCTTCTTCCTCGCCTCTACGGCGATAGAACTCCTTTTACTACTTGGCTACGGTCGGTCTCATTACACAGGTAATTGAACCAACGTTTTTAATATCACAAGAGGTTCAGAAGGCGTCGATGGCAACCACACGCGCGTGACACGGTTTGAAATCTTTCGGGGCAAGCTCGCTCGAGCAAACGAGCTCGAGGCTTCACTCCCGTTCAAGCATCCCCACAATCTCCCTCGCATCGTCGACCGGCGCCGGTGCCGGTTCTGCCACCGCCGGCGCCTCCGCTTTATAGTAGTCCTGAATTTGGTCGTGCACGCCGGGAGGTGTGCAGCCTGCCCGGAGCCAGCAGCTCTATCGTCACTCTACTAACTGAAGCCCTGTCGAATCGTATAGCGTCATAAAAATGGGAGCTGCGACCCTCTGCCAAAGGGAGGACAATGGAATTCAGCCAGAAATGCAATACAGAGGTCGTTGTCACATTTCTCCACTTGTCCGCAATCAGCGTCGCTGTGTCCAGCCGGTGCGCAGCTCTGCGCCCAATCAGCCCACCATTCCTTGTTGGGCGCGGCGTCGCGTCCAGGGGAGAAAGCAATTCAGCGAGGAGACCCTGTTCTACAGCCGCATCGGACATGTCGTCTGGCGCCTCGAGTGCAGCCGACCACGGCGCACCGTATACCTGCCACACGTCGACCGCTGGCGCCCGATCATGTTCGTTGTTCCCCTCACGGAATCCATGCCGCGCTATGGGGGAGATTGCGGGCGTCGGGTGTGGCGGCGTCGAATAAGGTGGAGGTGACGGCTCGGTGGCGAATTAGGCATGAATGCTTATCGGGGGCGGCGCACGGGGGGACTATGGGGTGACGGCGCGGCACGTACGACCGGGGGGGCACACACAGGTACAGTAACCCCGTCTCGTCGACACTAAAAAACATTGTCCGGGCGGGTACGCTTCCAGGTGCCGCCGAATATGCTCCACAGCGGCAGCTGCGGTCACCAGGCTGGTGTTGCCAGCCTGCCGATGCATCGCCACGTTGCAAGTGTCATAGCGCCTCAGAGAGCCGCGCATGTAGCCGTTACTGGCTGTACATCCATTAATGGGCAATCGGGTAGCAATCCTGCGCGCTTTTTTTTCAGGGGGGCTGTTGTGATCGGAATCTTCCTGTGGCCGAGCGAGTACACGGCCAGGTTTCAGTTTTTTCATCTCAGCATCGCGGTCCGGCCACTTTTCTGCTTACGGCTGTTCGTCCGTGCCAAAGTTTGTTGAATGGTTGGCATGGCACAGTACTGGGCGGTCGACTGCACACTCCGCCGCTCGGTGTCCGTAGTAACGGGAATGGGCAGCTGCCTCAAAACTCAATACCAGAAGATACCGGCGTTTTGCAGGCGCACGATCTACTTCTTGACGTCAATAGATAATTCCTGGTGCGGTCTGCACCAACGCCGCCCTGCGGTGATTGTGGGCGGGTGTGGGCCATTCGCTGTCTCGGTGTGATATCAGCGCGTTTCTGCTGCCTGCCGAGTTGGCCCACCGGCCGCCAGCAGCCCTTGACATGTCACCGACGCCGATGCGCTGCTTCCCAGACAGCACGAGGCCACTTATGCGTAGATAAAGCCCTCTTGGAAGCCGCTTCAACCGTAGGAGCAACAGCATGCTGCGGGTAGCTACATGTCCGGGGGTGCTCGTGTTGGCCACCGCGTGTCAGGGGGGGGGATGGAGGGGCTGGAGGGGGGGTGGTGGATTGGAAGGAGGCCGTGTATTGGGGTGCAGTTGGAGCCCCTGAGAACGCCGCGTCCGCGAGACACCAAGCTTGGCCAGAACTCATGGAAGCCAGTGAGCTCCGATGTTGGGAAACCACTGGGAGAGGCCGGTTGTCATTGTGGTCTGACCAAGTGCTGCGCATGGCTATCGTCAAATGTGTGTGCGGCGAGAGTGCGTCTGGCGCTAAGGGCACTGCGATGAGGACCCCTCGTGGCCATTTTAGCCGAAAGCCGTGTGGTCCTAGCCGCCATGGAAGTCGCGGAGCTCGTGGACTCCGCCGTGTCGCGGAACGCTGTCACTGTGGAGAGTGTGTGTGAGGGTGCCTTCTTTCCTGCAGCTAATCTTTTTGAGCAGATGTATCATCAGGATCTGAGACCTCAGAGCTGTGTACTTCGGCCTCCGTGTGAGTCTTGTGGACGAGGAGGGCACGATGCGCTGAAGTGTACTTGGCAAATCCATGAGTAAAGTCCGCTACTCTGCATTCTCGAGGTGAGCCGTTGAGTAGCCCTCGTGCACCACACAAGTAGTAGTCGCAACCACATCGCAAGCAACGCGTCTGTCGCTATCTTGTTTTCCTGTGCCGCCTCGTAGACAAACCACTGAGGTTCTCGCGGACAGCATTGCCCGGCCACTTCGGCGACGTCGCGGAAGCAGGTCATTCCCGCTCGTGTGCCTTTGTCGACTCAGTGCAAAGAAAAAGAAAAAAGAATGCGAAACAAGGCGCGCTTGCGGGCGCCAACGGATTTGGTGATATGCCCGCCAACCCATGAGACTGGCGTCGAAGTCCACACCTTGCAGCACACGCCGGTGGCCACATCATCTATGCCGCGGAAGCCTCTGTTCAGGGCCGCCCACTGATACCAAGCACGTCGAGGCAGACACGGCGGAGCAGCCCATCAATGCTGAACTTTCACTCATGCGAGAACGTCGGTCATCAGTTCCTACAATTAGTGTTAAAAAAATACCTCACTGGTCAAGTATTGTCAACCTCCAAAAAATGGCGCTTGCGGAGAGAAGGGAGGAAGAGCCGACGACAGAGCGTAGAAATGAAGTCGGATTGGCTGTTCGACAACCCAACATCGAAGTATCGGCTGTTAGTTGCCGCCAGTAATCTTGCAAGCCAATCACCGTGTCCTGCAGGACTCACGCAGAGCCATTGCAACCCACATTGAGATTTCTTGAGATTTTTGGGCCGCTTGCTTGGGCCTGATGAGGGCATAGAGAGGGTTCTGGGTAGGGCTGTTAAAGCGGACAGGACAAAAAAGACGGACGCGGACAGACGGCGTCTCGGACGGTCCGCTTCGTCCGATTCCGACCTGCTGACAGCTACAAATGTAATGTGCTCATAGCGTCCAATCATAATAGCCGTGTTTGTGATTGAACGATCCAATCGTTTGCCTCGCAGCCAGTTGTTTCGGGCAGCGACTTGAGTGCGACAACGTTGCTCTCCTCCCAGGATGGCGTCAGCACGCCCTACCGGGCGAGCTCGAGTGGGGAGGGGCTCGCTATGGCGACGAGGGAGTGCGGTGGGGAAGAAGGAAGCGAATGCCACGGCGTGGGGACCACGACGACGGGAGATATGGATCGGTATGGATAGTGGTCTGTAGTGTGGCGTGATGCGTACGGGTGGCGGAGGACCTGGCTGAAGCGTCTCGAGCAGCGACTTGCGGCTGACCGCGGATTCTGAGCGCCTCTAGCTGGCCTCCACGAGGCGTATCTCAGTCGTATCTCCTGGTCACTTTACCTGGAGAAGGGGGGTATACTGTTTTTGCATTTCGGACAGTCGAAAACTGTCCAAAATCGTTTTGGACAGCCGTGAGGCCATAGGACAGTTCTGGACTGTCCGAAACTGTCCGTAACGTTCTATATAACAGCCCTAGTTCTGGGCCAGACCTGTGATTTCTCATGAGATCAACAAATATTTTCAGATTTCTAGAGATCCTGATGTGCGTTTCCAGTGCGCAGAGCTGCTTTGGGAGACTCTGGAAGGAACACAGATGATTCCTAACCTCTTCATTGGTCCACCTAGGCTGTTGAATGACTGCATCCACTCTGCAACTGCCATGTCTTCGAGGTCATCAAGACGCAGTGCACTTTACATCCGATGCATTCTAAAGTACGGCCCCGAAGAACGCCTGGGGTAGGCCAGAAACGAAGCACCTTTTCTAAGCCACACACGTAGCACCCTCATCGGAACGAGCAGTTTGGACTCGTGACTAGACAACCACGACTTCCTGGCGGCGGCGTGAATGTACTCTGCAGACATGGATGGGAGACCAAAAACTACGCATCTTATGGTCTAGAAGCACACACGCACGTACTGTTCTTGATCGCACCCTCCTCCCGCCCCCCACACCTCTGTCCGCCGATCCGCGAGCCCGCCTCTCTCCCGACCATGCTCGTCGGCGCTCACCGTGGCCTCTTCGAAAGCCGTTGATGCTTGATCCAGCCTCAATCGACGATCTGTCCACGAGCCACTGTGCGTCGCACGGTTTCGCCGAGGTGAGGGCATAGAGACGCACAGTTTCTGTGAATAGGAAGTGTGATTTTTGGTTCGGCTGATGGCACGTGCAATTTCTTTGCTTCTTCGAGCTGAAACCAAATCTGAATCAACCATTGTTGCGATACTGACAGACGGGCAACAGGGTCTGGACTCACTCGAATATGGTCGCGAAGACCAACATCTCAAGAAGGTACCACACCACTGGGGTGCGCAAAGGGCGTACTGGGGTGTACTGCGGCCTAGAATTTGTACCCAGAAAGTGAAATCCGTGCGCGGGTGGCGCTGGCTCCACTGGCCTCTCAGCAGCCCGTAGAAACGCAGGCTACCAGTGGCTTTCTCAGTCATTGTGGTGTCCCCGCCGACGGAGGTGGGAATTGGCGGGATGCCCCATCATGTAGCCTCGCCGGATCGCCAATGTAGCCTCACCGGGTCGACAGGGAACTTTCGTGCGTGAGACGATTCAATGCCTCGATGCAAGGCCTGGACGAAACTGGTGACGGATCAACTCCAGCGAGTCATCGCTGGATTTCTGAAACGCTGCGCTGCGCTATAAGTGGCCCTCACTGAAGCCCCAGTGATCCCCTCGGTCAGATCTCACCGTAACGACTACACCTGCTAGCAAGGCTGCGGCCATGCCAACGCCTCCTCTTCGCCAATGTCAACGGCAGCGGACTCTCCATCGACGCCGAATACGCACCACCCCCCCCCACCCGCCGCAGTTGCTCAGGGGCGCCCATGCCCCCACTCCGTCAACGCCTCACACACACCAGCCGCCAGCAATCATTCGGCCGGTCACATCTCGTTTAAACTGACGTCACCTACTTGCAGACTGCGCTGACGGCCACCCATCTGTCTTGTTGACAGTGAAGTAATCCTCTGAAGACCGCTCCTAAATCAGGTGTAGAAGGTCCTTGTCATCCGAGATGTCATGCTTCACTGTGCTATTCTGTCAAATTTCCGCCATGTGGAGAGCTGCTAGCCTAGAGTGTGGACCCAGCTCTCCTCACCCTCAGCTGCGTAGAGGGCGACACGCCTCATGCGGGGATCTGGATCCTCATTTGTTCACACTGTGAGCATTTCTGGGCGGTCAGTGGTCGTTTGTTCTCACAGACAGAGGCTAGGATGGGATCTTCTTTGGCCGCATTTTGACTAACCGTTGCTTCGGGCGATCCCTGATTGAAGCTGCATATGTCTCTCTTCGAAGGGTCAGCCGACGGGGAAGCTCCTCGGAGAATGGCGTCATGTGGGCCTTCGGCCCCCAATGATACCACCTAGCCGTGCCCCCCACTCTCCGGCAGCCGTCGCGAACCTACCGCCCTCCCCTCTTCTCCTGCGCCTAAAAGGCTATCGGATGCGGGACAGTGGCCGCTTACGACTACAGGCGTCGTCGCGCGTGAAGGTTCGGCCGCGAGTCACGCCTCTGTGAAGGCATCCTCTAGCGCGAAACGAACCCGCCGCACCCGAGCTCCGCATCGTTGACGCCCCCGTCGCCCTTCTACTACTTTTGGTCCTCATAAACGTCCATTGTCGTGAGGAGGAGTACGGCAAGGAGACGGGTATGTTGTCTGCACTGTGAATGGTTCGGTCGGACGTTGTCCCCTCGTGAATGTGATCCCGTCCGGTGATATGCTTGAGCCTCTCTGTCCGTGTGGCCTTTGCTGCCGTCTTTTTTCGTTCTGGCCATCGAACCTACCGCCGCTGTCCTCCGAACTGCTCTGTCCCCTCTACTGCCTCTTTTCCCCCTATTGGCCATTTTTGCCGTACTGTCCATTCTTCTCCTACTGCACCATTTGATTCTACAGCCTCCTTTGCTCCTACGGCCCTTTCTGCCCCTGTAGCCGTGGCGGACGGCGCGGATGCGGACGGCGAGGGGGAGGGGGCGCTGCATGTTCTTATCTCTCTGTCCTTGCTTTGCTCTGGCCTTTTGAGTGCGGCTCGGGGCGGGTGGCGAGGGCCGGGTGCGAGGAGGGCAAGGAAGAGGGTGCAATACCCCCGGCCAGGAGGTGCTAGAGAACCATAAAAGACGCTGTTTTCTACAAAGTATTCAGCTGGTGTGGACCTGTACGACAGCTCTCCATCTGGCATCACGTATAAAACCGCTGCTTGAATACGAATCCAGCCCAGGCACGCTCGCAATCGTGGCACCAAGGGGGGCCACGTGACTTGTTTCAGCAGGTGCGGTGATGCCCCCAATTGGAGATGTGAGAGGTAGGGGGGACGGCTCCCAGACATGTCGTTGAACAGTGTCAGAACCGTGCTGGCCGCGTACTGTTACTCTAAACTGCGAATATGCCATCTATACAGATAGTGCAGACACTGTGGCAAAGCGGGGTCGAATATGGCCCAGTACAGCCATTTCAGACGTACTGGCACCAATCTGAACACCGCCAGGGTAAGTTCCCAAGTAGCGTGGTTCCTAATCGCGACGATGGATACCGACAGCAAAGAATTTCAAGGGTATTTTCCCTGGATACCCACTCCGCCAGATTCGGCAGATACTCATGCTTGGATATTTGAAAGTCTGTCGTACTGTCTGACAAAACTCAGTGGCTGCATCAGAGCCGAATACCGTACTCGCGGTCCTGGTCTCGACCCACGCCCCTCGCATACATAGGAGCGCTACTGAATACTGTAATGCCAAGAGTGACGAGACTACCTCCGAAGCCCATCCAGAATAGGGTTGCTCAGGACGCCGGGGTCGTCGATATCCGTCTGTCACCAGTTCTTGACACTTGTACCAGTTCTTAGCAAATCGGGCTTGTGTGGGAAATCCAAAGTTTTTACATATGGAATCGGGTTCCTGGGGATGCTCCGGAACCACCTACGGCGCAGTCCACTCTTTTTCAATATAAAATAAACAGAGCATATCAGCGTAGTCTGAGTCACACCACTGGACTCGTGAACGCACCAGCTCTCCAACGATGCCTTGTGCGCCTCAAACGGAGCACTCTTGGACGTGAACAGCGTGTTTCCCTGGAAAAGATCAGGAAAAAGTACATGGCCAGATCGGTGCAATTCCGCGTCCACAGAGCCCTTCCAGTGATTTCCGAGCGGAGCGTCT
>ENA-ORXT01007043-ORXT01007043.1-marine-metagenome-genome-assembly--contig:-NODE-7043-length-10203-cov-3.472743_pt1 | contig 10203 bp, 2 predicted proteins | sample MGYA00237868_ERZ511482 | MGnify/ENA metagenome assembly ERZ511482
GAGGAGGTCGCGGCCCGAGTGGACGACCGTCTGGAGGCGGTCGTCCGAACGGTCGACGCCTTCGACGCACAAGCCAGGTTGGAACGGGAGACCCTCGCGACGGCCCGTTCGAACCTCGAAGCGTTTCGAGCGTCCATCGTCGAGGAACTCCGCAAAGAGATCGTTTCCGGGAATGCTTCGCCTGTCGATGGTGTCGGAACGACGCTTCCCGTCACCGCCGAGCCCGTGTTCGAATGGCCTTCAGGTTCGTCGCTGGACACATCGGACGATGTACGGAAGGCGATGATAGAGGCAGCCCGGAGGAAGGGAATAGGCGAGGACGTACTGGCAAATGCGATCTGTTCCTCTGCCGCCGGATTCGTGACGCTCGTCCCCGACGCCATTTCGGAACCGTTGTTCGACGTAGTCGCGACGACGCTCGGTGCGCGACGTCTGAAAGTGTTCTGCGATCCCGCCATGCTGACGCTTCCCGACGTGGTGGACCGCTCCAGCCTCGTGCCGATCGTGCAGGAGGCACAGATCTTGAAACGATACGTCGTTCTTGAATTGACGAACCTTCTTGCCGCTCCCGCGACCTACTGGATCGAGGCGTTCGGTGGGGAGCGTCGGGACCGCGACCGTCTTCCATGCAACGTGCTCGTCTTCGCCACGCCGGGATCGGTCGCCGATCGAAATCCGATTTCTAGATCACAACTCGCGGCTCTGTCGCCGATCCCTTGGAGCGGAAGGAGAGACATACCCATGGACATTCCCGTCGATCCGTATGTCCGCTCGTCCTTCGCTCCGAAGACAGAGGATTTTCTACGCCTGCAGGGTGATCTATCGGGGAATGGCCTGTCAACGACCGACGCGGCAGCGAACGCCCTTCTGGCGCGCTGCCTATGGGCCTCGCGCGAGGTGCTGGCACTGGACAAGAACATGGAGAAGCGGATGCTTTCCGGACTGAAGGAGTGGCTCGATACCGTCGCGGCTCCGGATGGGGAACTTCCCCATTTGGCGGCTACGATGATCGAGAACGCAAGGACATGACATGATCGATCCCCTCGCGGGCCTAGCCCAGGTACGTCGCTATTTTCTCGCCTATGCGGAGACGGCCTTCCGGATAGACGATCCCCGTCTCGCCGAGGCACGACGCAAGCTGATGGAGGACCACGATCCCTTCGCGAAGGAAGCGATCGTTGAGCTCGTACCTCGATACGCACAGGCCGATCCGTCGATCGAGGCCCTAGCGGGCGAAGCGGGGCGGGAATGGCTTCCGGGACTGGACGAGGCGGCGCGGGTGACCTTCGCCGAGCTGGTGCTCTGCGGTCTCTACGACGGCTACCCGGCCCCCGACACGCCCGTGGGCCGGAAGGGGCGCTACCGACCCTATAAGCATCAGTTGGAGATGACGCGACGGGGCCTGAAGGATGGAACACCCGGAATCGTGACCTCGGGCACAGGGTCCGGCAAGACGGAGAGCTTCCTGCTGCCGATCCTCGCGAATCTGGTACGCGAAGCTTCGACCTGGCCGCCCTGTCCTCCGGAAACCGACCCGGACGGGTGGATCGACGGCAAGACGATCAAGGGCCGACGATCCCACGAGTCGGCGGGCAGACCGAAGGCCGTCAGGGCGTTGATTCTCTATCCCATGAACGCGCTGGCCACCGATCAGGCCAACCGCATCGCCGAAGTGATCGCTGCGAACCCCGAACTGGCTGGCGTGACCGCCGGTTTGTACATCGGTGGCGAAGGCAAGAACTCGACCATGTCGCCCGAGCATCTGATCGACCAGAAGCATGTGTTGCAGGCCAACCCGCCCGACATCTTGTTGACCAACTACAAGATGCTCGACTTCCTGCTGCTTCGCCGCAAGGACCGTGACCTGTGGGCGGTCAACAAGCCCGACACGTTGCAGTATGTGGTGCTCGATGAGTTCCACACCTACGACGGTGCGCAGGGAACTGACGTCGCCATGTTGCTGCGCCGTGTCGGTCGCACCCTGGGTATGGCAACCGAGCATTCGCCATTGGGTATTGCCACGCCGGTTGCGACCTCGGCCACGCTTGCCAGCGATGCCGGTGCCGTTGCCGAGCTGCGCGAATTCGCAGCCAAGGTCTTCGGAGGCGAGTTCGAAGACGAAGCCATCATCGGGGAAACCCGCCAGAGCGTCGACGAGGTCTGCAACGATATCGACTTCTACCTCGAGATCCCGACCATCTCCGACGTGCTCGAAGCCGCCGATGCCGAAGAGGTCGCGGCAGCCTTCTGTTCGCGGCTCGATGTGGATGATGCCAAGAGCCAACCAGCGCCGTCGATCACCGATGTTGTTGCGCTGGGCGATGTGCTGCTGCGCCATCCGCTGACGCGAGCCGTGCTGGCGGCGGTTGGCACCCGGCCACGTTCGTGGCGCGATGCCGTGGAAGAAATTGTGCGCAATGCCCCCGACTGGGGGCGCACCTATATGACAGCGCCCGGCGACGTCGAGAAAGCACTCGGCCGTTTCTTGTGGCTGATCTCCATCGCCCGTCGAAAACAAGGAACTCGTGAGCTTCCGCTCTTCAACGTTGAAGTGCAGCTCTGGGTCAGAGAAGTGTCGAGGCTGCTACGAGCCGTCGATCCCAACCCAGAATTTCGATGGGTCGATTCGGCGAGCCCTGATGCCGACCCGAACCTTGAACGGGCTGCGCTTGAGCTTCCTGCGGTGTCGTGTCGGCGCTGCGGTATGGCTGGCTGGATGGCGCTGCGCTCTGAGCTCAGCACCAATGTCATCACCGCCCCAGCAACGATCTACCAGGCATCGGTTAAACACTCGCCGAATGTACGCACGCTCATTCACGGCCACCCTGATGATCCGGCAGTGTCATGGTTTGACCCAAGAAATCACTGCTTCGTCGAAGCAGGCATCGACGACGCCCTTCCGGTGTATGTCACCGCGAACGATGACGACGCAAAGGACGATGTGTGTCCGGCCTGCGGTGAGCGAGACGCAATTCGTTTCCTGGGGCTACGTGTGGCCAGCCTTACCTCGGTGTCGATCAACACGATCTTCGCCTCGAGCCATGTGGAACATGACGAACGTAAGCTGCTGGCCTTCACCGACTCGGTGCAAGATGCTTCGCACCGGGCGTCGTTCTTCGCTGGACGAACCCACCGGGTCAATCTTCGCGTCATCATGTCGCAGGCGATCCAAGACAACGAATCGCTGACACTGGCTGACCTGGGCGACGAGCTGCACATGCGGGCCGAGAGCCCACACGAGCGGTACGGCGTTGTGCCCCCGGACTTGCTCAAACATCCAACCGTGCGCACGGTGTGGACAGAACGCCCCGACGGCGGCGGCCTTGAAGTGCTCCACGAACGGCTGCGCTTCGAAGCAGATCTCGAATTCGGATTGCGCACCCGGGTCGGGCGCACACTCGAACTATCAAACGTGGCCGCGGCCCACGTGCCGCTATCGGACGAAACGCTTGACCTGATCGCTGAAGATGTCACCAATCTGCTTGGCGACGTTCCCGAGCAAGTCGCCGCCAATGTGCAGATCTGGGCTCGCGGCATGGTCGAACGACTGCGCCTCAAAGGCGCAATCGGCAGCGAACTGCTCGATCCCTACGCCGAGTCCGGCGGCGAGCAATGGCATGTCTGGGGTGGTCGGCCCGACGGACTGCCACCGTTCGTTCCTGGCATCGGACGGCCGACGTTCGCAACGTTGGCTCCCAAGGGTGACTTCGATTCGCTAACGGCTGCATCTAAGACGCCGACCTGGTTTGTCGACTGGGCCGTGCGCACGCTCGGCGTCGACATGCCAGTAGCCCGTGACCTGAATCAGCGCCTGCTCCCGTTGTTAGCGAACGGCACTGACATCGTTCAATCGTGGACCTCACCAAACGGCAAAGTCTTCGGCCTTGATCGCAAGGCCATTGAAATCTTCGATGTCGTGGATCTCGAGGAGCCTGTAGGTCTGCAATGCACCGTTTGTGGTGGTCGCCATATGGCACCGCCGCAGGTGCTGGATTGGTGGACGGGCGCGCCGTGTCTTCGATATCGCTGCCCCGGCAACTATCAGCCACACAGCGGTCGGGTGACCAGCTACTACCGCAAGCTCTATCGGTCAGGAATCACCCGGCGTGTCGTGACTGGCGAACACACCGGGCTGCTCGATCGACCGGAACGAGAAGAGCTCGAAGAGCGCTTCAAGAAGGGCACCGCACCCGACGACGAAAACGTGCTCGTCGCCACACCGACGCTCGAGATGGGCATCGATATTGGCGCCTTGTCAGCGGTGCTGTTGACCTCGGTACCGCGGACACCTGCCGCATACCTGCAGCGAGTCGGTCGAGCCGGTCGAGCCTCGGGCAACAGCCTGGTCGCGACGTTCGTGCCAACCGACCGCCATGGCCTCTACTACCTGGCCGAGCCGGAATCGATGCTTGCTGGCGACGTGCGGCCACCGAACTGTTACCTCGACGCAGGCGACACTCTGAAGCGGCAATACATCGCTTTCCTTATGGACCGGGTTGCCGATCTCACCATCGATGCACGCCCAATGCCTGAACAGATCGGTGGTCTTGCTAACAAGGGCCTCGACGAGAATGGTCTGCTGCGGGTCATCGCCAACGCGTCGATGAGTGATCCGCGATTTGTCGATGAGTTCCTGGATCTGTTCGGCCGTCACCTGGCCGAGCTGACCGTTGAAGAGCTGCGAGACTTCGCCGCCATTGGTATCGAGGCCCGGTTCAAAGACGCCCTCGAACGTTGGAACGACGAACTGCGCGACATGTCGCTTCGCGTCAAACGCCTGGGCACCGCGATCGAGAAGGCCGAGGAGCTCGCTGCCAACACGGGCGATGACACAGAGTTTGTGGGCCTGCAAGGCCAACGCCGTGTGCTGACCAATGCCATGCACGACAAGCGCAGTGAGTACACGTTGTCAGCGCTTGGACGTCTGGGACTACTTCCGAACTACACACTGATCGAAGACAGCGTGCAACTGACCGCCACCATGTGGTCACGCGACGAGAACGACGAGTTCATCGTCGACAAGAACGAGTACCAGCGCTCTGGCTCGATGGCGGTGCGCGAATTCGCGCCCGGCAACAGCTTCTACGCCAGTGGCCATCGCCATGTCGTCGATGCGCTCGACATCGGCACTGCCGACGAGCTGCAGTATGCGCCATGGCGCTTGTGCCCCGAATGTGGCTTCGCTGCGCCCGAGCAAGAAGACGTGGTCATCACCGAATGTCCTCGCTGTCGCGAGTCGGGGATCGTCGATATCGGCAGCCAGTTCCAGATGCTGCAGCTCCGCGAGGCCTACGCATCTGGTTCCGAAGAGGCCGCTCGTGTCTTCGACGAAACCGACGACCGCCGTCAAGAACGGTTCGAAGTCATCACCACCGTCGACGTCGACCCCGTGGATGTGCAAGGCGCATGGCGCCTCGCCGGGGACAACTCGGTCGCCTTTGGTGCCGAACTCGTGCCGAACACGGTGCTTCGCACGATCAACCTTGGTTTCGCGGAACGAACGGGAGCGAGCAAGATCGCGGTTGCGGGCAAGGAACGCCAGGTCACCGGGTTCACCATGTGTAAGCACTGCGGTGCGTCATCGGATGCCCGTGATGATCGCAAAGGTACGAAGCCGGAACGGCTGCACCAAGGCTGGTGCAAGGTCCGCTCCGGCGCTATCTCGAAGAAGAACGCCTTCGACAACATCGTGCTCTACCACGAGCTGGTAACCGATGCCGTCCGCATGTTGTTGCCGGTCTCGATGTTCGAAGTAGGCGAGCGACTGACTTCGTTCAAGGCAGCATTGCTGCTCGGCCTGCGCAAGGACTTCGGTGGCGATCCCGACCACTTACGAGTGGCGCTCAGCGACATGCCGAACAGCGCTGGCCAAGGCCGACGCAACTTCCTGGTGCTGTACGACAAGGTGCCTGGCGGTACTGGTTACTTGCAGCGTCTCGCCGACCCTGACCGGGTACGCGACATCTTGCTGAAGGGCCGCGAGGTCATCGCCCGCTGTGTCTGTCAGTCCGAGGGTCGTAACGCTTGTCATCGCTGCCTGCTGGGTGTTATCGACCGTCACGAATATGACCTGGTCAACCGTGACCTGGCGTTGTGGCTGCTCGACCAACTGCTCGATGACTGGTCAACAGAATCCATCGACACGGTGGCCGGCATCGACCTGGGCCGCACCGAAGAATCAGAACTCGAACGCCGCTTCAAGGTCGCGCTGCAGGACTGGTGCGATCGTGACGATCACGAGAATCTGTCGCTGAAACCGGTGCCCGGCAAGAAAGGCTTCGACGCCTTTGAGCTACGGATCGGGTCCGGCGATAGCGCGTTGCGGTGGCGGATCATGGAACAGGAAGGCATCTCGACCACCCCGAACACTTTGCCTGACTTCGTCATCGAGCGGCTCGACGAGCGATCCAAAAAGGTCGCTGTGTACCTCGACGGCTTCCAGTTCCATGCCTCGGCTGAGAACCCGAACATGGCCGAGGACGCCGCCAAACGAAATGGTGCCCGACGCAAGTACGTCGTGTGGAACATGTCGTGGGGGGACGTCGAGGTCTTCCACAAGGCAGCCCTCAACGGGAACCACAGCAATGTTCCACCGCGGCCACTCCTCGAAGGCACTGCGCTGACCAAGGCGAGAGCAGCACATGCTGGGCGGCAGGGCGCTCTCGACTATGCAACCGCCAACCAGAACCCGATCGAGCTCCTGCTGACCTATCTGGCCAACCCCGACGAAGCCGCATGGCGAGATCTCGCCTTGTCAACAGTGGCTGGCGCCATGGCCGGAGCCGACGGTCAGGGCACCATTGCCGCTAGCGATGCTCGGTCGACAGTCGACACGATCGCTTTGGGTAAGGCTCCGACGTGGACCCCAGGCGCGGACTTTGCAATAGGGGCAGTGGCGACCACGGTGCGAGGGCTATCGATCGGAACTCTCCTGCGCATGGCTGACCCACGTGCGGAACGATGGACCGCAATCGCATCGCTGCCCGACGACGCGGCCTCGGTCGCCGATGTCGAACACCACCGACCACGATGGCAAGACTGGTTGCAATGGGCCAACATGCTGCAATTCATGGAAGGAACAGGCCGCGACGTTCTGATCACTACAACATCAAGCGACCACAGTTCTCATCAAGAGTCATGGATCGTCGGTGCAGCCGACGCGGCTGCTGGTATCTCGACGTCGGCCGTCGCTGATGCACCGGCGACAACCGGGTCCGTGGAGGTCAGTGAGGACATGGTAGAAGAGCTTGACCTCCTGGAGGATCAAGACATCGAGAAGATCGTTCGTCGCCTGCTCTCAATGGGAGCGCCTGACTTCGTGGCAGGTTTTGAGCTCGACGGTGTAGCTCTCGAGGCAGGATGGGAAGGTCACAAGATCGCCATCGTGCCCAACGACTGGGATGATGAGGTGCCTGCGGGCTGGCGGGTCGAACGACCCGGAACTCTTGCTGAAGAAGCGCTTGTGGAAGCGCTACAAAGGAGCGCCTGATGGCGAAGCTTGCAATATCTATCGACTTCCTCGATGACTATCACCGGCTCGAGAAGCGCCAACGCAACCGTGTGCTCGAACTCGCACGAATCTTCGCCGACAGCACGCCCGCTGAGCTGAGTCGACATAAGGGCGTTCATCTTGAACCGCACAACAATGCGGCCGACCCTCGATCGAAGACGGTCCGAATCGACAGCAATTTCCGGGGGATCGTGCTTGACCTCGGTGACAATGAAACATATCTGCTGACGAAGATCGGTTCCCACGACGACACCGATCGCTGGATGGCGAACAACCAATTCAAGGTCAACGCAGCAACCGGCGCACTCGAAATCCTGAACGTCGCTGCTATCGCAGCGGCCGTTGGTGAGATCGGTACACAGCCGGTGCCGGAGATTGAACAGCTATTCGCTCACCGCAAGGACAAGGACTTCACCCAGCTCGGTATCAACGAGGATCTGGTGCTCGCCTTGCGAGCACTCACCAGCGAGGATGAATTGCTGAGCTTGCTTTCTGCGCTGCCCACAGGGCAACACGATGCGCTCATTGCTCTGACGGGCGATGAAACTGTCGAACAGATTTATCAGCAAGTCGCTGGCGACATCCACGCCGCTTCAATCGACACCGAAGACTTGGCCGCAGCTCTCGAAGCTCCAGCATCGCAATCGAGCTTCCATGTCTTCACCGACGAAGAAGAACTCTCGCTCATGCTGAACGAGCCACTCGCAAAGTGGCGAGTATATCTGCACCACACGCAGCGCACCCTTGCTGAGCGCGAGTCCTACAACGGACCGGTTCGAGTTACCGGCGGCGCTGGCACGGGTAAGACGATCGTGGCTATTCACCGGGCTCGGTTCCTGGCTGATCGGGTCGAGGACCGTTCCCAACGAACGATTCTCTTCACGACGTTCACCAAGAATTTGGCTGAGGCCATTGAGCGTCAGCTGGTGTCCCTTGCCGGGCGAGAAGTGCTCGAAGCCGTCGAGGTTTCCAACGTCGATGCGCTTGCCTATCGGGTTGTTCGCGAGGCCGAAGGTTCAGCGCCGACGATTATCGATGCTAAGGACGACGCTCGATTGTGGGAGATGGTTCGGGACAACCTGGGTCTGGACTTCTCGGCTGAGTTCATGCGTCATGAGTGGGAACAAGTTGTTCTGGCGCAGGACATCGACAGCCGGTCGGACTACTTCCTGGCAAACCGAGCTGGGCGCGGAGTGCGGCTTGACCGACGCAACCGAGCAAAGGTGTGGAAGGGGATCGAGGCATACCTACATGAACTCGACCGGCAGAACAAGCGCACGTTCTTGCAGCTATCGGCAGCGGCTGCTGGCTACTTGTCATCTCGACAGGTCAAGCCATACAACCACGTTGTGGTCGACGAAGCGCAGGACCTGCACGAGGCGCAATGGCGCATGTTGCGCGCTGCAGTTGCTGAGGCTCCCAACGACATGTTCATCGTGGGCGATTCGCACCAGCGCATCTATGACCGACGTTCATCGTTGTCCAAGGTGGGCATCAATATCCGAGGACGCTCGAAGCGGTTACGGGTCAACTATCGGACGACCCGTCAGATTCTGCGGTGGGCCATGGCGCTACTCGGCGAAGAGGTCTACGACGACCTCGACGAAGGGACCGACGACCAGACGGGCTCGACTTACTACAGCCATCTGAACGGACTTCCGCCAGTCGTCCTGCCTGCGAAGAACGCCAAAGAACAGTACGGAGCGCTGGCCGCTCAGGTGAAGCAGTGGATCGACGACGGGATCGAGCCCGAAGCGATTGGTGTGATTGCTCGGACCACGACCGAACTTGATGGCGCTCGTTCCGCGCTTACCAGTGCGGGCGTGTCGAACCTGATCATGGGTCGCGAGATCGCCAAGGGCGACGGCGTGCGACTTGGGTCGATGCACCGTACGAAAGGCCTGGAGTTCATGGCCGTAGCGGTGATCAACGTCGACGACGACACCGTGCCTGCGCACTGGGAACTGACCGACAAGTCCGCCGACGAGGTCCAACATCGAGTTGACCTGATGCGAGAGCGATGCCTCCTCTACGTGGCCTGCACCCGGGCGCGGGACCACCTGTGGGTGGGCTGGTCGGGCAAACCCAGTCGTTTCATCGAACCGATGCTCAGCGATTGATGTTCGTGGATGTCTGACACTGAGATAAGAGCCTCGAGCGCATCAACCGAGCCGTGGCCAATGTGATCTGCATCAGCAGGTTCGTATCGCGAGCCGCCTTTGTGTAAGAGCAATTTCCATTTAAGGATTAGGTCATGAAACTCCTACACACGTCTGACTGGCATGTCGGCAAGACCATCGGCGGCAAGAGTCGCGCAGATGAGCACGTCGCTGTTTTTGCGGAGATGGCGGCGCTTGCAGGCGAGCACGATGTCGACGTGGTGCTGGTGGCCGGTGACTTGTTCGACACGGCTTCGCCCAGTGCAGCGTCGGAAGCGGTTGTGTATCGAGCGTTGCTCGACTTCGCAGCTACTGGCGCGACGGTCGCGGTGATCTCCGGCAACCATGACAACGCTCGGCGCTTGCGGGCCATCGCCCCCATGGCCGAGTTCGGGCGTATCCACGTGGTTACCAGTCCCGACGAAGCGGACGAGAGCGGAGTGTTGCGTCTCGAGGCCGCCGACGGTGAAGCCCTGCAGATCGGGATGCTTCCGTTCGTCTCTCAACGCGGCATCGTGAAAACGGCCGAGCTGA
>ENA-ORXT01007044-ORXT01007044.1-marine-metagenome-genome-assembly--contig:-NODE-7044-length-10202-cov-4.609185_pt1 | contig 10202 bp, 9 predicted proteins | sample MGYA00237868_ERZ511482 | MGnify/ENA metagenome assembly ERZ511482
TTCAGTCCTAGTAAGGCTGCTGTCTTTCATAAGTGCAGCAACTTTATCTAAAGTCCGTTTATGTTTATCTGTGATTTCCTCTTCACTGGGTTCGAATACTATTGGAGTGATTGCTAAAATCTTATTTATCTCTGACTGCAGACCTTCAGCTTCAGCCTCAGCCTCACTAAGTTCAGCTGCCACTTTAGTATTAGAACTATCAACATCTTTATCAGCAGTATCTTCAGTATCATCAGCCGCAGTCTTTGTTCCGTCTGAATCATTGTTCAATTGTGATATTAAAAATGCAGCTCCAAAGAAAAGCAATGCACATAACAAAGCAGCTCCGAGAAGTTTCTCTAAACCAGAGAACCTTGTCTTTTCACTCGTCTGTTTTTCTACTTGTTTGGGTTTGTCCTCTGCCTTGCCACTCCAGTTTTCAATGTCTTCAAACTCTGCCATAATCTACCCGACCTTCTAGACGTTTAGGAAATATTGTTAATTATAACCATCACTAGGTATTTTTCGGTAACTTGTAATTAATATTTAATTTTTTCTTATTACATTTATATAAGGACTTTGCCCTTCACTGATTGTAATAATCCCAGACTGATCTTCAGAAAATGCTACGGACTCTCCTTGGAATTCAGTATTAACAGGAGCCTCACATGGTCTGTTTAAAAAAGCCTCACTTACGGTTTGGCTAGGAAACCTCGGAAAAAGCCAAACTGACCGATAGGTTCGTAAAGCTATAACTAGACCGTCTGCACTAATATCGGCGGCTGTGACAACACCTGATACTCTTTTGGCCTTTGAACTTTCGGGTAATTCTGATTTTGCAATTGCAGCTAAATTATTTAGATTTATATTTCCAGCTTTCTTCAAAGTTTCAGAACCTACTCCTTGACCTGTGTAAATTGTTGCATCCTCAAATTGTTCTAACAAGATTTCTAATCCATAGTTCTTATCGATAATAACGAATTCTTCTGATATAGGGTCAACTATTAATGCTTCAGCATCCCGTGGGCCATCAGGATATTTGAGTTCAAAAACTTCATAATCAAAAATTTCAGAATCTGGGATAGGAAATTTGTATATCTTTACTTCCTTCGATTCAATGCTGCCATTATTTCCGATGTCTGCTAAATAAATATTGTTATTGGCAATGGCAATATCTTCAAAATCAGTTGAGAGGATGTCATCTAAATTTAATTTGTAAAATTTAATATCAGAACCATCATAGTTAGAAGAGTAGACGCCAGGTTCTGAGCCTGAATCATTGTGAAACCATATTCTTCCGCCTCCAGTCGATACCCCTGATATTTCAATAACTGAATCTTCTTCCAACCTGTTAGTTGGAGAAGATGTAACAAGTTTGTCGCAGAGCTTATTTGGTGCTTCAGCGAAAGGCTCTTCTAAAGTAGAACTACTGAATATGTCTGTTGTTGATGTAGATGAGGGGCTGGTCAATTCAACAGGATCGTCGCATGACATTAAAAAGATACAAACTAAAAGGATTAAGAGTTTTATATTCATGTATCAAACATTTTATCTTGTTCATTTCTAAGTTCATCTAGAAGTCTTTTTTTAGGAATTTCAATTGAATTCAATGGAATATGATCATTCTTCTTAACTGGTTTAATTATCTTACATCCTTGAGCTTGGCCCATCGTTAAAAGGTTATTTTGTCTAACAGTTTGTGAAGTTTCACATGTGCCGTAAGTATCAAAACCTCCAAGGCCGTCCAAAACATCTCCAGGTTTTAAGTCTCTTTTCGCTATAGCTATAACGTCCACTTGAGGCCCCGCTAATGGGGAAATTGTAGCATCGTTAAATAATGTAGCCCTGGCAACTGAATTTGGTACTTCGAAATGGCACAGATGATATGGAACGTAGAAAGAGTAGAGAGGTCCCTTGCCGAGTTTTGCATAATCAAGATACATATGCTGCTGAGAATCTTCATACGATGCAAACACATATACACCAGGACTTGGTTTAGCACCGAGCAAATAGTCTACAACTCCGCCTGATTCTTTAAGCTGCTCATAGTCATAGAATTCGAGCGCATCATCAACAAAACCATCGAACTCGTAACCATTCATTCCTCTTTGGCTGAGTGTGAACCCTGTAGCATTAGAAACAACTGCTTGCTCAAATGAAATTTTTGTACCATCAGCAAAGCTAGTTACCATCTCAGGGGTCTGACCCCACTGCTCAGCAAAACTTTTCTGTGTTTCAGGAGTTCTAGAATGATCAAGCAGACCTTTTATGTTGCCCGCAACCAAGGGGGTAGCGCCGATGCTTTTAACAAATCGTAATAGGTTCATCTGAGTACCTGGCTGGTCTCCATCACATCCGGTATAAATTAAATTGTTCTGTTCAGCTTTCTTACTTAAAAGGGGTCCAATGTGTGCATCAAGTTCAGCATTCAACATAACAACATGTTTGCCTTCCTCTATTGCCTTTAATACAATCGGAGTTGCATAATGTAGAGTACCCGTTCCCTCTACAAGACAATCAATAAGCTCACTCTCTAAAGCTATATTTGGATCTGTTGTAAATGAATGAAGACCTTTTTCAATATTTTGGTTTAACTGCTGTACGGTTGTTACCTCTTCAGCCTCAACGCCTGCTTCTTTGAAGCAAGTAATAGCATTTTCAATAGTTCTGTTCACAATGACCGAAACATCCATTCCAGTCGTGTGGTTAATAATTTTATTTGTCATTCCACGGTTGATAAATCCTGCACCTGTTACAGCGATTCGAACAGGGTTATTTTTGCGGTCCTCTAGTGCTTTATCGACAAGGATCATTTTTCGCTCTCAAAATCTATTTCTTTGTTTATGAATGTCCAGTTCATATCTTTTTCGGAAATGATGTTTGGTTTAATAGGCCAATCAATATTAACTAATGGGTCATCCCACCTGATTCCACGCTCTGAAGATTTATCGTAAATTTTGTTAACCATGTAGCTGACTTGACTATTATCCAAAAGTGTTAGGTAGCCATGGGCGAATCCACTTGGGATATATATCATTAAGTTATCAGATTCACTTAACTCAATCCCAAACCACTTAAATCTTGTTAATGAACCTACTCTACAATCAATGACAACATCAAAGACTTTGCCTTTGACACAGCTAACAATTTTTGTTTCAGCGGATTGGCCAACCTGAAAGTGCATGCCTCTCAGGGTCTGGCTCTTAATGCTGCTTCCAATATTTGATTGTACAAATTCACTTTCGAGCTTATGGTAGTTTAATGTTTTAGCGCAGAAAGTTCTGGTGAAGCTCCCACGTGCGTCAGTCATACCAACAGTCTCAATTAAATAAAGACCTTTTAAGTCTAATTGCCTAAATTTCATATGAATCTAAATTACCCTATTGTTTAGTCTTTGTAGCAAAAGAACCTTCTATATCTCTGTATTATGTATTGAAGTGATTAATTTAAGGTTATTCTGGTCTAGTTAGATTAGATAATACTTTATTCTGAGGTTTCTCGATGAACAACGAAGATGAGCAACTTGGGCTCACCTGGGACGAGCGGCAAAGGCTTAAGAAACAAGCTAGTAATAATCCATATGGTGCCAAGAAGTCATCGATTGAACCAAAAATTATTTCTCAATCGGAAACATCTGAAGAAAAAACTGGCCCTGACGGAGTTCAATTTCCAGAGAAACCAGAAGTCGAGAAACAAGATGAACATTTGTGGGGATCTGATAATTCCCAACATGACACTCATGAATTATTAGGTAAAAGTAGTCTCGACAACTTTCAAGATTCAGATTGGGAACCAAATAAATTTAATCCAGAAGTTAACAATGAATTTGCTTCAGAGGCACAGAAATCAGAAATTCGGAATCCTTATACAGGAATTGTTTCTCCGCAGAGTAACTCACATTCAGCAACGTCTCAAGCTGAACCTTTAAGCTATTCCAATCCAATTCAAGCAAATCCAGATGATAATTTCAACCAACCTGAAATTAATGCACATCAATATAGCCCGACACAATACGGCAACAATGACCAAACTTCATTATTCTCAGAAACACCTAATCAACCATTTAGTGATCTAAACCTTCCGAACTCTCAATTCGGATACCCACCGACTGATTTGGGGCCTAAACAAACTATGCCTGCTATGCCTCCGCCAAGTATGGTTCCGGGATCAAATAAGCCGAAGGAGCTTCCTAAGGTTGCTCTTATTGCTGGCGGTGTAGTTGTAGCTATAGTCACACTTATAGCTACAATAATGTTCTTTAATTCAGATGATAGTAAGGAGATAGCTACTGATCTAGAAGACGAATCTTCAGAGGCTGGAAGCACTTCTACTGTAACTACTCCTCAACCCGTTTACCCTCAGGTCAGCCTAGACGTCATTCCAGAGCTATGCCAAAATCAGGGCGAGTGTGCTGTTAGCGGGCCACTGGACTCTAATGTTTCAGAGGCTTACAAAGTGACAGTTACACCCGTTGAGGGTTCTTCTGAAGTGCCGCCTTACAAGCTGTTTATCGATGACGAGGAAATCGAAGATCCTACAGCTCCATTTGGGTTTGGTAACGACTCAGGTAGACACAAAATTGAGGTACAAATTGATGGTATTGACCAAGAATATATTTTTGAACAGTATGCCTTTGATAAAAGACCTGGCTACTATATTCTGATTTCGACTATAGGCAGAGCCGACCCTGGGTTTGCAAGTGCAATTGAAGATTATGATTCTCTAATTGAAACCCATCCAGAACTAGTTTTAATAGAAGGGATTTCTTTGTCAGAAGAACTTAGAGAAGAATATGTTCTTTATGTAGGAGGTTTCAGCGATGAGGCAGAAGCAGAAAGCTATTGTTCAGATAAAGGATTATCTGGTGAAGCGTGTGAAATCACAGAACTTATAATTTGACTTCACTCATTATTAATATATTTTCTGATATTGTTTTTAGTGCATGAACTTTCCATTCAAAAGTTTTATCCAACTATGCTTGTTGATGCTCATTCTATCTGCGTGCACTTCCGACAGCGATGCTGGGAATTCTACCGAGCTTGAACAAAACATTACACTCGTTAAGGCTAAACCAACTATATTGATAGCTCATAAAACCAATTCAAGCCCAGTCGTTTCTTTGATAGTTAGAGAATTGATAGAGTCTCAGATTCGGTATCCAGTTGTTCTTGAAGAATACAGCATTGAAGATACATTATTTATAGATTTGTCTCAACAAAAAGTTGACGTGTTCTTAGAAGTTTGGCCCTCTCAGATTAGTGACTTTCAAAGGAATATTTTAAATAATTTGAACGAACTTGGAGAACTTGGGGTAGAAGGCCAAGTAGGCTGGCATGTTTCAAATGACGCTCTTGAGATATTCCCTAAACTTGATTCATGGACAGGCCTAAAAGAACCTTCAATAGCTGAAGCTTTCTCTACTCCTTCTACAAGTCCAAATGGCAGATTAATTTCAAGACCTGAATACAGTAGCTTTGATGAAGAACTAATAAATTTTGCAGGTTTGCCGTTCGAAGTCGAGTACTTTACCAACGAAATATCTTTAAGAGCCGAGCTCGTATCATTGAAGGCGGCAGAAAAGCCATACCTTATAAAAGAATATTCACCCAGCTTGATTTCGACTGAATTTGAGCTTAGTCCAATTGAAAGTCCATCAGTTGATAACTGTAAGCCAAATGTAGCATCTTGTGCATATGGAAAAGAAAATATTTTGAAGTATTCAAGCTTAGGCTTAAACAAAAAATCCACTTCTGTGGCTACGTTTCTGAAGAATTTTGAAATTTCGCAAAAAGATTACACAATTTTATTATCAAAGGAAGCGGAAGGCCAAGATCCTGCTGTTATAGCTGAACAGTGGATACTTGAAAATGAAAAGAAATGGTCTAATTGGTTCGAAAATTAGATGTTGTATCTGCTTCGTCATGCTTGATTGTTTATGAGTGACTATAATGTGTTTCTATGTCTTATTTAATAGGTTTTGAAATTGACTGGAATATTATACGAGCATCCGTAATCGACTCCGAATCGATGAAGATTGTGAAGTATGAGGACAGAATTAACCTCTCGCCTGTAGTTGAAGGTTTTCTTGATCCTAGCGAAGCTATAAAGCAGGTTTGGGAAACATTAGATCTTGACGCAGTAGATAATCATAAAGTTTCTGTTTCAATAGGTCTTGAGCAAGCAGGAATGGTTTCAAGTAGTGACCACAAGCAGACCGCACGCGATATTGAAGAAAGAATACACATGCCAATATCGTGGCTGAGTTTAGACAAAAACGTTTTTGGATATATTCGGTCTGATTATATGAATTTATTAAACCGTATTTTTAGAAAGAATCAGATTCCTTTAAACCGAATCGAACTTGCTCCTCAGGCATTAATTCGGGTTATGAAAAGAGATTATTCGGGTCAGTTGACACTTACTTCAGGTGCAGGCTGGAAAATATCGGTTGAAAAAGGCGTCATTACTGATGCAGAAACATCTGTAGATATTCTCTCTGAACGTGGCGTAAAAATTGTTACAAAAAAATCTATCAAAGATGTTATTCAAATCAGGAATATTGAAGTTCCAGATGAACTTCTAGCTAAATATCAAATAGAAATTTCTGATCTATTTGTATCTGCTGGAACGGCACTAAGCCTGGTAAATGAAAAAGATACTGGATTTCTTGAAACTGTTAGCGATGACGTCGAAGTTGTAGAGATTGACTTATCAGATCGCATCGATATCGATTATGATGAAGGAAAAGACTACACAATCGACACAGAAAACTACGACAAAAAAAGTTCTGGAATCTTTGGTAAATTTAGAAAAAACTAGGTCAGTGTTGGTCTCTCTTCATAGCCTTTAAGTATCTTCTTCTAGCTAACCAGCTCATAGAAGCTACAGCATATGAAGTTTTTTGTTCTGCATTCATTGTTCTGTCTGATGCGGCTATTCTTTCTTTGCGTTCAGATTCTGCAATCGTAGTTTCACGAATTAACTGTTCATTCAACTCCGCAATCTTTACGTCTGCAATCTTTCTAGCTAATCTTTCTTCTCTTAGTCGTTCAGCTGCTGTTGATCGTTCCTTTTTCTCGACCGTTAGTTCTTCTTCTAAAGAGGAGTAATGAGTTTTTGCAGCCTCTAAGGCATATTCAGCTTGTTCAGCTCTACAACTTGATTCTGTTTTAGCTTCTTGAATTGCAAGAAGCCGATCTAGAAGTGCCATGTCAATAATTTCACCTGGAGATTTTATCTCTGAAGCTTTTTGTTGTGCAGCGAGTGAAAGATGTCTTATTGGTTCTTCCTGGAGTGATTCAACAATTTGATTTATTTCTTCGCTTGAAGCTTCTTCAGAAACTAAAGTAATTGTTTCTTCATTTCGAACATCAATTATTAATTTAGGGTGTTTAGCTAACCTTTGCATTGCTGTTTGAGGTATAACCCAAACCCACCCTTCTGATCGACGAATTTTTTCAGCCTCTGGTAGATCTCCATCTCTGAGCAATTGCTTCAGAAGTGATCGATCAACACCCAGCTTTTTTCCAGCTTCACGAAACGTAAGTAAGTCATTCATGAGAGTCTCCATATGTCTAGCGGAACATAATTCCCTCACAACCTAATCTATCGCCTTTGATGAGTCAATGTAAGGATTTTGTCACTAAATTTATTTACGCTAGGTCAAATTGCTTTAAATACTTTTTACGTTCTTCGGGGTCTGAGTTCTGCAATTTTAAAAGTTTGGAATATGTTCCTCCACTATTTGCTAACTCTTCTGGCGTCCCAAATTCGTCTACTGCTCCGTTTTTTAGGGTCAGTATATTGTCTACATTAGCAATCGTTGAAAGACGGTGAGCTATGATCAGGCTTGTCCGATTCTTCATTAATACTTCAAGTGCCTCTTGGACCTCGACCTCAGTTTTTGAATCAAGAGCGGATGTGGCTTCATCAAGTATCAGAATTGGGGCGTCTTTCAAAAGTGCTCTCGCAATTGCAATACGTTGTTTCTGCCCACCTGATAGTTTTACTCCTCTTTCTCCGATTTGTGTGTAATAGCCGTCTGGGAGTTTACTGATGAAATTGTCAGCATTAGCTGCTTTAGCTGCCTTTCTGACTTCTTCGATTGTTGATTTTTCATTAGCATACGAAATGTTTTCAAATACAGTTCCTGAGAATAGTTCTGCATCTTGAAACACCACTCCAACCTGTTCTCTGATCCAGCTGAGAGGCTTGTTGTCTATATCTTGGTCTCCAACAACTATTTCCCCATCTGTTGCTTTGTATAGGCCAATTAATAGATTTGCGAGTGTCGTCTTGCCGCCTCCTGATTCAGAAACTAGTGCAAGCTTTCTGCCAGACTCGATATCGAAAGATAAGTTGTTGATTACACCGAGTTCTTCGTATGAGAACGAAACATTTTTAAATCTTACGGATGCGTTTGTGACTGGAATCTTTTCAACTGAAGCACTTTCGTCTGATTCTTCGATTTCTAAATCAAGATTCATAACTTCGAAGAAGTCTCTGCTTCCTGCAATTGCTCTTTGCCCAGAATCAACAATGAAGCTTAGAGAGAATAACGGTATTCGCATGTAAAGTGCAAATTGGATAAGCAGAACTAGCTCTCCAGTGGTCAGGCTTCCATTTTCAGCTTGCCATACTATTGTTCCAAAAATTCCGGCAAAAATAATGTTTAGAACTAATCGCCTGACAACGTCTTGCTGATGCCAATACTTTGATTGTGTGTCAGTTAATGGAATTACATCAGCAAATTTTTCTTGGAATATATCATGTTCTCTTCTTCCTTGTCTGAAACTTTTAACCACTCTCATTTGTGCTACAACTTCGGTGAAACGTCCCAGAGCCTCATCAAGCAATCCATTCTTTTTGTGTTCTATCTCTTGCCACTTCTCCGAAGTCCTCGTTGTCAACCAAAATAGAATTGGATATAGAGCAAACATTAATAGTGCGGCAATAGGTGAGTATCTAAAGGTGATCGCAAATGTTAGGACAGTTGTTATCACTAGCTGTAGAGCACTGTTAGAAAAGAATTGCAACGTTTGTGTCAGGTTCTCTATTGATCTGCTCAGTTTATTTACAAGAGCCCCAGTTCTTTGATTATCAAAGTATCTTTGTGGAAGCTTCAATAGGTGGTTGTAATACCTCTCAGATAAAAACCTGCGAAGCTTAACAGTCATCATGTCACCGAAGTAGCCGCCAACATTTGTAAACATCGTTATCCCAAAATCAGACAAGAAATATAAAACGACAAGTATAAGCAAAACTTTTGTTGAAGTTAACTCTAACTCAAGCTCATCTATTACAGCTTTCGTAATAAATGGCTGTGCTAGATTTATCAATGCAACTACAACTGATAGAACGGTTATGCCAATGTAATAACCACGTAATTGTTTTGAGAATTTTAAGATGTTTAGAATGTCACGCACAAGGGAATGCTAGCTGCTTCTGTAGAATTTAGGTATCAGAAGCCCCAGGTTCGTAATTCTGGATTGATTAGCGCTAAATGTATAGGCCATTAAGCTTATTTCACCAAACAGATGACTTGTATAGGTCTTTTTAGACCGAAGAAACATTAATGGCTGTCAGCTTAGAACAACTAGAAAATGGTGGATATTTGCTAGGTTCGGGGATTCCCGGAGCTGAAATTACCTTTATCACAGATCCTGTTGGTATCAAAGCTGAAATATATAGTGAAGAAAATGATCTCAGATTTAATTTTATTGGTTTTGAAGGTTCTGAGTTTGTTATGCGATCCAGCAAAGGTGTCAATCTTAACGTGAACCAAATTGATAAAGTCCTAGTCGCATGTACTAGACTGATAGAATCTGCAAATAATGAAGGCATAATCGATTCAGCTTTTGTATATCCACCTCTTAATTTATTGAAAGATATCGCACAAGCTTTATCCTCCAAATTGGAAGGAATTGCGACACAGAGGGGTGTTGTCAATTCAAGAGAATTTTCAGCCAACCTGCCAAATCCAAGAGCTGATGTGAAAAGTATAGAAGTTGTGGGAGAATCCGGTCAATTTCAACCTGAACAAATTGAAGGCCCAAAATTGAACTAGTGTTGCAATCTTGACCAAGATTTCTTGAATCTTTAATGTTTAGGGTTTTTAGATTTCGCTTATTTAAAAAATAGTTTGGACTGAAACTTTATTTTAGATTGATTACTGTTTTAGACTCATCGCTAAGTTTAACTCCAGCACCGAATTCAACTTCAAG
>ENA-ORXT01007046-ORXT01007046.1-marine-metagenome-genome-assembly--contig:-NODE-7046-length-10199-cov-8.242245_pt1 | contig 10199 bp, 13 predicted proteins | sample MGYA00237868_ERZ511482 | MGnify/ENA metagenome assembly ERZ511482
ACACGTAGGCAGGTCCACCCGTTGGGAAAACCAGCCGAACCTCAGCAGAGGCGGCCAAACTGGAAACCATGAAGCAAGGCAGAGGGACGGAGACAAGACAGGCCCCATACGAAAAAGAAAAAAACAATCCAACCGTCCCGCCATTGGTCCCGCACACCACGCGAGCTGCTGATCACGATGCGGTTCTCCGCCGCAAAAAAAGTCACTGTGCTGATGTTGTGCTGTAACGGCACCAAGTCACTTACCTAGGGGCGGGGGTGGCCAAGGCGGGAGTGAACAGCAAGGCGGCACGACCAGCGCTATCCTCCATTGTCCAAAAGCAAGAGGGAGAGCAGGGGGGAAGGGGGGAAAGCGCTTGACTGCGCCTGTGAGAAAAACGAAGACGAGTGACACTCGTCGCGACGCTGCTAGCGACAATGTGGGGGATGAGTGATGAGTGACTGCTGTGGAAGCGTGACAGTGCAGGAGAGGGCTGGTGTTGAGATCGAGTTTACGTGGCCGAGGAATTATTTGAAAAGTGTCTGACCCAGATGTCCGCGCCTAAGCAGGAGTGCCGCGTGGCAGCGGCGGCGGGCACGCGTCGACAGCCCCGCCAGCCGATAGGGCCGGGTCTCCCGGTCGGGCGCAGCCCGTGCCGCCCCTCGCACGAAGGCGCCCTGCGTGTGGCCGTGGGCGCGGCAGCAGTGGCGCGCCGCCGCCGATATGCGGCCCAGCGATTCACGGCTGTGGCTGATCTGCAACGTGCCAATGGTGTGCCGCGGAAGGGTCCAATGGCCAAAGTTATTTTGCCGCTGACCAATAGCATACCACAGCCATACTGCTGTGGTCGGCGCTTGCTTGTGGTCGATCTCGGCGGCGGGGCAGCGTCGCCGCGCACGCGCCGTTGAGGTGAACTTGTGCCTGAGATGCGTAGCCTTCAGGTCAGAGCACACCCTCAAATGATACTCGTGATGCGCTGGTCCATCTTTCGTTTTGTGAAAATGATTTTGTCCTTTCGTATGTCCAGGGTGTTTTCGCGAACGCGCGTTCAGGCCCGTTCGCAGCACATTTCGCAGTTCCGCGGGGCCGGGGTGCATTATCTACGAAAGAACATGCGGGCACCAGACATAGGGTTACTGTATTTACGAGTCACGCGAGCCAAGTATATTCCCAGTACGACCCAATTGATTGATATCAATACTGGCCTGGACAATCTAGATGGCCACCTTCGCACCGACTCGTACCTCGATGTACCCGCCCGCTTGGCAGACTGCCGCCACGACGCATGTCGATATAGTGTCTCCGACCATGTGTCCTCGGTGTGCTTCATCCTCTCCATCCCCTGGCGTGAGCACTCGTTCTCGTATTGACGACGTGGAGGCCCGCGACGGGGCTCCCGCGCCAAGCGCACGCCAGCGGATGCCGTCGTCGACCTGGTTGGCTTTTCGCGCTTTTTTCTTTCACATCGCAGGCTGTATAATTCTTATAGCACAGCTCTGGCCATGTGATACTTGGGAGGCGGCAGCAACGTTGACATCTGTGAAGTATTTTGCGTGCACGCAGCCACGCTGTACCAGTCAGTCTGTCGGAAGACCTCGTTGTGTCAGCAGCGACCGCAGCCGTTCGGCAGGAGTATAAGAGGCTGTGGTTGGTTGGTGATCAGGTGGAAGGGATGTTGTTGACGTAGTGGCACGACACAACAATGGGTTCCGCGCGGCGAAGTGACAAGAGTGGAAGTCGCGAGTGGCGTCCTCGGGAGTTGGTACCCGCCAGACGAACGCCAGGCTAAACGAACAAAAAACAAACGATGATTCCGTCTGGCATTCGTCTGTCCGTCTTCTGGCGATCGTCTGACAAACGAGCGCCAGACGCGAGCCAGACGAAATCCAGTTTCGTAAGATCGGTGACTCGAAGGGTCCTGGCACGTGAGCGGACCAAATCTAGAGCGGGCAGGTCAAGCCCTTGTGAGTGGGCTGGCTTGTGAAGAAATAATTATTTTCCCTACTGACCATCTGCTTGCGGACTTCGCATCGTTACGAGGACGAATGGTGCGAACTGAGACGCCTGAAGGCCGCTCTCCGATGGCTATGGTGCTACGTTGTTTACAGCTGCGCGCAACAACTGAGTATGCTGTAACAGGAGAAATTGCGTGGCCTGTGGCCTCCCAGGGAGCGCTGTGAGCGTGTTTCTTTCTAAATTTTGAATTCACGTGGTCAGGAGAGGGCGCGAGTGGAAGCAAGAGAGGGTCCGCTGTGCATTTGAGAAGAGGAGGCCTCTGTTCGTCTTGCCCTGCACAGCCTCGAACCACCTCCACCATTATCGGGGCCGCTCTCTTCGACTTCTCTGTTGCATGGTTGCCTTTTTTACTTACTCCCTTCTTGTTGAATATTGCAACCAGAGGTATGCGCAGGGGGTGGCGGCGGTCTTTGTGCGAGATCAGAGGCCACCGTCATGCCTCTGCGGCGCCCCCTGCCGGGAGTAGTTGTAGGATGTGAGGAGCGGGTTGGGGAGGTCGGTGATACTTGCGCCGGTGGCGGCGTAGCACGTTGAATGAGAGTCAGATGGTGGTAGGTGGTTGGTCTTTGGACCTACGTACCAGCCTATGCTGCCAGCTGATGACGCGGTGGGGCGCGGCTGAGCGGGAGGGAACCTGTGGGGAGCAGTTGAGTGGCATGATGCGATGGCTAATAGATATAGCGCTGACAGGGAGGCTGCGGATGGCGTGAGGAGGGCGTGGGTGTTTTGGCGAGGAGGTGCGGTCGCGAGGCGGTAGGTACAGCGGTGGGGTAGTGGGTTTAGCGGCGGGGTCGTAGATGAGGTGAAGGGATAGTAGGTGGGGCTGCGGGGTGGCGATACTGGACTGCCGGGGTCCCTGGCCGGCCCGTACGGGCGGCCAGGACGAAACGGTTGAATGGCTGGGCTAAGCTATAGTCTCTAACACGAAATACAAAAGTAGTGCACCCACACAATGACCCAGAGAATCACATACATGGATCTGCTGACACCTGCGCTCATGGCCTATCCAGCGTGGTCGATATGCCCAAGCGTTCTGCCAAACGAAACGTAGACGAAGAAAACTCACGGCAAGCTTACGAACGGGCAGACGAAAACCCGTTCGTCTGGCGACCGTCTGTCAAACGCCTGCCAGACGAATGGCTTACGAAACCGGCTTTCGTTTGTTTGGTGCCAACCTTCCATGGTGACGCAGGTGCCCACGTGATGCTGTGCGCGGGCCTGTGACGAGGAGAGGGCGGCGCCGTGCGCGTGGCCCGTGCGAGGGGGTGGTGGCGTCGCGATGGCGAAACTGGGCGTGCGGGATGCCGCGCAGCTGACCGCGCGGTACGTGGTGGGGGGAGGTGAAGACGCCGCTGGCTTTCCGGTGGCAGCACCTACGGCGGCGGCGGCGGCCCCTGCGCCCGCGCCTCTTGCTGCGATAGGCTTGCTCCTGGCAACAAGCCTAGCCACCATGGACGAGGAGGCGGGAGTGGCGTGGCGTTTGCCCCGGGGGGTGGGTCGGCTGCGCGGTAGCGGCGGCGGAGGCGGACGCAGGTGTGAAGCCGGAGGGCTGGCGGGGGTGAGGTTGTCGGCGAGCGGCGCGTGACTTGGGATGGTCGCAAGTACGGCGTCGCCTGCGCAGTGGAGCTTAACTGGGGGTGGGATACAAAAGCCATTCTGGTAATGTGAACAGCAAGTCTTCATGTGGAAAGTCATGCGGTGAGTCAAAAACCACACACATCAGCACTGTTTTGTGGTGACCCTTGTTGGATCCACGGCTCAGCGTCGAATGATTGGCCAGCGTTGCGCCACAGGTGCCCAAATCCCACAAATTACGGCAGTCCCCACATGCCGCTGTGGAACGCGCTACGGCAGTTTCACCCGTGTATTGCTGTCTTCCCAATGTTGGCCAATGCTGTCGATGTCAAGAGGGGTGATCAAAACGGCTCGGGCGCGCGCGCCTGCCCGTGGACGCCCGCAGGGACATGGAAATAAAATCCAATGCAGGGCATGAAAAATATAGCCACGTGCCAAGTGAAGCGCGACGCGGCATGCTTCAAGTCTAAATAATGCTTCGGAACTTACACAAATAGATGGGCTTTCATCACAGAACAACTCCAGGCCAGGGAGTCTTCGCGTACGGGCTTTCAGTTTCAAGGACACAGGACAAGTCGCTGTGATGCAAGTCTGCGCATCAGCGGCGCACCGAACAAAGCCCGCCCACTTCGCGCTCGCATGACCCCCACACCGACCCGCGCCGCCACATCGGCCGCTTGACGGCCAACGGCCGTGGCGCCCCCAACCCGCCCCTTTGTCTTCACTTCTCTTGTCCCCCATTGTCATCCTCTGGCGTCTCCTCTTTCTTGTTACTCATTGCCCTTGCATCGGGCCCTTCGTCGCCTACCGTTCAACGTCGCTCGATTGCGCGTCACCTCCACGCTCGCCCCCTCGTCTGACGCGCCCCACTGCCTCTGCCTGCCCGACTTTCTCCGTTTTCCATCCTCTTGCGCTGCCGACCTGCGCTCTCACCATGTCTTTTGGGGGCGGCACGCCCTTTGCGGCGGCGCCGCTGTTTGGCGCCACCCCCGCCTTTGGGGCCACCCCCGGCGCGTCCACGACGCCCGCCACCGGCCTCTTTGGCGCCGCCGCCCCCGCCGCCCTCGATGAGCTGCACGACCGCGCGGGGACCGCCGCCATGGTGCCCGCGCGCGGACGCGGGCCATGACCGGGGGCGGAGCCGGAAAAGAAATAATCTGGAGCCGGGATTCGTACGGGAGAAATTTGGGGCACGGTGTTGGGGGAACAAGATTGACAAATGGGGTCGCTTTGAGTCCTTTTTTCGCCAGTAACTGTAGCACCCCAGGGAAGAGTGCGTCTGCTTCACACGGTACTCTTCCAGCACACTCCATCGGCAGGGGCCTGACGTGGGCAATCCCGCGGCGTAATCTTGTGCGCGACAGATCAGAGCCGCACGTGACCTGGGTCGCGGTCACCGTGGAGGCCCCCCCTTTCACGGCCGAGGCCAACCTCGCGCCGCGCGGCGTCATGCCGTCTGCCGCACGACGCAATCCATTCGACCAAGGTGTCGGGTGCCCGACGAAGGCTGTGCGGGCGGCGTCCCCCGCGCCTTTTCCCAACTCCGTGCGTGTTGGTCATCGCCGCGGCAGTGGCCTCACGCTTGCGTGCGCAGCGCGGTGACTGTGGCGGTGCTCACCGTGGGGGCCCTCCCGAGCTCCGCCGCGGCGCGGCCGCCCACCTCCCTGCAGTCACCCTTTGCCCTTGCGTGACGGCTGCACCCGTACGACGTGCGTGCGCTGCTTCCCTTTGTTTCCTTTCCAACTTTCCACGGCGCGGCTGGCGACGGTCCCCCTTGCCTACCCGGCTTCCTTCCAGACATCACCCTTCCTTTTGCCAGGGACGCTTTGGGTGTCCGCGTGCCACCCACCCATGGCCGGCGGAGGCAGCCGGTCAGCCGCCGTCTCGTTGGCGTTTGCCCCTTGCGGGGGCGGCCTGCTGCTTCCCGCGGACGACGGTGGCTGTTCAACCGCACGGTGGCACCGCCGTCCTGCGCTGCCACTGCTGCCGGCGCGCCCCGGCATCGGTGGTGACCGCAGCGGCTGGCGCCCGCGGCTGGCGGCGGCCGGGTGGCGGCGGCGGCAGGAGCCAGTGCCGCCCCCGCCCCCACGACGAGCGGCGGCTGCCCCCCCCCCCCCGCAACCGCCCCAATCGCTGCCCTTCTCCCGCGACTTTCAGCTGCTGCTCGCGCACCCCGTGACGGAGACGGCACTCGGCATGCTCGTGCTCCTCTCCTGCGCGGTCGTCGCCCTTGAGACGCTGCCGCTCGATCGGCTGTCGGTGCGGCTGCTCGGGGGCGTGGAGCGGGTCGCCAACGTCGTCTTCTTCACCGAGTACTGCATGCGCTTTTACAGCCAAAACTGTCGGCCACGGGTGCTCGTCTCCAAGCTGATGCTCATTGACTTTTTTGGCTGCCTGCCGCTCTTCTTCCAACCGACCGAAGGCGTCGCCTTGCAGGCGGTGCAGCTGCTGCGCGTGGCGCGGGTGCTCCGCCTCCAACGGGCGATTGAGCGGGATGACTTTACCAAGCTGTTTACGCGCAGTAAGAGCCGCATCGGCTCCCGCAAACCAGCGGTGGTCGTGTCAGAGAGTCAGCTCAAGGCCGCACAGGTCGTGTTGACGGTCTTTACCCTCCTCTACGCAACGTCGAGCCTGATGTACGCGGCCGAGTCGCAGGTCAACCCGCAGTTTTCCAACTTTTTCGAGGCCTTTTATTTTTCCGTTATTGGGTACGTTGTTGTGGGGAGGGTCTGGCTCTTGCCCTTCTCTCGCCTCGTCTCTTCTTGTTTGTTGTTGCATGGGCACTCACTCGGTACCCGGCTGGAGATACGGCGCGGATGAGAGGAAGAGCATGACTTGTGAGTCGGACGCTGTCATGCGGTGGCCTCAGGCGCCTGCCGGAGCTCACGGGCCGCTTGGCTAACGGGGTGACTATCCGGCGGCCGTGACGTGTTGTTCTTCCTTCTGCCTCTGCTCGTCATTGCTGCCGTCCGCATGGATGCATTTTGCGCAGTGTACGTTGGGCCTGTCATGTGGAACGTGAGGAGGGAGGGAGCTACGAGTCGTCGGAGAGTTTTTGCCCACACGTGTGTGTTTGTAGTCACGCTTGGCTCTCGATGTTGTGTTGGCTGCTAACAAATGAACGCGCTCACCTGTCAGGTTGTTTTGCTTTGTGCGTATGGTTCTTGCCCCCTTGTTGCGTCGCATCATTGACCGCACTCCACCCACCCTATGCACTTGATGCCCTTAATCGATACATGCTATCCCCCTGAGCAGCTCACGACTGTGGGCCTCGGGGATATTGCGCCCATCACGCCCCTCGGCCGCGCCATTGCCGCCGGCTCGGTCATCACGGGTGCCTTCCTGGTGCCCCTCCAGCTGGGAAGCCTCGCGCGCGCCACGATGAGCGAGATGAACCGCCCGCCGGGGCGGCCGCCGCCGGTCTCCCCCTCAAATAGTCTGCTAACGCAGCTGGGCGATTACGGAATGGTCGACCTCGATGCTGCCGACGCAGCGTCGGCGCCACCCCCGCCCGCCGCGGCACTGGCCCTCGCGCCTGCACCTGCAGGGGTGCAGACGCCGGTCGTGCCCCCGACGACGCCTGTCGTACCCACGCCGCTGGCCACCGCGGCTGCGGCGGTTGTGGCCACTCCGTCGGCGGCCCTTGCGGCCAACGGGCCCGACGTGGCGGCGTGGAATGCAGCGTTTATGGACGCATCGTGTACGTCGTGTGGGCTGCGGGTGCACCAACTGGACGCGCGCTACTGCCGGCTATGCGGGACGGTGCTGCGGTCGCCACCGCCACAGGCTTGAGTGGGTGCGTCGCGGGCGATGATGAGGTGTCCCCCTACGAGAGGGTGCGTGTGGGGAAGCGAGTTGTGTTGGTGCAAAGCAAGACAACGGCGGGGCGCATGCATCGGACTGGAACCGGTATCGCGCTGGCGGTGGTGTCACACACGCCGCTCATGGTCAGCCGTGTTGGCGTGCAAAGCCGATGCGGGTGGCGCCTGGGCGAGCTGGGGCTCAAGCCCTACCTGTGGAGGAGCTGCATCGACGGAGGCGTCTGCGGGCATCATGGTGATGCAAGGGCGCCGGGCTGGACGGCGGTACGAGTCCATGTCTGCATGCCGAGCGGTGCGCTGTTCGCGCATGAGCTGCTCTGCTGCTCCTTCCGCCCCGCAGGCGGACACCCGTTGGGCATGTGAGATGACTCAACGAGATCGCTTGCGGAGTGCCCTCATCACATCTTGTCTTGGAAGACACTACACGCCAAAAGAGGATGAAGATGATGGTATTGACAACAAAAACATGGTCCGCAATCAGAAACACAGTCGATGACGCAGCTGTCGCGACACGTGCGAACACACCTTCCACACTTGCGCTGCCCACAACTCCGGCCCCCGTCGCTACCGCCACCACAGTTCCTAGGCGACGCCGCCGATGGGCGGCCCGTGTGCTCGGCACAGCCACGGGCGATACAGGTACGGAGCACCGTGCGCAGACGCGCCCACATACCACCAAAGTGGAAGCGTGCTGCACGCACGGCGACGCTGCGGGAAAGTGGAGGGTGGCGGTCAACCGATTCAAGCAACACCCGAAGAGAAGGCGACTGGCGGCCCTTGAGCCAGGCCTGCGGTAATGCTGCGTACCGCACCAGAGGCAGCAGGCTGTCATACAAACACGGCCAGAGTGTCGGCGGGTGGGAACCGAATAGGTTGACAAAGAAGGAATGGCGTTTGGTCGAGGGGGCGAGCCAGAGGTGAAAAAGAAAAAGGGGAACGAAGGGGGGAGGGGAGGGCGGAGTTGCGGGGTGGTGAGAGTGGGAGGCGCGGCCTAATTGCGCTCCCCCTTGGTCAGCGCCTGCTGCTCCTCTTCGCCCGACCCGTTCGGATTGCGAGACACGACCGGCTCCAGCTGCACGGCTGCGGGCTGGGCGGCGGCTTCCTTCTCTCGCCTGACCTTGTCCAGCTTCAGGTGGGTGTACCAAAACACGCCGACCATCGTCATGAGGATGCCCGCCGCGCTGCGCACGTCGAGCGGACGGTGGAACAGAACAAAGTCCTGTCAAGCAGATTCGGGAAGATGGAGACGAGGGGGGGACGCACGGCGCGGCGGCAGAGACCAAGTCGTCAGAAGGCAACAGACGTGCAGGCAAGAGTGTCGAGCAAACCGCCAGAGAAAATGTCAGCCACCGAGTTGCCACAGTCACCGTGTCGCATGTGTGAACTGCAATGCAGCCGCCGTAGGCGACCAGACAGAACAGCACTTGTGGAGCGACACCAGGCAGCATACTACCCTCCCAAGCCAGGCGCAGTAGTCGGCCTGCACCCCTCCACCCACCCCTCCAAAAGACTTCAGAAGACGCGGGTTCACGTACGCTGACCAGGATGAAGCACGTTTTAAAGTGCCCCAGCGTGTTGTAGCTGACCGCACTCGATCGCCCAATGACCAAAAAGATGGACACGTTGACCAGGAACGCCAGCACGCCCGTCAGCCCAATGAGGAGCATGTTGGTCTGGTCAAACTCATACTGCCAGATGCTCGCCGGCGACGACGGTCTCCAGTTGTCAAACAGTGGCACAAACGGCATGATAAAGAGTGCAGACATGGGCGCAGTGTACAGCTGCAACTGCAGCGCGGAGCAGTCGAGGGACCGCTGGAGGGTACCGGCCCCAATCTGATAGAATGAGGTGACGAGGACACCCGCCACCGCAAACGCCGTGCCGACAGCGTTGAGCCGAAAGTCGGTCGCCGCCGTAAAGATGACACCGAGGCAGACGGGCACCAGGGCCAGGCGGAGGGGCGCCTCGAGCACCTTGGCATAAGCCAGCGCCTCAATGACCACAACCGTCGGCGTCGTCATCACCTTCATCACCTGGTAAAAGCCGACGCTGTTGTACTGCAGGCTGAGGTTGGTGAGAACGACAAAGCCCATGGAGCCGGCCGCGAGCTTGGCCGTCTCCTTGAGCGGCAGCGCCTTTTTCTCAAAGACCCCAACCGCCGCCGCCACTAGCAGCAGCACGTAGGTGGCGACAAAGTGGAAAAATGTGAGGGTGGTCGCGAAGCGGAATTCGCACCGGTCCATGACCAGCTTGTTGGTGACGACGATGCCCGTGGAGGAACAAAAGTTGAGCAACATTGACGCCGCGGTCTTCCCATCCGCAGCGGCAACATTGGCGACCAGGCGGTTGCCGATGGACGTCATGGTGGTCGTCGGGAAGGGGGGCGTGGGTGACGGGGAGCACGTACGGTCGGCAGGGATGGGGATGGCGGGCACGTGGGCGACCACGTCGCCGCGGGCGCAAGCACCAAAAGTACCACGGGGCACCAAAAAATCCGGGAGGGGGTCGTGGCCAGCGTCCGGGAATGTCCGTATCACAGCAGCGCACACCCAGCGTCAGCTCCCCGACAGCACGACGCACACGACACCGTGGGAGTGACACCGCCTCTGGTTCGTAGCTCAACGCCGCAGAGGCGGCGCCGTCCCCGGCGCGTGGGGGCACCGACCAGACACGTGCGGGGGTGCCGCGGGCGCCAACCTCGGCCACACGGGTCGGGCGGCGCGGGGGCGCGCGGGTCGGCGCGCCGCGCCGCTGATCCGGCGTCCGCCAACCCCCCCCCCCGCGCGGCCCCCGTGTCCGCGGCGGCAG
>ENA-ORXT01007047-ORXT01007047.1-marine-metagenome-genome-assembly--contig:-NODE-7047-length-10195-cov-8.580055_pt1 | contig 10195 bp, 4 predicted proteins | sample MGYA00237868_ERZ511482 | MGnify/ENA metagenome assembly ERZ511482
CTCTGCGACCCCGTGAAGGCCGATTTGTCAGAGTGGTGCAACAGTTGGCGTGCGAGGTTTTTGAGAGAACGGCTGTATCCATCCTACCGCACCGTTCTGCGGAGAGCCGCCGAAGCGCCAGAGTCACAGTCAGTGCCAGCGCAGATGCCAGTGAGGTCTGACACCTGGGTCGTGCTCAAAAATGCCCACAAATGATGTTTTAGTTCAGTTAATTCTGGGGAAAGGGGCCCACCGAATCCAAGTTTGGACGGACTGAATTAAGCATCTATGGCGGCCTTTTCGTTTGCTGACGACCGTTGGGGAACCGTTCGACAAAGCTGCACGGAAGAGTGATGATACCGTGCAGAGAGAGGGGAGGCAGACCCGACAACAGGGCGTAAAAATGAAGTCGGATTGGCTGTTCGACAAGCCACGATCGAACTATTGGCTGAGAGCTATAGCCAGTAATCTCGCAAACCAATCACCATGTCTCGCAGGAGTCAGGTAGAGCCATTCCAACCCACAATGAGATGCTGTGAGATTCTTGGGCCGCTTGCTTGGGTCAGAAGAGTGCATGGAGCGGATTCTGACCCAGACCTGTGATTTCTCATGAGATCAACAAACTTCTTCAGATTTCTTGAGATCCTGATGTGCGTTTCCAGACCGCAGAGCTGCTTGGGGAGACTTTGTAAGGAACTCAGATGATTCCTAGCCTTTCCATTGGTCCACGGACGCTGCTGAATGATTGCAACCACTCTGCAACCGCCATTTCTTGGAGGTCAGCAATACAGAGTTTTAAATCGGCCTCTGCGAGGTCGTTGAGTCCGATTTGGAACTCTTTTGCAACTGTTGGAGTGCGGGATTTTCGGGAGGACGGCTGTATCTCGCGCAGCGCGAACGAGTGAGCTGGCCCTTCTGTACGTACCGGTCGCACAGCGAAGTACCTCTTTCAAACCACATGGTGGGATACCTGGGCCTCAGCACAGCAGCCGTTCATCGTGGTGAGGCCGGTCACCTGTGCACATGAGGTATTGTCACCTGTGCACATGAGGTATGGTAAGGGAAAATTCAGTCGCACACACTGTGTTCGCGACCTCAGAATGCACTGGTCAAAGGACAAAGAAATGGAATGCTGTCGCTGCTCTCTGCGTGGTGGCACCGCCCGCCTCCACCAGTCAATCTGTGCAACGTTGTTGACGTCGACAGCTGCTCCGTAGGGTGACCATCCTGTATCTCGGTTGAATGCGATCTGTGACAGGCGTCGTCTCTTTCCTAAAAAGCGACTGCTTCGCAGCGCCGGCGCTGGTCCTCGTCAGTAGCCATCTATCAGCCATCAATCAGCTGCTCGGTGATTGGCTGCACAACGCTGGGAGATTTCAAAATGGGCCGCGACACCGCGGCCCAATCAAAGCAACCGCCGCCAGGTCTCCACACAGGAGCGGGTGGCACGCCCGGTGACAGGGACGGCTCGGGTGTCTGTGGACCGCGCCTTGTCTGACCACCCTTGGCTCCATCTCAAGGCCGGTCTTGCAGATAGATGGATGATCGTCATCGTCTGGTTCGGAGTTTCTTCCATCGAGGGCTCTTTTTCGACGGGAACGGTCCCTCTCAGGATCTGGGCGTCCGCCTTGGATTTTGATGGACATCGACGGGAAAGTCGATAGGACCTCGGCGATGGAAGTAGAGCCATCGACCAATCGAATCGAGGATACATTTATACTAATGAAATACATCATTGTTATGTATTGTGTGACATGTCATCCCATCGCCTCCTTCAACACCGCGAAGGTTGACATCACTTCGTCGAGGTCCGGGCACCGACGCGTCGAACGACGCGCGTGCCATGTACTGGCGGGGTGGGATGACAGTTTCCAATGAGGAACGGCCCTTCGACATATTCACTGCACACACGATGGTTTTTTTGCATGCTCACAGTCCTCTGGCCTGTGCTTCGGGGTGCTCAGCGTGCGGCGACATGACCATTTTTCTCCCCTGTGGGGAATGAGTCATTTACTCGCGGACTCAGACCTCCGGAAGAAGACGTGGTCATGACGACGGTGAAACCATCGTCTCCCCAGATGACTTGAGCCCTAAGTACTGATGAGTTGCAAATTGAACCAGCACATACTCAGTAGAGGTCATCGCGTTCGTCCAATCAGATGGGTCACGGTGCGGGCTCTTCAGCTGCAATCGCATCGAATCGATGGGTTCGACGGGAACCTGGAATGCTCCCATCGAGATTTCGATGGGTCGATGGCCTCATCGAAGCCTCGATGGGATGTCGATGGAAAACGATGGTCGGATCACACACCACCCGAGATTGGGTGTGGCAAGGATCAATTCCATGCGAAACTCAGACTGCACGGGGGACTGTTGGGGGACTACACTAATACGTTGGCCAGAAATATCTTCTCGGACGACTGATGAGACCTCGCCGCTGATCCACGACCTGCCGCTGTCTCATCGTCAGGCCAGCAGCGCGGCCGAGCGGACGCTTCCCCTTGCGGCTGGCTCCCGCCGGCACCGAGCTGCCCCTGCAAACGTGCCGGTTGTGCACGACGTCGACGTCGTGCGTCGGTGGGGGACATGGCCGCCGCCAAGGGCGCAGAGGATGTCGACATTAGCACCCTGTCACTCGAGGACCCGGAAGTGTCGGTGCGCTTCAGCGTCAAGTTTGACTCGACGTTTGGCCAGCGGGTGATCCTGTCGGGCCCCGCGGAGCGCCTCGGCAACTATGATCCGTCCAAGGCGGTTGCGCTCGACTATGAGCACCCCAGTCGATGGTGCCAGACGGTGAAGTTTCGGCTGCCACTGGCGCTGGCGGCGCCCGCGGGCGACTGCGCCGCTGCCGCCACCGACTTCGCCGAGGACGGCAACGGGACCGTCCTCGAATACAAGTTTGCCATTGTCGATGACCGGGACGGCGGCTCGACGACGTGGGAGCTGGGCGCCGCGCGGACGCTGGCGCTGGCACCCGGCGCGGCGGCCGAGTCGCCGACGCTCCCCATCGCGCCGCTCGTCGTCGCGCAAGCCGAGTTCCGGTCGGCGTCGGACCTCCCCCGCGACGTCTTTTGCTCTTCTGCCTTTACGGATGTGGTCTTTCGGCGGGAGCCCGCCGACCGCGTATCGGCCGCCGTGCGGTCGGCGCGCGACGCGTCGGCGGTGGCGGCGGCCATGGTCGCGGGCCACGGCGCCATGGCGGTCCGCTTTGTTGTATTTGCCCCGCGCGTCGTGGCCGGCGACACGGTGTGCGTGGCGGGCGACCACGCCGCGCTCGGCGGCGGCACGGTGGCGGCGGCAGTGCCGCTCGACGACACGGAGCTGCCCTACTGGACGGGCACCGTTGCGTTGCCGCCGGGGACGACCGACTTTGCCTACCACTTTGTCATTCGTCGCCCCGCGTCGGGCGGCGGCGGGGACGTGGAGCGCGTCGTGTCCGAGGCACCCTACAGTCGCCGCTTTTCGCTGCTCGAGGGCGACGTGGCGGCGGTGCGGGGCGTCGGTGGCGGCCACACGGCGATTGTGTCACCGCCCTCGGACCTCTCTTTTGTCTACCCGCGGCCGTGGAAGGGCTCGGGCGTGGCCGTTCCGGTGTTTAGCCTCCGCAGCCCGAGCGGCTGCGGCGTCGGCGAGTTTGTCGACCTCGAAGCGATGGTCGACCTGTGCGTCGCGTCGGGGTGGCAGATGCTCCAGCTGCTCCCGGTCAATGACACGACGGCGTATGGGGATTACCGAGACTCGTACCCCTACTCGGCGGTGAGCAGCTTTGCGCTGCACCCGCAGTACATCCACCTGCCGTCGGTCGCCGAGTTGCAGGGCGACCTTGCCGCCGAGTACGAGGCCGAGGCGGCGCGCCTCAACGCCCTCCCCGAAATCGATTATGTCGACGTTATGGCCGTCAAGATGCGCTTCCTCTGCCGCCTCTACGCGTCGGAAAAGGAGGAGGTGCTGCAGTCGCGCGCTTTCCTCGACTGGTTTGGGGCCAACCAGGGGTGGGCGGTGCCCTACGCCCTCTTCCGCTTCCTCGCGCACATCAATGGCTCGTGCGAGTTTGACGGCTGGGGCGCGCGCGCGGCCATGACGCCCGCCGAGATGGAAGCGCTCGCCGCCCCCGACACCTTTCACTTTGACCACATTGGCCTCGCGCTCTTCACCCAGTTCCACCTCCACCGGCAGCTGCAGGCGGCGTCGGCGTACGCGTCCCGCCACTCGGTCGTCTTCAAGGGCGACCTGCCGATTGGCGTCAACCGGTACTGCGCCGACACGTGGCAGCACCCCGAGCTGTTCCGCCTGCGCATGCAGGCGGGCGCGCCGCCCGACTTTTTCTCGACGGCGGGCCAAAACTGGCTCTTCCCCACCTACGACTGGACGGCCATGGCCGCCGACGGGTACGGCTGGTGGCGCACCCGCCTCGGGCACATGGCCACCTACTTTCACGCGTACCGCATCGACCACATCCTCGGCTTTTTCCGCATTTGGGAGATCCCCCACTCCTTCCTGACGGGCATGGCCGGCCGCTTCCGGCCGGTGCACGGCATCCCCAAGGCGGAGCTCGAGGCCCTCGGACTGTGGGACATGGACCGCTACACGCGGCCGTACGTGCGGGAGGGCTTCCTGTACGACGCGTTTGGCGGGCGCGGGGGGGAGGTCAAGGACCGCTTCTTTGTGCACCTCTTCCACGACCGCCTCGGCTTCCGCCCAGAGTTTGATACGGAGCGGAAGCTCGCCGCTGCGCTGCGCCCTGAGGAGGCAGGCGCCGACGGCGCATTTATCAAGGACGTCCGCAAGGAGCTCGTCAAGCTCCTGAACAACGTGGTCCTCCTCGCCGACGTGGAGGAGGAGGGGGTCTACCACCCGCGGTTTGGGCTCGAGCGCACTTCCTCCTTTGCGGAGCTCCCGTCGGAGGAGTGGAAGGGCGCGCTGCGGCGGCTCTACCACGACTACTTCTTTGTGCGCCAAGAGGCGCTGTGGCGCTCATCCGGGTTGGCCAAGCTGCCGGTCATCCAAGCTGCGTCCAAGATGATGGTCTGCGGGGAGGACCTTGGCATGATCCCCGCCTGCGTCCCTGATGTCCTCGACGAGACGTCCATCATGGGCCTTCGCGTGCAGCGGATGCCCGAGGGGGATATTGAGTTCGGCACTCCCGCCAAGTACCCGTACGCCACTGTGTGTACGACCTCCTCCCACGACACGTCGACGCTGCGGGCGTGGTGGGAGGAGCAGGATCACAGCGCCAAGGCGCGCTACTGGTCGGGCATCATGCGGCGGAGCGACGCGCCGCCGCCGACGGCGACGGGGGCGCTTGTTCGGGCGGTCGTGGAGGACCACCTAGTCTCCCCATCCATGTGGACGGTCCTCCCGCTGCAGGATTGGCTCGGCATGGACGAGGCGCTGCGGCGGCCGGTGGCGACCGAGGAGCAGATCAACGACCCGGGGGATCCGCACCACATTTGGCGGTTCCGCCTCCACCTTAGCGTGCGGGCGCTGCTGGAGAAGAAGGCGCTGACGGCGCAGTGGGCGGGGATGAGCACCAAGGCGGGCAGGGGGCCACCGTATTGAGAGGCGCACGGTGCTGACTGCTTCGGGTCGTGGTCATAAGGGCTTGACGGCGGTGCAGCGATGGGTAGGCGGGATAGACCAAGGAATGCTTTTTGATGTTAGGACAGAGACGCGCACAATACAATCGGTGTGTGGGCAGGCGGGTCCTCGAACATACCGACAATTATACGTTGTGGCCACTGTTCTTCCATTCTTTCAGCCTTGGAGCAAAGAAGCGTCCCTCTGTCCATTGAGCCTGTGTGCTCCCCTCGAACGCAGAGAAAAAAATTAATGGCCGTCACGGCACGACCAACAAGAGCAACCCACCCGGCGGTTCGCACCACCATAAGAATCCTACGGACGACACGCACGACACGACACGATACGCTGCAAAAGCACTGGGCATCGAAGCACCATGTGTCAGACGTTGCAAACCACCAGCTTTCGCAACGTCGCCATCCTGCAGGTAGCCGAACACCACGACCACGACAGTCGCGGCGGCACGCAGCGCCCCGCGTCGACCCCATCAAAAATTAAAACAAAATAAATAAAACCCGCAGCCGAACAGAAGATGGGGCGGAGAGAAACCCCGACACCCACCTCCCAAGCTCCGCCAAAGCGGAACCTGTGTGCTCTCTCGGGGAAAAATGTTCTATCATTGGGACGGTGACGTCGAGGGCACACGGGCAAGGACACAATGGGTCGGGTGGGACCGCCACTGTAACGTCAGCCAACGTACATGTAATGGGTCGTATGGAAGAGTGCAGCAGCAGTCACATCAACAGCCGAGGTTGACGCTGGCGGTGGTGCCATTGGGACACCGGCGGCAGGGACGACGGCGGTTGCATCGCTGCTCATATCAACGGCCACGATCGTTTCAAGCCCCCGTTGCCGTGATGATCACCAAACAGCAAGATTGAAAAGGAAAGAAATCCAAACCTCCCTGTATCGCACATGTGCTTGCCCGAGCGCTGACCCCTCGCGTGAAAAAAGTAACTAATGGATCAGCGGGGGTGCCCGATCGTATCGATCCCCGGACCTCTCGCAGGCTTGCGTGCTACTGGATGCTAAGCGAGCACTCTACCACTGAGCTACAAACCCATTTTCTTCATGACAACTGATTTCAATGCATATTTTTGAATCAAAGAGTAATCTTCTGAATCAGCCGTGCCTCTGCTCTGCCGGACGATACTGTACCAGCGGGGTACTGCCTGAGAGCATTAATACGCCTTAGCATGGATGCTCGCAACCATAGGGCGAGTCGATTAGCTGTGACGGTGTGACGCTGGCCATCGCAACGGATACTGTGGCGATTGGTCATAAATCAAGCAAAAGGAATGGCTGCTGGTCTCCTCAATCCGACGCGCGGGGCCTGCCGAGCAGAGCCCCGAGACTAAAATATTGGAGTCTTCCCAATTCTGGCCGATCAGGACAAGAACAACCTGCAGTCAACCCCCGACCTTGTCACGCCCCGTATGGGCCCAGGTGGGCCTTTAACGAGTCGACCGACGATCGGGAATGTCCATTGACATCAGTCAATTGTCTCCGATCGTCTGCTGTCGTAATCGTAGAGAGGCTAGTGACAAATCAAACGTAGATTTCTTTTTCTGATTGCAACCAGTCCCAGCCGTCGTCGTCGCCACCGTCGTCGTCACCACCGTCGTCGTCGCCACCGTCGTCGTCGCCACAGTCGTCGTCGTAGCCGCTGCTGTCGCTTCTCTTCAGCGACTACCGGAAATTGTAGCACGCTAGCGTGGCCCCCACTATCTACTTCCTCCCTCATCCCGGTGCACGCAGGCCGCAGACGGCCACCGACATGCACACTCGCCCCGCCAACACTCTCCCCGCACCGCCATGCCCGCTTCCACGCCCCCTGTCTGTAGTAGTACGGGGCCCCCTATGTGCCGGGGGCCACCGCGGGGGAGTCGGCGGCGCCGGGGGACGCGGCAACCGGCGGGGGGTGACGACGCCAGCGGCGGTGGTGACCGACGGGACGGTGACGTGGGGGCAGGGAGGACGGTGCCGTCCCGCTGCCCGGCCCGAGCCACCGGGGGAGCGTACCTGACCCGCCGCGCCGCGACACTCGGGCCCCATGGGGGGCCGGGTTGCCTCGCCCGAGAGGGCGCTGGCGCGCCCGAGAGGGCACGGCAGGCGACGGCTGACCGGGCGCCACGTGGCGGGTGCAGCGCGTTGCGCGTGGAACGGTTACTCCCCCTCGCTTTGTATTGATCGCTTCGGGGGACTTGATATGCATGGAGGGAATTTTCTGCATTGGTTGGTGACGGCCCGGGTCACTTCCCATTCGGGGAAATTGGGCACGGGCGACGATTTCCGCCCTTTTAGGACGAATGGCGACGATGGTGAGAGGCACCGTCGTCGCCGGCAGGTAAACCGTGTCTTCATGTCTTGGCGTTTCGATCGGCCCGACTTCCCGGACTTCGAGTCCCATAGCAGGTGTCGCGCGAGCGGCCCAGACGGCCGTTACTTCCCTCCTCCTGAGGTAGCCCCCCTGATTGTGGTACTACACTGTCCCCCCCCCTCTGCTTCACACGATTGCTCTGTGAACGCCTTCTGAGTTACAGCGGATTGCCCGTGCCGTGGATGGGACACCGCCAACCTTCACGTGTGAGAGCCTGGGTGTTGAACGCGCGGTTGCCTATGGCGGGGCAGCCGCCATTGTGGACCAGCCGAGTGATGACGACGACCAGGGAGCGGTGGCCAGCAATTGCACGACTGCCAGGTGTTCCTCCCTCGCCACCCCGTTTCAGGCGACGATGGCGGCAGCCGAGGCGGCCTTTTTGGCCTCCTGCTCCCACCTGCGCGCGGTTGCCCACGTTGGGATCCGCGCGGCTGCCAGTGCCGCAGCGTACCGCTCCATTTATTCGCGTACTCAACAAGAGCCTACGGTTCGTACACGTGGCAGTGGTCCGCCTGTCAGCGAGCTGCCGGTCAATGAGGCCGGGGCGGACGTCCAGAGCACCGCTGATCCGGACGCCGGACGCCGGTCAGCACCCGAAGATAGTGTACAGCGGCCGCCGACGGGACGCAATAGCCGCCTACACACCCGACGTGGGCAGGCACCTAAGAAGAGGTGCAAACTGACGCTTCGTCACCGCCTCAGGATCATTCGTATAAGGCGGGCGGGGCTGACGTCGGACCGGATCCGATGTGAAATGCCTGTGAACGCCAGCGACAGCGCGATACGTCGGACGTGGTACCGCCGCGTAATTTACACAAGCGCGCTGGAGCTCGGCAATTTGGACCTGGACCCGATTCGATACCGGCCAGCCACATACCCACAATTGGACGCCGCTTTGTTGCGCTGGTTTTTAGCCGTCCGTTCGTGCGGCAGGCGTACTGTTCCCGTGACTGTGGCGATGCTCAAGGAGAGGGCGGCGGAGCTGGCCGTGGAGCTGGGTGTGAACGGCTTCAAGGTATCGAAGGGATACATCTGCCGGTGGGTCAAGCGGAACGATATTCGCAGCATTTGCTTGGTCGGCACTGGCGCATCAGCCGACGTGGCGGGGTCGACCGCAGGCATTGCCAAGATCCGAGAGACCCTCCGCGGCGTGCATCCCCGCCAGATTTACAACATTGACGAGACTGCGTCTTGGGGGAGATGGTGACCACGTAGTTCCACTGGAAGTCCCACCCGAGGATATGCGGCACCGACAGCGACTTGACCACGAGGAAGTCATACTCCATGGCGGTCCCCCCGACGTAGATGATCAGGGACACCTCCGCATTTTCCTTAAGCAGCTGCCCCGAGGCGTCACTCACTTGGGTCCGGGGCAGCGCCCGCGACGAGAACTCGGTTCACCCCTCGGACAGCATATCCGCGCGGATCACAATGGGCCCGGCGCACGTGTCGACCATCGCCCCTTTTGGGGTGGTGGTCTGCCACGGCGCCAACTGGTACGAGGCCCCGATCTCAAAATTCTCCTTGCGTAACAGCAGCAGCGTCCGCTTAAACCGCGGGCGGAATCGCCCACGACGACAGGGACATCGGGCAGGGACGGGCTACGTCGCGCGTACCCCCGGCGAGGCGAACGTGACACGACGGTGGGCAACCGGGGGGTTGAAGCGGACAGGGGGGATTGAGGGGGATCGTCGGCGGTTCTGCCATCGCGCTTCTTTGGTTACTTTCAGGCGATTTGGGGGCGACACAGTGTGGTGCCCCAACGAAGCCGCAGCCTACGACTTGGAATGACCGGTCGGGGATCTGTCGACACAATTACTCGGTTCGGGTGGCATGTCCAACGGCTAAGACAACGAGAATCAAGCTCACACGGACAAGTCCCAGGCTTGTTTATCACTGTAATGATGCAATTTTACAAACTCAGAAGGGGCCGCGCCCCCGGTGCACTCAGGCGAGATCACTGTCAGCACGGGATGGTGAAGACAGCGGCACACCGGCGTCCGAGACTGATCTGGATGCCAGGCCTCGTGCGGATCGCCGGCAATCTTACAACGCAAATCGACAGCGGATTAACTGGCACCGCCCGGCCGTGAAAGGCTGCCACCGGACTCTGACAGGACCAGAAAGGGCTGCGAGGGGCGTTAGAGCGCGGGCACTGTTCCTCGCCAGAAGACCCTCAGCTCCTCGCAAACGCTTTCTTCGCCCACTCCCTGCCCTTCGTCCTCCACCCCATCCTTCACCGCCGCCGTCTATCCCCCC
>ENA-ORXT01007048-ORXT01007048.1-marine-metagenome-genome-assembly--contig:-NODE-7048-length-10195-cov-3.745305_pt1 | contig 10195 bp, 4 predicted proteins | sample MGYA00237868_ERZ511482 | MGnify/ENA metagenome assembly ERZ511482
TGGATACCGTTAATACGCAAAATCCGGAAAGTCCGGTTTTTCGATTCAATCAGCTTTCCCGCTCGGGAGGCGCGGTGGTCCTGCAGGTAGGGATCAGGGCCCTTTGTGGGGTCGACTTCGTAGCGAACCCCCCGGGAATTTCCGTAAACTTGTCGTATCCCGGTTGCGAGGAAGAATTTGAACTTGACCCCATAACAAGTGAACCGATCATTCCCGAAGTAGTATTTACCAACACACCGAACCAGATCATCATTAGTGATTTTGGAGTGGATGTATGTCTGCAACAAGATATCACCCAGATAACCTCTAATGCAGGGGCAGGCGAGGCTACCCTTACAATCACGGAGTACGGGTTTCCGGCTGTCTCTCTGAACGACCTTTTGGTTGACGGAACGCCAGTACCCGCCGCTGACATATCCATCAACCCCGCCAACGGTACCGCAACGGTGAGGCTGGATGGCAACGCTAATTCCGGATACTTTAACGGTGATGGTAATTTAAGCACTAACGAGGTCAGTACCCTAGATCTTTGTTTTGGAATCACCGCCTGCCCTCCCGACGACACCCCTGATCCCATCACGCCTACACTGGCCATCAATTCCACCTGTATAGGACTCAGTTGTGGAGGTAATCAGGATTTTGAAACCGGGAACACGATCAGGGTGATCGCCAATTTCGGCAACGCTCCGCTTACGGAGTTTGAACTGATTCAGCAACCCAGCGCCTGCGCCGGCCCGGATGGAAACTCGGAACAATACATTTTCGATGTCAGCATTCGCGCCAGCCGTACCGAACCGGTACAAGGACAATTTGACAATCTCCTTTTTTTTCTGGACGACTGTGACGGCGGAGCCTTTGTTATTGATTCCGTAGGTTTCTTTGAAGGTGGGATACCGACGGGAGCACTAAATACGATCCCTAATGTATCGTCAGTAGTTTCATTGGGCTCTTCCGGCAGATTGGTAGTAAGAATGAGCAATTTAATTGACGATTTCGACGGCCCGGGAGGACTGGCCGACCTGGATGGCGATGGCTTCACGGACGATCTTCCGGGGGGGGAAACCTTTCGGGCACGGCTGTTTTTCTCCCCGACCAGCTGCGCACCTCCGGGGGCATGTGGAGCTCCTCCGGCTACACAGTCTAACGTATGTCAGTTTCGCCGTCTCTCCTTTCAGGGATTGAGAAATTGTGGGCGGAATGGCTTTACCACCAACATCAATCCCGGCGGAACGGCTTTCCAAAACAACACCACTGGCGGGTTTGCTGATGTAGATACCACCCGCATCTACACGGGCTTTAATTTCGGAACGTTTGGTAAAACGGGTAGCGGCACCCCCGTGAGTTCAACCCGGACAATTAATTTTGATTTTACCCTTGAGGAGGGAGATTTCAACGCTTGCCCCGCACCGGGGGGAGATCTCCAGTTTCAGCTGACTTACATTGGTGATAAGTTTACGGTTGATAATTTGTCTCTGGATAACCTGTTGTATGATAACGACACCTCCGACACGATCCCCGGGGTGCCGGTACCGGCTGCTCAACTTACCAGGCAGCAGGTGGACAGCTCCATAGTCATATTTACCCTCGATGCGGGAAGCGGAACTACCGGCATGCCGATGCGCTACTCGGTCGACATGACTTTCGATACGGCCGTTTGTCTTCCGGCCGCTAACAATCCACTTATCGCTTCCGTCGTAGAGTCCTGTGACGATTGTGAATGTTCGCCCTTCATCCGGGCTTGTGGTAGTGTAGTTGCCCGGGTCGACCCTAATGATTCACCCAATTGCAGTTGCGATTATGTATCCACCGTAACCTCTAACCGGACAAATTATGGCTTTACGGATCGCAGCCGTACGGTGCCACTCACGGCGGCGGATTTTCCCGGCCCGGATAATCAACAGCTTGACTACCTGCTGCCCGGAGATACCATAGAGGTCACCTCGGAAATGCTCATCACAAATTCGGAAGGATTTAATAACAATACCGAAAGGCTTAATTTCGTACTGTTTGGTCTTCAGGACAACTCAAGTTTAACCCCTAACCTTACCGCGCGAATGGACATTAACGCCGTTCGGATTCAGGAATTTGTTGTTGATCGAGGAGGAACGATTTTTGACTTAGCTGACATACCGGTAAATGGAAGTACCGCAGGAAGATTTGCCGGTATACTGATCAACGGCTCGGCGGAGGATGAGCGGTACCCAAACGCCGTCCACCCCGGGCTGCCTGTCGGAGGATATGATCAAGTTCACCAAAACTCTACCAACGATTATCAGGACAATAACCGTATCCAGATCCTTTTCTTCGGAGAAGATCGGGTGCTCCCGGGACAATTCAACTCTCTAAAGGGCTTATACGATCTTATCGGAGGAAGTTTTCAGGATGGAGACATCATCCGCTACCGGTTTCGCGTTCCCGTTACCCTCACTCCCGACGAACTGCGGGACGGATCAGCTACCAGGGGACCATTAAACCGTAACAACATTGTTCTCCGGTCCGCCATTGACGGGCGCAGTTTAAATTCGAGCGGCGGCATAACCCCGAATCAAATCGCGGGCGGTGGGACCTTTAACGGTACGAACGGTACTACGGCCTGTCTTTTTCAAGACACTGTATTCTTTTATAATCCAGGGATAGAGCTTGCAAGTCAGGTCACCTACTCGCCCAATGGTTGCGGCGCGGAGATCGAGCATACTTTCTCAACGGTGAATCCGATCCCCGCCGGCTGGTATCCGAACGAGTACCGCCCCATTATCGGTCTGGACAGCCTCCGCAGCGAATTTCCCGATCCGTACATTTATGCCGGAGGTGCCTACTTTGAATTAAGTGCCGCCGACGGTTCGGAAAGCCTCGGCCGGGTACTTTACGAACCCGATAGCCTTGCCCAGGTAATAGGAGACGAAATCGCCTACTGCGTCGATGAGGAGCAGGGCGTAGGAGAACTCTACTTTTTCGACGAAGCGTATAAAAACGGTGTACGCGCGCCAAACTACTTCGATTTCGATACGGATACGGATGTAAGTCTCAGTGGGGGTACCTTTCCGCTGCTGGGCGTAGGTGGTCCGGCCATCGGTAATCCGGACGAACTGACCATCGGGTATCCGCTGCAGCGCATCTGTACGGATCGTCAGCCGAGTACGCCGCTTATTTCCGGTTTTTCCGCATCTTATCCGTATCTCGCCGATTATTTTGTCAGGGGCTACATCTGTAACCAGGGCGAGTGGTACCCCAACGGACCACTCGACGTGGTCGGAAGCCGGTCTTGTAACGGTGTGGCATTTGACCAAAGATTTTACTGGCCGTGGCTGCGCAACTCGCTGGAGAATCCGTCCCGTTTCTTTGGGGACACTACTTACCTCGAAATCAACACTCCCGTACCGGAAAACGCCGTTGCGGCGACCGTTTCTGATCCGCTGCTGCAAGACCTCGGCGGCGGAGAGATGAACACGCTGACCGTCTGCCCGGACCCAACCACCGGAACCATTCCCGGAGGTACCATTGTGTTGCAGGTACCCATCAACGTAACGCTCGACGGAGTAACGGAAACCGGCGGCGGTGCGGCAGACTTCGTGCTGGTTGAAACCAATGATACCAGTGCCGTTTACACCGTCATCATTCCGATGACGCTGGCCGCGGGGGAATGTTATAACATAGACCTGGAGACAACCTTATTGTTTTGTGGACCCGATCCTATCTGCGCCCGCATTGTCCCCTGTCCGGTAGACGTCAGCGTTGTGCTTGCCAAAGACCTCGACTGTGTTGAAACGATCTGTTATGCGTATCGTTCCGGAATTCCGGAGGTGTCCATCGGCTTTACCTTTCCTACGCCAACCCTGTGTGCAACCGAGACCTATCAGATAAACTTTAATAATACCGGAACATCACTGTTGACGGATCTGGACCCGCTCATCTTTATCCCGGAAGGTCTGACTCCGACTGATTTTACCGTCGAGATATCCGCAGCCGGAGTCGTCACCTCCACTAATCCGATCACGGCAACGGAAGATCCGGATTCAACCGGTGTCTTCGGCATCGCTTACGTGTTTGACGATGCTGTACTAAATGCGCTGTTAGGACCTGACGGGCTTGAGCCATTAGGAGCGCTTACCATCTCCTTCGATCTCACTTCCGATTGCGAGAGCTTTAGCGGCGGACGGGCCAGCGCCCAGCTGGGAGCGATGGCTGACTGTGATCCCTACTCCCTTTTTGAGCGTGGCCCACAAATATTTTTAACGGACCCCGACGGAGACGCGGATTTCAGTATCGAGCCTAGCCGGACGGAAATTAACTGTACCGACGGTGGTGCCCGATTACTCCTTACCTCCGTAAACGTAGGGAAAGCCGGTGCGACCGAAACAAATATTTGCTTCACGTTGCCTCCCGGAATAACGATCAGCCCGGACAGCATCCAGGCGATTGCGCCGGTAGACTATACCCCCGTGAACTTTGTAGCCATGCCCGTCGGAACCGGCGGTGCAACCCAGCTTTGTTTTGATGGGCCTGAGGATTTGCCCATTGGTGCTTTCTTCTGTCTGGACGTTGGATTCGTGCTCGGAAACGACGTGCCTTGTGGCCCGTTCCCCATCGGGTATACCGTTAGCAGTACCATGTCGATAGCGTGTACGGACGGAACGATCTGTGAACTGGACGTGTTGAATTCCGATCAGTTTCTTGATCTAGAAGTGGTGCCGGCAACATCCGTTGGTACCGCAACGGTCCTGGCGGAATGTAACAATGACCCTTCCATGATCGACCTGGACTTTACCATCGAACTGGAAAGCGTCGGGGAAGCCTTTAGTGGCGATATCGACGTGGAATTGTTCTTTGACCTCGACGCCAACGGCCAAGTTGATGATTTTGATTCTTTGCTGGGAACCGTTACCTCCTCCGCCACGATCCCGGCGGACGGGACGGGGTTCATCGAGGGTTCCGTTACGGCTTCAACTGACGAAGCCTGTGGCATTGTCGCCCGACTTACCATTCCCGGATGTGCCTGTAGCGTGCTCGAGCTTCCTTTCCCCGTGATCGAACCCGGCTTCGTGGACCGTTTGGACGAAAACATAACCATCTGCCCGGGCGAAGATTTCACCATCGAGGGACTTTGCGGTACGTACGAGTTGGAATTTCTTCCGCCTGCCGCCGGTAATGTCGTAATCGACAACGCGACGGGTTCAGCCACGGTAAACCTTAACCCCGGGTTCGGAGTAGAAGTTCCCATCGATCTGCTGCTGAATTACAGCATTGGCAACTGTTCGAATCAGGAATTTGTGATCAAGGTCACTCAACTGGAGGAATTTGAATTCGGACCCTACGCTATCGATGCCTGTTCGGTGGGGAGCCAGCGGATTGACCTGAACATACCCGCCGGCATTCAGGAAGACATCGTGGTCAACATTACCCCGGATACCTACCTTGATGATCCTAACAGTCTGGAACCCGTCATCACGGACCCCCTTGGGGATATCTCCTACACGGTTGAATTTTCTCTGAACGGTGAATGTATGAGCCAGACTACCATCGACGTTAACGTGGTGCCGGCTCCGGAAATATCGTTCGCGGTAGGAGCTACCGGCTGCTCTACGGGAATTCGGCTGGATGAGTATATTACCATAACCCCCTCCGGTACGGAAGTATTCTTCCTTAGCCTGGGAGATGGAACCTTCACGCCTTCCAACCGTCTTTCCGACGCTCCGACTTACGTGCCGGGGCCTCAGGACCTGGCGGTGGGCTCCGTCATGATCAGGGGGCGCTCGGAAAACCCGGAGGGTCCGTGCGGACTGGTAATTGCCCGCGGAACCGTAGAAATATTGTTGGTGGATTGTGGTTCCTTCTTTTGGGATGGTGACCGAGACTGACTTACGGTGTCAGCTTGCCGCGTATTTTTAACATATAGCCGGTCCGATGATGCAGCGCCATCATCGGACCGGTTGTTGTTTTGGTCGGTCCGGATAATTCCCGCTACATTACGCGGAGGTTAAAATTTATGATTCCTTTACCCACTATCCTGCTACAGATGAAAAATTTACGCTTACCCTTCTTTGCTCTTATCGGGTTCTTGCTCTGCACCTGCGGCCCCGCCCAGAACGAGGGGGCTCCTAAAGAACTGACCGACGCCGAACTCCGCTCTCATGCCGATGAACTCGCCCACAAATTTCTCATCACCGACGGTCACGTGGATCTACCGTACCGCCTGAAGGTCAAAAATTTTAAACTTGATAAGGAGTATCTGGGCATACCCATAGAAACCGATGCCGGGGATTTCGATTACAAACGTGCCGTGAAGGGTGGGCTTGACGCCCCGTTTATGTCGATATACATCCCGAGCAGCCTTCAGGAAGAGCCCGGCGAAAGCCCTAAACTGGCCGATAGTCTCATCACAATGGTGAAGGGAATCGCCGAGGCACACCCCAATAAATTTCGCGTAACTTACTCTCCGGAGGAGATGGCCGCTAATTTTGAAGCGGGCGTGATCAGCCTGCCGATGGGCATGGAGAACGGCTCCCCGATCGAGGATAAGATCGAGCGGGTGCGGGAGTATAAGGATAAGGGCATCAGTTACATCACCCTGACCCACGCTAAAGACAACCTGATCTGCGACTCCAGCTACGACACGACCGCCACCCACGGCGGATTGAGTGACTTCGGCCGTGAAGTCGTAAAGGAGATGAACGACGTCGGCATCATGGTCGATATCAGCCACGTGAGCGATAAAACCTTCTGGCAGGTGGTGGAAATGACCGACGTGCCCATGATCGCCAGCCACTCCAGCGTCCGTCATTTCACCCCGGATTTTGAGCGTAACATGGACGATGAGATGATCACCCGGCTCGGCAAGGAAGGCGGAGTGATTCAGATCAATTTCGGATCCACTTTTCTCGACGGACGGTTGCGCAGCAGGCAGGACAGCCTGCGCGGCGTATATCTGGAGCGCCTCGCCGCCAAGAACATGAAGTACGGAGACGAGGGGACCAAAGAGATGGAGGAAGCTTTCAAAAATGAATTTCCCACTCTCTACTCGGACGTGGAGATGGTGGCCGATCACATCGACCGCGTCGTCGAGTTGGCGGGTGTGGACCACGTAGGTTTCGGCTCCGACTTCGATGGGGTAGGGGACTCTTTACCCACCGGGCTGAAGGACGTTTCCGCTTACCCTAACCTGATTTATACGCTGCTCAAACGTGGCTACTCCGATGAGGATATCGAGAAAATGTGCTCGGGGAACGTCATCAGGGTCTGGCGGGCGGTGGTAGCGGCTGCGGCTTAGCCGAACGGTTTTTAGCCATACTGAAAGCTGTTCTAAAAACTTGCTATGCCCAGCACCTGTTTTGTCCCTTTTGCCTCCGGTCACCAGGTTGCCCGGTTTGATCTGAACGAAGAGTGGATCAGCGGCCATTTTAAAATGGAAGCTTCGGATTATGCCATCCTTCAAAGACCCGCAGGGAATTATCCTTGATCGGGGAGGGCATACCCTCCTACTTGAATACGATGGTACACCCACGGGTACGGCCGGTCTACCAAAAATGGAGGAAGGCCCCCATGACTTTTTTTGAACTGGTGAAAATGTGCGTTTCGCCCGCGCTTCGGGCCCAGGGTCTTGGTTACCAGTTGGGCTTGGCCATCCTGAAGCTGGCCCGGAAAATCGGTACCTCCTCGGTTTACCTGGAAAGTAACGACATGCTAAAGCCCGCACTTCACCGTACTGAAAACTTGGTTTCCGGCACGTAGATGGCCGAAATAGCCCTTATGCCCGTTGCAACGTGAGGATGGCGATCAGTTTTCAGTGAATTGTTTTAAGTGTCCTGCCAACGCTAGTAATACTTTCTTCATCTTCTTTTCTATGTACCGGTAATCCATCGGCTCTTTACCGGTGTAGATGAACAGCAGAGCATGCTGACGTTCTGCCGGGTGAGCACCCTCGGCATGCGCCCCAATGAGCGATTTATGCAAGCGGTATGCTTCCCGCATTTGCCGCTTGATCCGGTTGCGATCCACCGCTTTTTTGAATTTTCGCTTGGGCACCACAAAAGCGGCCTGAAACGGAAACTGCCCCCGGATTTCCTGCGCTTCCACATAAGCTAGGCGAATGGGGTAAGAATTGACCGACTGACCATCCTTACCGAACAACCGACCAATCTCCTTGCGGGATTTAAGCCGCTCTTTGTTGTGGAATTTGTTGGTGATGTGGGTAAGCGGTTTTGAGTTAAGTAGATCGTTGCTCTGACGGACGGGCCTACGGCAAGGTTATACTGCCGATTGTTTCGTGAGTAGTCGAACTGCAACAACCGGCAGTGGACAACTCCGGTAAAATACGGTGGTACCGTAAGATACCGGAATATTCTATTCGCTGAAAGCGGCCTTTACTTTTGCCATCCGTTTGCCGTTGACCCCGAGATCGCTGTGCCCAACCCGGCTGGCACTGCGGAAATGAATGAGTTTGGCTTCCTCGTCAAAAAGAAATTCGACGTCGTCGGTAAACGGGATGGGCCAGGTTTTAAAGGTATAGTGCAGGTAGTTCTCTGATTCCGTGATCAGCTCAGTCCGTTTCATTTCTTCTACGATGCTTCTGAGCTTGGCCTTTGCTTCGGTGAGGCTACCGGAGTAAGCAATGGGATTACGTTTCTTATCCTTTTGGTCGGTTTGGGTACTGACGCAGTTGGGGCGGTTCGGGCAGGGCTTGAGTGTTTCGGGCATGCTTTTGTTGGCGTGTACAAGATTACTGAGGATAGATTTATCGGCGGGGGTGAGATCCTGGTTCAAACTGAGGCTGGCGAGGACCCCGTCGTCATCGATGCTGCGGACTTCGGCGAGCAACTCGGGTCCCCGGCTGGAAAATACGTAATGCAACAATCCGTAGTTCTTGCGATCGATCAAACCGCTGATGCGGTGGCGGTTCGGCTCGTCGGCTCCCTCGTAGGAATGAGTAAGGCCACTGGCCGTGATCTCGTAAACCGGGTATTCAGCTTCCTGTACCCGGGATATTTCCGCGATATGCCGGTCTCCACTCAGCAGGAGCGGAAGATTTGGTTTCCGGGTTTTCAGGAGGGCCAGCAGCCGCTTGCGGGCGGCGGGAAAATTTTCCCATTTTTCGTAGGCGTGTTCCTGGGCCAGTACCTGGATGGTGCTTGCGATCACATGGGCGGCGGCCGGGCTGTCGGTCAGTTCGGATTCAAGCCAGGCCCATTGCTCTTCGCCGAGAATGTCTCCGGTCAGATTCTTGCCGTAGCGGTGCCCTTCAACCGTTGCCTTGGCGAATGCATCGCGAAAGTAACGGGTGTCGAGCAAGATGATTTTTACGGATTTTGCTCCTTGCCCCACGGTGTAACTTTGGTAGCTACCGGCGTGGGTACGGACGGCGGCGTCTTCGGGTACGTCGAGAAAACGGAGCAAGTGGGCTTTTGCGGTTTCCCGTCCTTCAAATTCTTTACCGCCATCGTTGATACCGTAATCGTGGTCATCGTAGATACCGTAGAGGTGGTCGAGGCCGGCGACGAAGTCAGCGTAGGGAGGGGCGTATTTCTGTTTTGCGTACTCTTGCGGGAAATTCTCGATGCCCATCCGGTCGGCATAAATGTTGTCGCCCAGCCAGAGCCAGGTGCCGGGCTCGTGGCTTCCGATCACGGACCAGTAATCCTGGGGCTTGTCTTGCCGGTTACAACTTCCGAAAGCGATGGTCAGGACGTCTTCCGCCGGTTCCGTCGTGCTTTGTGAAATGTCGGGCCGAACGTTTTCGGAAATACCCGCCTGCCAGAAGAGGTAAGCGACGAAAGCCAGCGCCAGGGCAGCGATTATTTTCAGGCTTGTTTTAAGCATATCTGCGGCGGACTAATTCGATGAATTCGCGGGCGGTTTCTTTTTTTGCTTCTTCCGGCCATTCAAAGCGCCGGGCCAGGCTCTCCAGTACGGGCCGGGCGGCGGCCATGGCACCGGAATCGTTCAGGGTGCGCAGAGAGGTGTTCAGCAGTTCGTTGTCGCCGCCGAACAGGTCACGGCTGAATAGTACCCGGTTATTGATCGTCAGGGCTTTTGTCAGGTCGCGCACGGACTGACGGCCGAACGGGCTGGCAATCCCGTCTTCGGCGAAGAGTTCTTTGAGGTTACTACTGGCCGGAGCGGGTGCCGGACGGGGCGCGGGTGCCGGCGCAGGAGGTGGCGGAGCCGGGGCGGGGGCGGGAACCGGCCGGGGTACGGAGGCCTC
>ENA-ORXT01007049-ORXT01007049.1-marine-metagenome-genome-assembly--contig:-NODE-7049-length-10194-cov-12.773154_pt1 | contig 10194 bp, 5 predicted proteins | sample MGYA00237868_ERZ511482 | MGnify/ENA metagenome assembly ERZ511482
CTTTTTTCTAATGGGTTGAAAACCTATGAGAAAAAAGGTCAATTCAAAAACAAAAAGACTAACTTATTTTTTAATCACTACTTAAACGCTTTTTGACACCCATTGCCCAGCGAATTTAAAAGTAGATTGATGAATTTGTTTAGAATGTTTATTTGTTTATCACGTAGCGCATAAACAAATAAACAGCTTAAACAAATAAACAAATTCTCAACCTACGACACATTGCAAAAGACAAGAGACTAAAAAAAATGAGGGTATTAAAAGCTTTACTATACAGTATTTTACTGAGCTTTCCCCTTCTAGTATCCGCTCAAATCAATACGATAAAATTTGAGTCTTACTCCTCCAACGAAGGACTGTCACAGGTTAAAGTAAAATGTATTCATCAGGATACGTTAGGATTCCTATGGTTTGGCACCTTAAATGGGCTGAACAAGTATGATGGGATGAAATTTATCCAATACTACCACGAGCCACAAGATTCTTCTAGCCTCAGCAGTAGCAATATTACTAAGATATACGAAGACCGTAAAGGAAATTTATGGGTTGGCACTGACCAAGGGCTTAACCTATTTGATAGAGCTAAAAATCGGTTTCAACGCTACAGTTTTCAAAAAGGAGGCACGCACAATGATTTACAAAATTACATACAGGATATTTTAGAAGATTCTAATAATAATCTTTGGATAGCGACTAAAAAGGGACTCGTATTGTTTGATTACAAGCGAGTCCGTTCAGAAAGTTATTATGAAGATCAAGAACACAGCAAAGGAAATATTGCAGGTAATAATGTAAGATGCTTATATGAAGATAGCAAAGGAAAACTTTGGGTTGGTTTTTTAGGACTAGATGGTTTGCAATACTTTGATACAGCTACCAAAAAATTTGTTTCCGTTTTATACAAAGAAGAAGAACCTGAACAATTATTAAATGTAAGTATTTCCGATATTTTTGAAGACAGTCAAAATAATTTTTGGTTGGCGACCAAGAAAAGAGGCCTGATGCTATTTGACAGAGATAGCCACACCTATAACACCTACAGATTCAATAAGACGCTTCCAGAAATTGTTGATCAGCAACCAATATGGGATTTAGAAGAAGACAATAATGGCCACCTCTTATTGGCAACGGAAGGGAATGGGCTAAACATTACAAAAATCAATAGTCGTCCACCTAAATTTACTTCGTATAAAGTAGAGTATCTCAATTCTTATAGCATCAGCAGTAATTCCTTATTGAGTTTATATAAAGATAAAACAGGTCTTATTTGGATTGGTACTTTTGAAGGCATCAATAAAATTGATGCGGGTATTCAAAAATTCACGCATTATCAAAGTAGCAGAGTCGCTGGGAATAATCTAAGTAATCAAATTGTTTCTAGTATCATTGAAGATGATAAAGGGAACACTTGGGTTGGTACTTTTAAAGGTTTGAATAAGATTGATCAAAAACGAGAAAAAATTGATTATTTCTACCATGATTATTATATAGAAAAAAGTCTTTCAAGTGATCATATACAATGCTTGTTAAAAGATCATAATCAAAAAATTTGGGTCGGTACAGCTAATGGACTAGATATAATCGAATATGAAGATGACTCTCCAAAGATTAGCCGTTTTTCTCAGCAAAAGAAAAGTTTGTCCCTTTCCCACCCTTCTATCTGGTGTTTATTAGAGGATGATAAGAACCAGTTGTGGGTCGGTACAGAAAATGGACTCAATCTAATAAGCAGAAGACGAGATAAAGTCCGTTATTTTTTTCAGGATCCAGCTGATACGAGGTCTATTAGTCATGATCTAATTCGTTGTATGTTACAGGATCAGAAAAAACAAATATGGATAGGCACAGAAAATGGACTCAATAGGTACAATGAAAGAACTCAAAAATTTGACCGTTTTCTAACTGGGTCCAGTCCCAGTAAAGAGATTATTCATTGCTTATATGAAGATGAACAGGGCACTATTTGGGTAGGTACACCAGGTGGTTTAAATAAAATGGTGCAAAGTGGAAATAGCGTCACATTTGAAGCTTTCAATGTAAAAAATGGATTTGCGGACAATACGATTCATGCAATACAAGGAGATAAAGCTGGTAATCTATGGCTGAGTACCAATAAAGGGTTGACTCGTTTTAATCCAAGAAAACAAAAAGATAATGTAAAGAATTTTAGCTACCAAGATGGTTTACAAAAAAGTCAATTCAATAGTAATGCTAGTTTTAAAAATAAGAAAGGCGAGTTGTTTTTTGGTGGCAAAGATGGACTAAATATTTTCCGTCCTGAGAGCTTAGGCATTAATAAAATACCGCCTAAAGTGGTACTAACCGATTTTAAACTACAAAATAAATCAGTTCCAATTATTCCTGGCTCAAAATTAGAAAAGGCTATTAGTGTAGCGGATAAAGTGGTCTTGTCTTCCCAAGATAAATATTTTGCTTTTGAGTTTGCTGCGCTCAATTACACCCAATCTCAAAAAAATTCTTATGCTTTTATGTTAGACCCTGCGGAAGAAACTTGGCGAGTAGGGAATCATACTTTTAAGGAATATAATAATGTCGAACCTGGTAATTACACCTTCTTAGTCAAGGCTGCTAATAATGATGGCTATTGGAGTGAACCAACAACTATAGAGGTTATTATTGAACCCACTCTAGTCCAAACTTGGTATTTTAAAACGGGTGCCTTTTTAGCTTTGTTAGGCTTAAGTTATTTATTATTTAAAACACGGGTTCGACAATTAAAACGAGACCAACAACGATTGGAAGCAACGGTTAAGGAAAGAACCAATGAACTAGAAAATCAAAAAGAGGAATTAGAAAAAACCTTAGGCGCACTAAAAGAAACCCAAGCTCAATTAATAACTTCTGAAAAAATGGCTTCTTTAGGGCAGTTAACAGCAGGTATTGCCCATGAGATTAATAACCCTATTAATTTTATTTCCTCTAATGTGCAGGCTTTAAAATTGGATTTTGAAGATGTACAAGATGTTTTACAAAAAGTAAAAGCATTAGACAATCATCAAGATTTGAAAAAAGGTATTAAAGAATTGATGCAGATAGGCAAAAAGATGGATGTGCAACTACTGCAAAAAGAAATTGAAGAATTATTAGGCGGTATCGAGAGAGGTACTACCCGAACAGTAAGTATTGTAAGTAGCTTACGTACTTTCTCTAGAAATTCCAATGAATCCTTTATGCCTGCGGATATACATGAAGCCTTGGATTCTACCTTAACTATTTTAAATAGTCAATTGAATGGACACATCAAAGTGTTCAAAGATTACGGCGCTATTCCACCTGTTAACTGTCAAATTGGTCGCCTTAATCAGGTCTTTCTAAATATTATTAATAATGCCATTCACGCTATTGATGCACATCCTGAAGGCGTTAAATTCCCCGGAGAAATACACATTAGCACTTCCTTAGTCCGTAATCAAATATATATTGATATACAGGATAATGGGGTTGGTATGGATATGGGCACAAAGAATCGAATCTTTGAGCCGTTTTATACAACCAAAGATGTTGGGGAAGGAACGGGATTAGGTCTGTCTATTTCCTATGGTATTATTGAACAACATAGAGGCGGTATTACGGTGGATAGTGAAAAAGGAAAGGGTACGGTATTTCATATAACATTGCCTGTTGAATAGAGGATTTCAATTGAGTGTATAACGAAACGGTGGTAGTTTAAATCTAATTAGATTGCTAAATTTAGGATAGCACTTTTGCTTATTAGAGTACCACTCTTTTGTTACACACTCAATTGAAATTGAAGTTTAAAATTTATTCCGAATCCCTTTCCACATTTCATTTTTGGATAATCTTAAAGCACCTTTCCAACCAGCATACTTCAACTTTAGCGGTTTATTATTTGCTAACCGTTCTATCTGATAATCATAAAAACCGCCAATTGCCATATCTAGCATTTTTGGATCTCGAATCGTAATAGTGGGGTCGTCTACCCTATCCAAAGTGCCATCTAAAAAGCCTGCTGGAAAACGCTCATCTAATAAAAAAGGCCTGCCAAAACCCACTATATCCATTTCTTTAGTCGCCAAAGTTTCATTACAAAAAGCAAGACTTCGTATACCTCCTGTCACCATAATTGGAATAGCAGATTGTTTGCGAACTGTCTTTGCAAATTCTAGAAAATACGCTTCTCTTTCTAAAGTAGATTCTTTAATATTCGTTTTTGTAAATGCGACAAAATCTTCGTAAGTGCCACCAGAAATTTCTAATAAATCTATACCCAAGGCTTCTAATGCTTTGATTACATACAAGGCATCAGCCTCTTCAAAACCCCCTCTTTGAAAATCCGCAGAGTTTAATTTTACAGAGATAGAAAACTCACCGCCTACTAGTTTTCGCATTCGTTGTATCGTCTCCGTTAAAATTCTAGCTCTATTTTCAATAGAACCGCCCCATTTATCCGTCCGTTTATTAGTACGAGGAGAAAGAAACTGACTGATTAAATAACCATGTGCTGCATGTATTTGCACGCCCGTAAATCCTACTCGCCGACAAAGATTGGCTGTTTTGACGAAGCGGTTAATAACATCTTCAATTTCTGCTTCCGTCATAGGGCGTGGCTTGGCAAAAAAGCCCATTTTTTTTAGATGCACATCTGAGGCAGATAGTGGTTTTGTGGTAGAGAAAAGGTTGGCTTGTCGCCCGGGATGATTGAGTTGTGCCCAGAAGGCATTGCCATGATCTAACACCGTTTTGGTCCATTTTTTAAAAGGACTTTCAGGTGATAAATGGTGCATACAAACATTTCCTGCGGATTCTACAAAGCGTTCATCTATCATGATGTTACCACTTATCAATAAGCCTGCCCCTGCTTTTGCCCAAGTATCATAGAGTCGAAAATGATGATTATTTGGCAATCTATTTTTACCTGCTAGGCGTTCGGTAAGGGCTGCTTTAGCGATTCGGTTGTGGAGGATTTCTCCGCTTGGGAGGGTGTAAGGTGTATTGATTATGGTGGACATTGGTATAAGTTAATTTTCTATGTACGTTATCACGCTGGCGCAAAGGCTATTGCCTTGTGCCGACTATCTTTAAGGCTATTGCCTTAAAATATTTATTAATTTATTGAAACGTCAGAAGGAGAATCCTTCCAGATACTCAGCACAAGGCAATAACCTTTGCGCTAGCAAGGAACTTATCCTCAAAAGTAGCATCTATTGTTAAAGTAGGAAAACTTTAGTGCCTTTAACTATACGTTCACGTCCTATTGAAAGGTACATATACCAAATGTAGTACACCCAAGTTCATTTCCAAACAAATATAAAACAATGAAAACAATTCTCTATTTATCGCTTAGCCTAGCATTTCTCCTAACTGCTTGTTCACCTATGCAAGACCAAGCAAAGGATACAGAAACAGAATTGCTCAAAAGTACTGTTAAAGAATTAGAACAGTACATAAAAGAAAAAGGATTAACTCCCGAAGAATATAGCATTGATATACGAGAAGGCTATGAACATGTGCTTACCAAAGAAGAAATACAATTAAGCAAGAAAGATATTGATGAATATGCACGCCTAAAAGCAACCAGCCCTTATAATTAAGCAGAACATGATGAAGCTATAGGATTGTTAAACGAAGCAGCGAGAGTAGGAGATACGACTTTGATAAAAGAGCTGAAAATAAAGTATAGTCAGTATTTTAAAAAATTTACTCCTAAAGAAGAGATAGAGGAAGGTTTTGAGCATAAATGACCAGCGTTTTCTTCGTAGTGCAATGATTGTGATGGCAAATCGCTACAATGCAGATTTGCTTATTGAGTATATTTCTATTATTTTTGAAGGCGACGACCAAGAAGAACTTCGCTAAATTATATAAAATGACAGAAATCATAAACACCTCTTTACCCATCTATAGTTTCTCAGTAGCTTCCTATCATAAATTAGTAGATGCAGGTATTTTAAAAGAAGATGAGAGAGTGGAATTGATTGAAGGTAAAATAATTACTATGAGTCCGATTAGAAGCCCCCATGCTGCTTGTGTAGAAAGACTAGGCTATATTTTAAAACAGTCACTAGGTAAAGACGTGCAGATTAGAGCACAAAACCCTATTACTTTAGGAACGCATTCTGAGCCAGAACCAGATTTAGCAGTTGTTGTTTTCAAAAAAGACTTTTACGAAGATGCACACCCAGTCCCTAAGGATGTTTTTATTGCTATAGAAGTTTCCCAAAGTACTGAAAAATACGATAGAGACACAAAAATGCCTTTATATGCAAAGTATGGAATTGCTGAATCGTGGCTAGTTAATTTGAATAAAAAGGAAATTGAGGTATATCGGAATCCTAGCACAGAAGGCTATACTTCTATCACTGTTTTTGGATTAAAGGATAAACTAAAATCTGGCTTTCTAAATCCCTTTTCAGTAAAGCGAGCTTTTAAAGTAAAAAAAAGTAAGTAGAATAGTTCTGTAAAATAGAGAACAGTTAGGAAATTTTCTTCACCCCTGCATACAACAACAATTTAAATTCATGCGGAGTCAAAGGTAAAGCATTGGTAAAACCAGTTCGCAAATCAATCAAGGTATTCCCACCATTATAGACTCGGATTACTTTTAATACAGCTGTCCTTTTCAATGTTCCATGAGTACGGTCAAGGGTTACTCGGATAGGGGTCATTGCTTGTTGCGTGCCATGAAATAGATGAATGCCTTCTTCCCCCATCAATAAATCATACAAACCAAAACCATCTACCTCAATCTCTCCTAACTTAGGATTCACTTTAAAAGAAATATCTAACATCTCGAAAATCGCCTTGTATTGTTCTACTAACAAGGTCGTTTCTGCCTTGCCGATACCTGCTGCAGCCGTTTCAATACGCAACAGTAAATGATCTCTTTGTTGTTGTAAAAATCCTTTGGTCGCATATTCTAAAATAAATACATTCAGAAAACTATCAATAAATTGCGTTTCCATATTATCAAATAGCAGCGGTGCATAACGGGTCTCATCGGTTAATTCTTGCAAGGCTTTTTCTTGAAAAAACTGGTCTCGCATCATTTCTTTATAGCCTTTATCTTTCCGAACGGTAAAGGCACTTCCAGTTACTCGTTTCAAGCGTAGCGGAATAACGGGTGCATCTTTAAAATAGCGATCTCTAAAAGCAACCAACATTAATTTGACCCGCTCTTTTACTTCGGAAACCCGTTCTTTAAAATGATAATGCTGCCAATTTAAGTTATCCTTGTTGGTAGCCCCTGTTATCGTAATCCCTTCTCTTTGTTCTAAGCGACTAATTTGATGTTCTATATTTTCTAAGCGGCGCAATAAGTCGCCATAAAAACGCTTGCCTTGTCGTTCGTCAGGTAATCTTGGCATCCATCCTTCTGGAATGGGCGTAGTAAATTCCAGTAAATTTATTTTTGGAAGGAGCTGTGTCCCATCATAATCAATGTCAAACAAGATAGGTTGATCGCTATAGGTAGACACCAATTGGTCCGCAGAAAGGCTGGTCAAATCTTTTTCAATTTGTCGTTTTAAAGCTCGACCTCCCATGCGTTCATCAAAGCCTCGTTTAGCAACCCACTCTAGTGCTTCTTGGGAAATATTTAGAATAGTAGAGCGGCGTACAAATCCATCTCGCTGTAATAATTCCTTGATTTGTAAACGAGCAATATTTAGAATATGCTCGTAGGCTAGAGGTTTAAAAATAACGATTCGGTCTATACGGTTTACAAATTCAGGGCGAAATTTATTTTCTACCGCCTTTCTAAATATAGCCGCATCACTCGTAGTACTCGTACCAAAACCCAATTGAGAAGCCACCTCTCTTGCGCCTACATTGGAGGTCATAATAATAATTAAATTATTAAAATAGACCGTTCGCCCCACGCTATCCGTTAATCGACCATCATCCAATACTTGTAACAATAGATCATGTATCGTGGGGTGTGCCTTTTCAATCTCATCCAATAACAATACGCCAAAAGGATTGTAGCGAACTTTACCCGTCAGTTGTCCTTCGGGATTATCGTAGTCCCCTATCAAGCGATGAACTGCCCCTGCATCAATGTATTCGTTCATATCAAAGCGCAAGAGGTGTTTTTCATCCCCCATTAAATAGGTTGATAATACTTTAGCTGCTTGCGTTTTGCCCACGCCTGTCGGACCAATAAATAGAAAAGAGGCTAAAGGTTTGTTGGGCGTGGTCAATTTAGCTTTAATCGTATGCACCACATCTGCAAGTGTGTCTACTGCTTCGCTTTGTCCTACTAATTGGGCAGCTATTGTTTTTCTAACTTCCTCTTGTGTAAGAGAATAAGTCGAGTCAAAAATAGCTTCTTCTAAACCTGAAAAATCTTTAAATTCTTCTCTTATTTCAGGTAGATCAATATCTGAGAAACGATATTTCACCACAATTTGTCGCAACAATTTCATGACGCTACCTGGCAGTGCATTATTTTTTAAATAATTGCGCTGTATCGTAAATAGCCGTTGTATGGCTTGAACAGAAATAGTACAAGCATATTCCATCTCCAATAATTTCCGCTGCGCCAAAACCATTTTAACAGACTCCTCTAAATCTGCTTCCTCTATTCTTAGCACTTGAAATAAATCGCTGAATCGACGATCTTTTTCTTGTATAATTTTCCATTCTGCTGGTGTTGCCACCAATATAACTTGAAGCTGTCTTTTTTCTATATACGGTTTCAATACATCGCTCAAAGTCATGTTACTACCTGATGCCCGACCGATTCTCAATAAAGCGACTACATTATCGAAAACAATTTTATCTGCTTCTGTTTTGTTATATAAATCTTTGCGTCGGTTTTGTACAAAACCTAAGATAGCTTCAAAGCGTTTTTGCCACCACCCTACATAGCTCATTCCAGAAATAATTCGAGTAGGATCAATCAACCAAATTTTAGGCAATACATCTAAATCTTGATTTTCTTGTTTCGCAATATACTGCCATGCCACTTCCTGTATAATACTATGTTTTCCAACGCCTTCTTTACCTACTAGCACAATAGGCGTGTTTTCACTTTGATAAATGGTAGTCGTTAGTCGTTGTACTAAATCTTCTCTATAAAAAGCCCGCAATAAATTATTAGGATATAACTGTGTTAAATCTTTGCCCACTTTTTCTATTTCCGTTCCACCGTCAAAATTATCAGAGGGGGCTGTATTTGCAAGAAAGAAGGTATCCGCTGTTCGTTCAAAATGAAATAAACTGGGTTTCACACGCACACTCTTCCGAATCGTTGTAATAAATGCCCCTTTTTGTAGATAAAAATCTGCACATTCTAATTCCGCTTCTTCATCTTTTAAATCTTTTAAAATAGTACGTGCCGCTCTTTGCACTAATGGATCAATAGCCGTTTTATCATTCGGTCCAGTTCTAGCAATGAAAATATAATGATTAAAAGAAGGTAAACAAACAAAGGTGAGTCCTTTTAATTCAAAGCTAACAATTCCAATATTACCATCGAATAAGTCTTTGCCAACTTTAAAAGTAAAACGCTTACTAGAAAAAGTAAGCGCTGGATTGAAAAAATGCCATAGTAAATATTCTGCATTCTCTCGGGTTAATTCCATCCCCTTTAATCGCCTTGCAACCAGCGTACTCATCGTAGTCAGTGCATTCTCATATCGTCTATTGGTTACCGTAGAATTGGGCAAAAAGATAGGTCTTAAATGATAGTTGGCAGCCTCATTTATATTTATTTTTTGCACTAATACGGGAAATTCTAATTTTACATAACTCATTTGAGATATTGGGTTGTTTTATGGCTGTATTGTTTTATTGCTATATGGCTATATTGTTTTATTGCTGTATTGTTCTCATACTAGATGCTGGTAATCAGCGGGCGCAGTTGCGATTTGACACCAAAAAATAAAATGGTATTTTTCTGTTTATCAATCACTTGTGTATTGTAAAAATAATTCTATATAGTTCAAAATACACTATTCACATTTTTAAGATTGTAGAAAAAATATTGTCAAATAAATTTCATGTGTAATGAACTAAACAACATACGCATATGATTGAGTATTTTTGAAATCTATTTTTAGTTGGTGTCAAATCGCAACTGCGCCCTAATCAGCCATAAAACAATAAAGCCATTCAGCAATAAAACAATATAGCAATGAGTCTACTCTAAAAAGTCGGTTTCTTTGAAAAATCAAAACAATTGCTAATAATTATTTTGTGTAAATGATTGAT
>ENA-ORXT01007050-ORXT01007050.1-marine-metagenome-genome-assembly--contig:-NODE-7050-length-10194-cov-4.081249_pt1 | contig 10194 bp, 6 predicted proteins | sample MGYA00237868_ERZ511482 | MGnify/ENA metagenome assembly ERZ511482
AGCTCCACCGGCTTGAACAAAAACGAATACCGGAAAAGGTAGATCTAGAATTTGATGATTTAGATACTGACAAGTATAAAATCGTCCGTAAAGATAGAGACATCCGGGAGATCGCAGCGAAGGTCGCATTCGATCATGATGTTTCCTACATGAAAGATCAAAGGAGCTTCTCCTCTTTTACACTAGTTGCTGAAATAGCCCGCTACCTGAACCGCAGTCCATTGGAAATCAAAGAAGTATTAGAGAACTCCAAGGAAGGGATGAAAGAAATCGTATTCAAAGTCAACGAGTTTAACGAAGTCCTCTACGACTGGGTGATTCCAAAACTCTTTCAGGTCTTCTACAAACTAGTTGAATTTGAAAGTAAAGAAGAAGAATCGGTCGAACTGGTAAAGCCACCAAAAGACGGAGACTGCTATCGGGTGACGGCCAGCAAAGAGATGATCGCCGATATGAATGCGACCTTATACGAACCATTCAAATCCAAGAGTTTTCACCTGGACAAATACTGTTTTGATTCGATGCCAGAGCGCGTCATGTTCAAAACCCTACTGCACGATAAGCGCTTCGAAAAAGTCTGGTTTACCGGGATGCTGACCCACGGACAGTCGGACTTTATGATCTCCTACATAGATCCGGAATCCCATACAGTAAGAAGTTACTATCCAGATTTTCTGGTAAAGCTAAAGACCAAAAAAGGGGAGGAGGACCGCTACGTAATGGTCGAAGTAAAAGGAGATAATAAGATTGATGACAGGGTTGTTTTGGCAAAGCAGGAATATGCTCGGCAATTGGCTCGGATGAGCGGAATGACGTATGAGATGATCAGAGGAAGTGAGGCTGGGAAGGGGCTGGGGATTATGCGAGGGTAGGGGGCTATTGTCTGGAAAGATTTTCTGGGACGAATTTAAGGTAAACATTCAATTATTTTCAAGTCTTCTTGTAATTGTTTTTTATTGAAATTTCTAATTATTTTATAATTATCAAGATGGCAACTTTTAATTTTTTTACCGCTGGAGCAATAGCATAATGTGTTTCTTTGATTCTTTTTTAGGCCGATTTTGATGGCAGTAATAATTTCATCTATATTATTAATTTTAAAAAATTCACAATAAGCTTGGAATACGCCCACAGCTCCATGCTCATATTCCCCTTGTGGAAAAGATTTTAACCAACCCACCGAAATAGCAAGCTGGGTAGCAAGAAAAGGTTTTAGAATTTCTTCAAGGAATTTTCTAAAAGTAATACCTTCTCTACAAATCAGATATTCACTCAATGCCGTTCCCAAACAGAATAATCCATCCTTGTAAACATGTCTATCTGGATGACGAGGAATCTTATGACTGACTTCCGTGACCATAGGTAATCTGACCTTGAGGAATTGTTTAGGTATTAAAATTTCAATGGTATAAGATTCTAGGACAACATTGGTTTCTTCATTTTTTATTTCAAATTCTCCCTCTATTCTCCACTTCTTTTTGCTAAAGATCAATGTTGGATAATCGGTCAAGGTTTCTTTAATTTCTTTCATCAAATCCATCTTCACTTTTTCTATCAATAAAAAAATAAGGTTTATGAATGCCGCGCTCTGACTGGCCTATCACAGAACTCTTATTGCTAGCGTCATCATCTTCCCCGAGTGGAAATCTGCTCCCCAAATGTTTTCTCCAAAGCTTACTTGCCTTTAGTTGAGAGGATTCGTCTATAGCCTTCTCAGCATCAGCAATAAAGTCATCAAGTGCTTTTAGAAAGTTGGTTTTAAATGCAGGTGAATATTTTGATAAAATATCATCTTCTGGTTTTGTAGGCATTACCGCTTCCCAACGAACTTTTAGATTATCACGCATTTCAATCAAGCTATCTTTCATAGAGATGTCATCTCGTTTGTTGGGCTTGATATATTTTTGGGCAAACAAAGTCATTGCCAAGCCACTTGGCATATCATTCCGGATGTTATCCCCCCAGGCTTTTAGGTATCTAACCAGACGTGTCATTAAATCCGTTTTTTTACCTTTGTACCATTCTACAAAACCTTTAGGATCACTTTCTTCCTCATCCCATTTTTTATCCTTAACGGCTAGAAAAAGAAACTCATCACCTTCTGCTTGCTTATAAACAGGCAAGTCAATATGATAGTCGTTTTTATAGATAACCCTAATGCACTTATCCATGTGTTGCTGACCACCAGTGGTATGTCCTTCTACCGCTTGATAAACCCATCTTTGCAAAGTGGTAGGGCTAACGTCTGGTTCGCATTTGAAATGAATTCCGTCATCTAGATCACAAGTGTCATCCTTGATCCTAATAATCGTCTTCATTTTATAGGAGCCTTGAATAAAAAAATCGGGAACATATCCTGGATGATTTTCCTTGAAGTATTTCTCAATTCTTTCCCTAAGTTCATCTTTAGAGCGTTTTAGACTTGATCTTTTGGTGTCGGTAACTTTTAGGTTATCCCTAAATTCAAGAAATAGATCGTGACAGTTTGCCATAGTTTTATATTTTGTTTATTAAAAATATCTTTTGTTTGCTAAATATCTTGGATAACCATTTGTGCTTTTTTGCAACAAGTTCAACGCCACTACTAGTTCCTAATCGGTTTAAAAGTGTAATAGCTTTCGTGGAAGCGAGGTCCATATCTATTGACTTAAATTGTTCCTTAGAGATATTTTCAGGAACTACTCGGTGGTAATCTAGTGTGAAATCTTCATTTTCTGAGATCTTGTTGAGAAAATAATTAGTAAAATAAGATTGTCCCTCTAAAGCAGTATTAATTAAATTTTTTCCCCATCGAGCGAATCCTCCACCCATAAAATTGCTACCAGTAGGTTCTGGGATGGTTGAAACTGAGAGGAGATTTATGGAGTCATATTCTTTGCTATCACCGACAAAATAGGTCCACGCTTCTATTAGACCACTGAGTGCGGGATTGTTGCACCAGACCCCACCATCTGTGCAGACGGTATTGGGTAGGGTAGGAGCATTAATTTTGTGGTTTGGAAAGTAAGTGGGCGCCGCACTTGTAGCGAGAGCAACATCTATTACATCAATTTCAGCATCTCTATAAAAATTTCCCTCTTTGTGTGGGTACTTAAATATAATCGGCATACCTTCGGAAATATTATACGCTGGAATACACAGAAGTGTTTTGCAGTCTTTTAGTTTTTTACCCTCTCCAAAAAAGCTTACCATTTGTTCTCTTAATGTATCTGATTTATATTTATTAGAGAGGATTGCTTGTCTTAGAAGGTGATAGGTACGTTTGAACCAAGAAGTATGTGGAAAGATGATTTTTCCTTTTTCGCTATAGAAGTCTGCTACCTCCGTTGCTGAGAAACCTAAGGAGAGTGCAAGCGCGATAAGACCACCGGTTGATGTCCCGCAGATTAGATCAAAATGCTTGTGAATTTTTTTCCCATAGCGTTTTTCGATTTGCTCAATTACTCTGGCAGCATATAGACCTTTGATTCCACCACCATCTATGGATAAGATATTAAATACCTTTTGCTCAGTCATCTTATAGTATTACATAGCATTATTGAATAAATTTCAACCCTTCATTATATAAGACAATTATTTTATAAGAAATGTTTTTAATATCAATACCTTTTTTAAAAAAATAATTTTGAAAGTAAAATTTACACACAAAAAGTTCTGATTTTAGAAGTCATAATACGCTGTACATAATCCGGAGTAAGTTGTGCCACTTTAGTGATTTCCTGCCGGACCAAATTATGCCACTTTTACGGACCAGGTTGTGTCAAAAATAAGAAAGGAGACAAGATCAAGTTTGTGGAATTAGAAAGAGTGGGGGAACTGGATCTGATTAGGTAAATAGATTTTTTAGGAACGGCGTTGAGCGCTGGGCATTCGATAGATGCCTTCGAGTTCTATCAATGGAAATTGAATGGAAGAGTAAGGGCGTGAGTTTATTCAGTTAGAATCTTTGTTGTTTTTTGTTAAATAAATTGTCATTTTTTAGCATGAAAAATAATAGAAACGGTAGCTCATCCTGATTCGATCATGCTAACGCTGATTTTGCTAGCTCTAATTTTTTTATAAAATCTACTGCTACTTCTACAAAATCAGCTTTTGCATTGTGAGTAAGTCGATAATATCTGTAGTGATTTTCATAACTACCTGTACTTGTTGTCAATTTCCCCTTAAATTTAACTTCTTTCAAATTCATTTTTTTAGGAGTTTTAACCTGCCAATAATCACCGCTAGCATCAACTGAGGGAGTTAGTTCAATCTTATTTCTACAATAAATAGATGAGTCTTCTTCATTTTTTTTCCAGCATTTATCAGTTTTTATTATGGTGATATTACTTTTAAGCATTTGAAATACCGCAAGAATGTATGCATTTATATGTAAATATCGCAAAGAGATACCTGTAGAATATTCTATGTACAAAGCATGCCAATAAAAAATATAAAAGGATCTTTCCTGTTTGGTAATATTGGAATATTTTAAAAAATAATATTTCCAATCTTCATTGTTAAGTTCACTTAGTTGTTTTTCTATGATGTTTTCTAACCTACTAGAAAGAGTCCCCTCTAAATCATAAAGTTTATTAAAAAAAAGTAGAAAAACTTCGTTGACTTTCTTTGAGGTGTTTGTTAATACTCTGTTCCATCTGCCTATCTCTCCGAAGAATTTTACGTGTCCCCACCTCGAATTTCCTATATGTGCAGAATAATCTCCAAATGCAATCAATCCTCTTTTTAAGAGCGACGATTCAAATTTGTCATCCCAAAGTTGAAAGAACGAATCTACCAAAAATTGAGTTTTAGAAATCGAAGTACAGAAAGGTAAGAAATTATGAATAGCACCCCTAAGGTAGTAATGATCTTCCAATTGATAAATTAGTGTTTTACCTTCTGGGTTTTGCTTGATAAATTCACTTTTTATTATCTCCTGATGGATATTATTAACCTGATATTTAAGCTTATCTTTTGCTAGGATGAGTTTTTCTCGCGGATCAGAAGGATCGCAAAAAGCTTCGAATGTTTTTATAATATCAGTATAATTTTCTACTCTAATATTAGTAACATATTCATTCTTTTTTGACTGTCTTATTTTGAGTATGAAGTTTCTAGCTATTCTCAAATAGTCTTTTAGTGAATCATTTGCTATGAGACTATCCAAGTTACTTTTCCACGAAAAATAAATTAAAGCGAAAAGTAATAGTTTGTCAAAGTGTTCGAAATTTACATTTTTTATACACTTGTCAAAGAGATTAGTCTCTTGTTGAAATAGACAAACTTTCCCTTGTTGATAATCGGTACTAAACAGTTCAGAAAAATAATTCTTAATAAGTACCGTAAATTTTTTATCTCCTGACGAATATTGATCTAGAGAGAAGATGAGTAAGTCCAAATTTTCTCGCTCCTGGTAAACCTGTTCAAGTTTGTCAAAAAAGTCTATCTCTAGCGGATCGTCTTCGTCTCTACCCTTATGATACAGCATATCCGTTATAAAACTAATGAAATTCATTAGTGATTTATCTATCAAATCATAACCGGTCTTACCAGATTCCTTATCTGCTAATTCCCAAAACAAATCACACCATTTCCCATCTATTTTTCTTGAAAAATCTGCTTTGACTGTATTATGATGTTCATGAATAAATTTTTCAAATTTTGCTTTAAAATTTTCAAACTTGGTCAACGGCTTCCCTCTGGCATTCATCTTGATATAAAGATCATCAGTTAATTTAAAGTCTTTTAGATCAAGAAAGTAAAATGTTATAATAGGATCTGTTTCATTAATTAATCGTTCGTAAAATCCAGTACTTTCTCGAAATTTAGCATGTATAGCATCTAGCATAACTAGCATTCCCGCTACGGTGGTATCATTTATCCAGGAGTAAAAATACCATGAACAATCTTTAATCACATCAGAAAGTAATAATTTATCAGACTGCATCAAGTCTGTTAAATCAAGTTTTTTACAAATTAGATGTTTACAAAAATCCGTGGAGCTTGTTCTGGTTTTATAACTAAATCTTACTTTATCATCATCTTGGTGTACCTCCTCAAATTCTGAATAGCGATCATCTAAATGCGCCAAGTACCAATGCAATAAAAATAAAGTCGTCAGCCGCTGCTGTCCATCTAATGGAATAAAATTATTAGAATGAATACTTCCATAAACAAAATCCAAATCAATATTTTTTTCATCATTAAGTCTATTATACAACTCATTTAAAAAGACCTTTCTTATTTGAACTTTAGAGGTTCGCCCTTGTGCATAATCTCTTTGAATTATTGGAATCTCAATCGGATATTTGAGAATTAGATTATAGTAACTTAGTTTTTCACCTTTATTCTTCTTCATCGTTATTGTTTGGAGTATTTATTACTAGATAATATTTTGAAAGTGTTTCTTTTATCTCATCTGCATAATCATCGATATCATCTTTTTCCCATAAGAAAAGGTGCTTTGATTTTTTAGAGTAAAATTTCAAAAAAACATTTTTTGTGCAGATAGGAACGAAAGATCCGCTTTTATCATTTTCTATGATGCGACTTCGCTTAACCGGGAAAACTGCATTTTTATAGCTTCTATTTGTTTTAGAATCTAGTAGAGTAAGATTGCCGATAGAATTGGTTTGTTCATCCTCTTTATCTTCATTAAAAAATTTCAGTACATCCTCATAGACTGTTTTAAATTTTTCTGACGAAGTATCATCCATAATTTTACTAAGCTGTTTCAGAAGTTTTTGTTTCTCATCTTCGTTTTTTTCTGCCAACCTATCTCCTTGTGTATTTAAAAAATGTATTACATCTTCTACCCAAATTTTTCTATCCTTTTTAGGAGGTAAGTCGTCTTTAATGGATCGAATGTGTTCCAGGTCCCAGCTGTAAGTTGAATAATTATCAAAAGGAAATCTGATTTGAGATTTTGGATTGTTTAAAATAGTTTGGACGTTAAAAAGTAGAAGTACATTTTTAATTAAATTATTTTGTTTCCCATATTCGACTGCATCAAGATTTGAAGGAATATTATTAATAATTAATTCCTCAAGACCAGATTTGAATTCTTTTTTAGAATTTTTAGACTTTTTTAATTCTAAAAGCGCCTTTATTTTAACACCTGCCTGGATCAAGAAACCAACAAGATGATAAAGTTCATCATGATTGTACCACTCCTCAAGATTTAAAAAATATGATTTTATTTCTTCCCATATTTCATTATTCGTTTCTGTCTTATATTTTTCATAAAAGTCTGAAATGTATAATATTCATCGTTTTCTTGCTTTTTATTTGTCATCCGATCAAAAATGAATTCTATTCGGGTATCGTATTCTACTTTATTATCTTTTATAAAATACCAGAATGAATCATTCTGGAGTGCTTTTTCCATCGTATCCCACTGATTAGCAATTTCTAATTGCCGGGAATAAATCATGGAACTATCAGCTATTTCGTTACCTTCATTGTGATGATCACTTTTGAGGAGAAGTGCTTTTATTAGCTCACCATTTGTCAAAGGAATTTTACCCATATTCAGGCGAGTGAAAATCTCTATTTCTTGAAATTCTTCAACAACCTCATACCAAATAATTTCTACCTTGTTTAATAACGCTGATTCAAAATCATTAGTAAGATTTTGCTTATCTGAAAACCAAGATCGAACTGTTTCATAAGCATTACTCATAAAATAAAAATCAATATTATTTCCCCGATCTTCTAAAGGCATATTTTTTAAGAAGTTTTCACTCCCATCACGAGTTTGATATTTTATCTTAAATATTTCTTTTTTAAAGTCTTCCGCTAGCCGCTGATTAAAATAATTTAGAATAATAAAAATGGTAGTAAGTCTCTGCTGTCCATCAATTACTTCATAGCGTTCTTCATTATTTTTTACTACAATCGGTTGTAGACAATAAAAGTCATCTTTATTAGCGGTCAAGCTGAATTCTAATACATCAGAAAGCAGGTCAGTCACCTGCAATGGAGTCCATCTATAACCTCGCTGATAAGAAGGAATAAAAAAATCCATTCCCAAAAGTTCTGAAACTGGTCTAGGTTCTAAATTATTAATTGTTTTGATGCTCATGTTATTTCTTATTCTATTTACATATTTCGGCAGCTCCTACTCTAATGACTCAATACATTTTATCGGCGATTCTCAAAAGGAAACTATTTTAGAAAGCACAGAGTGTTAGCTCCTTAATTGTATCCAAGGAAGGTCATCCTTAAACCAAGTTTAAGATAAAAAAGACCATATTATTATAATATAGGAATGTAGAATGCGCAGTGAAGAAAGGTCGCATTCTCTATCCAGTAAGTTTTCTCAAGGTAAGTAGATGTAAAGATATAAAAAACATGGATATTACAAAAACAAAATATGGATATCTTTTGGAATTGTTAGGTAACTGATTAAGTGTTGCAACATCTATTTGACAAGTTCTCTGTTTTACCAAAGAATTCAACAAAACTAGTAGAGATAAGGGAATGACGACAATTATTTACCTTACTCAAAAGTCCAAATAATTTCTGGTGCCACCTCATATTCTCCAACGCTAGATAATACCAATCTACTTCCAGAAACAGTACCTCTTTTCTAGCAAATCTGATTCGTTGAAATTTGTAGTTATATTGCTCACGACAATTTTAATTGTTGTTTAAACCACAGTATAGATGCCTCTCCCTTCATTCTGGTTATTTTATCTGCTTCTCTTGAATGACGAATGGCGTTTCGCAAACCTGCCAAATCATTAAACTCACTAGACAGTTTATCTTTTGTAATAAATAATTCTTCAAAAGAGGGCCAGTTATTTTTATTTTGTATGATGTCCTTTAGTTCTTGTAAATCTAAAAACTGAATCCAAAAATCAACGTCACTTGCTTGTCGTTCCTTTAGTGATGGATTTTTTCGGACCTCTTTTTCTATTCTATCTTGTAGCTTCGGCAAAAGATGGCTGGGTATTTTTGTTTTTATATCTCCGATAGATGCCAGTTGACAATTGTCCTTAATTACTGATCGTAAAGTCAATTCTACTTGTTCGATATCATCATTTATTACTTTCAGGTTTTCAGGTAACTCTACATTTTCATTGATAAGTCTTCCTTCAATTTCTTGCAATATGATTTGTCTACGTTCTGCAATAAAATCTCGATAATCCTGAACTGTAAAAGGATTTCTCAATAATATTTCAACCGCCTTTCTACTGATTAAGTGTGATTGTAAAATTTTATATACTTTTTCTTCATCATTATTTTCAAGAATCGCTTTCAAATAGGTATTGGGAAGATTGTCCCGTATAATCTTACGATTAGTATCCGAAGACAAAGGTGTTTTGTTGAGGACGGTATTGATTTCTTGGCCAAGTCCCATTTTTTTACCCCAACTCTTGGGAACAATATGGTGGTCGTCCAGGGTATCATATTCCGGCAATTCAAAGGTAGCCCAATCCTTCGCTTCGTTGAGAATGAATAGATTGAATATAGCTTTGTAAATTGCTGAACCGTTTCGGGTTTCTCTGTGTAAGTCTATATCTTTGAATTCTACTATAAAGTCAGTGTAGGCGTCTGGCTCACTGTCCTCATCTTCAAACCACTTTTTTAAATCCATATAATCTTTGGTGGAAGTACTTTCAACCGAACTGGAATAGCGGTTTTGAAAAATCGAAGACCAATACCATTTCCGTATTTTAGAATGAATATCTACCTTATTTTTTAGATCAGATTGTTCTACGTACGCCTTGATTGCTGCGAGACAGGGAATGATGGATGGATAAGGCAAAAATTTACTACTAATGGCACCAAAGTCTCTCGGATTTTTCAGACTGGACAATGCTTTGTCTACGGCTTTAACCGCTTTATTCCACAAGGCCATAAATTCTTCTTTACTGTCGATCAGAACTACTTCTGTTACCTTTCCTTCTTTATTTTTGATCTTTTTCTTTTCGTGTGGTACCAGATAATACAGATATTTTGGACTGCAGTAATTTTGTTTCATGATAGACATGACCATCATCAAATGATTCTTTATCTCAAAACCAGGAAAAGCAATGTCGTCTAATTTGACAGATGCATCTCGATACATATCTTTCAGATAAATGTCTTCTTTTCTGGTAATGGAATTTAAAAGGTCAAAGGTTTCCAATGCTTTACCTTTTGAGTTGATATGCGTAAAGATATCACAGACCTTATTTAACTCTAAATCTCGGTCCAGCGAAATGT
>ENA-ORXT01007051-ORXT01007051.1-marine-metagenome-genome-assembly--contig:-NODE-7051-length-10192-cov-8.435294_pt1 | contig 10192 bp, 9 predicted proteins | sample MGYA00237868_ERZ511482 | MGnify/ENA metagenome assembly ERZ511482
TTGCCATCCATCCGTTGCCATCCATCCGTTGCCATCCATCCGTTGCCATCAATCCGTTGCCATCCATCCGTTGCCATCCATCCGTTGCCATCCATCCGTTGCCATCCATCCGTTGCCAAGCTTATCGGAATTTTAAGAAAAAAAGAACCTCTTAAATAGTTAGCACATGCCAATTTCCCTTAGCCTATCTTTACATTTTTAACAACGGTCAAAAACATATAATTTAGTGAGAAAGATTCATCTAATCATTCTTTATCTCTTTACTTCCCTGTTCTCTTTTGGCCAAATAGATTCCACAGCCGTTAATTTATCGCCTTATGGCGTTATTTACAACCACTTGTATAATTTGCAAGAGGATAGTTATTTTCCGAGTCAAGCGGCAATTTCGTTTCCCGAAAATATGGAGAATCGAAATGAACTAGCGATTCAGTTAAAAAAAATCTTGGATGGAAAAGGAATGTATGTTGACATTAATCGGCTTCCCACAGAGGTAGATTTTCGAGATTCCTTAAGCCAAGAAGCTACCTATTTTATTGATAGCGATGAACCAAGAATTTATGTCGAACAACAAAACGGAAAATGGTATTATTCTAGAACGACCATAGCCCTTATCCCCGAAATGTATCAAGAAGTGTTTCCTTTTGGAATCAACTTTGCGCAAATTTTTCATGGGCCATTTTGGGATTTTAAAATATTGGAGATGGCGGTGGTCGAATGGATGGGTCTATTGTTATTGCTCCTTTTCTCTTGGCTTGTCTTTTACTTCGTTAATTTGCTCTCCCTACGATTTATTCCTGTTTTTCTTCAGCATAAACTAGGTATTCTGGAAAAAGTTAAAAAGGAGATTAAGCAGGTAGCGAGGGTTTTTGCTTTGTTCTTCACTACAAGAATATTGCTTTATTTCTTGCCCATGTTTCAATTACCCATTCGCTTAAATGCTTTTTTATTGAAAGTGCTAGGGGTACTATCCATCTTCTTTATAATTCTGTTGATTACTCGTATAGCTAATATTGTAATCCACTATCTGGAGGAGGTTACCAAAAAAACAAGTAGCACCCTTGATGACCAATTACTGCCTATTATAAGTAGAATGGTTAGCATGATTATTTGGGCAATTGGCGCATTGTATATTTTAGAATTTTTGGGTGTCAATGTTACTGCTTTATTGGCTGGTATCTCTATCGGAGGACTTGCTATTGCATTAGCCGCACAAGACACCGTTAAGAATTTTTTTGGCTCCATTATGATTTTTTTAGACCGTCCTTTTCAGATTGGCGATTGGATTAATTTTGATAATGTTGATGGGACTGTAGAAGAAGTGGGAGTCCGCTCTACTCGAATTCGAACATTTGCGAACTCGGTGGTGTATGTTCCCAATGGTATGTTAGCGGATAAGGTCGTCAATAATATGGGTTTGCGACAATTTCGACGATTCAAAACAGAGTTAGGTGTCACCTACAACACAGCTCCAAAAAAGATTGATCTTTTTGTTAAAGGGGTAAGAGAAATCATCAAAAGACATCCAACCACTCGGAAAGACTATTTTGAAGTACATATTAATAGTTTTGGTCCCAGTTCTATCAATGTTTTATTATACTGTTTTTTTGAAGCCAAGGACTGGACTACTGAATTGAAAGGTCGCCACGATATCATGTATGCGATTCTACTATTGGCAGAAGACATGGGCGTTAGTTTTGCCTTTCCTTCTCAGTCTATTTATATAGAACCTATGGCGGCTACGGGTAAGGAACAAGCAAGCGAAATGGATAAAAAATTAGAGAATAGTCTACTAAAAATAGAGGATTACTTCAATAATAAATTAGATACCAATAGCACTAGTAAAATTAAACCTTTGGGAGGAGAATAAAGTAGAAAGAGTAGGCTACAGACTCCATTTGTTCCCAACATCCGAAAGCGGAATACAACCTTTGTATGCTCCAGGAACAGGATCATAACTCAGCACCTCTTTCCCAATTTTTTCAGACGTACAATAGGCCCAAATGGCCATAGACTTAATGGACCTATAAAAGCCTATCGGTTCTTGATCACCAATACTTTTGCCCCATATTCCTTGATTGAATTTTCCAGAATTGCGTTCGGCGGCGGTCAATACACTTATTCTATTTTCGGGGCTTAGCTCGGCAAATACCGCTCCATGACTTTTTTTACAAGCTGCATTGAATTTGGCTATATCTGCGCTCACTTGCTTTTGCCCTGCTGCATCATACGTTTGCGCAAAAATTTTGTCTAAGAACAGATCTACCTTAACATCAAGTGCGCCGGGCGTTTCCGTTCTAGGTAAAATGGTTTCTACCAAAGTACTTATACAGTTCGCCTCTGCTGTTGTAAAAAACTGTGGTTTCCAACCTAGTCTTGGTTCATTCCTGCAAGCACTTAATAGAACAATGAGTGAAGGGGTGGCAACGGCTGCCCCTACCAATAATCCAGATTTTCGGATAGCTTTTCTCCTATTCATATTATCTTTTTTAGAAAAGAGCGCAGAGAAGCGAGAGCAGAGACTAGAGCGCGTTGAATTAACAGATAATGTTATTTTAGTAGTGCTATAAATGTAATGCTCAAATGAATTCCAATGTAGGGGATACTTTGAAAGTATCCCCTACATTTAGCCTTACATTTGTACCACTACCGTTATTTTTAACAACGTAGGCCGTCTCTGCTCTCAATTCTCGATTCTCTGCTCTCCATTACAAATTTTGTTTATTCAATTCCGCAACTGCATGATTGGCAGCTCGGGCAGTTATCGCCATATACGTAAGCGAAGGATTTACACAAGACGACGAAGTCATACAAGCACCATCTGTAACAAAAACATTTTTAGCTGCGTGAATTTGGTTAAAACCATTTAGTACAGAAGTTTTAGGGTCCCGTCCCATTCGAGCAGTACCCATCTCATGTACCCCAAATCCCGGCGGATGTTGATTGTCAAAGCCGATTACCTCTTTTAATCCTGCTTTTTGAAGCATTTCTACCGCATCAATTTGAATCTGTTTATTTAATGCCAATTCATTTGCTTTAAATTCTGCATCTATAGATAAAGTTGGTTGTCCCCATTTATCCAATTTGTCTTTGTTTACAAACACTTTATTATCGTGATGTGGTAAACATTCCGCAAAACCAGTAATAAAAAATTCCCACGGACCGGGCTTTAACATATTATCTTTAAAAGCTGCTCCAAATGCTTCTTGATTAGCGGCTGCTTGGTTTCCTGCACGACCGCCGCCACCTTGAAAACCAAATCCACGAACAAATTTGTCGGAGGTACTTTGCTTATCAATATTGACATACCTCGGAATATAGATGCCATTGGGTCGCCTTCCTTTATAATATATATCGTCAAAACCTTCGACCCTTCCTACTGCACCTACTCGATAGGTATGATCCATCAAATTATGTCCCAATTCGCCACTATCATTGCCCAAACCATTTTCAAATCTATTAGAAGTAGAATTCATTAAAATTTGAGTGGTACCCAAAGTTGAAGCATTACAGAAAATTATTTTGGCGGAATATTCCATTGCTTCATTAGTCTCTGCATCAATAATTCTCACCCCCGTAGCTTTCCCTTTTTTATCATCGTAAATGATAGATTGAACAATGGAAAATGGTCGAATAGTTAAATTTCCCGTAGCATTAGCGGCTGGAAGTGTAACAGCATTGCTACTAAAAAAAGCACCAAAAGGGCAACCTCGACTGCATCTATTTCTATATTGACATTTCCCTCTTCCATTGAGTGGCTCCGTAAGATGGGCAACTCTTCCAATGATTAGATGCCGGCCGGGGAAATCTTTTTCTATTCTACTTTTTACATGTTTTTCTACACAATTCAATTCCATAGGTGGGAGAAAATGACTGTCTGGCAATTGAGGAAGTCCCAATGCTTCCCCACTTATCCCTGCAAATTTTTCTACATAGGTGTACCACGGTGCAATATCTTTGTATCGAATGGGCCAATCTACTCCATGACCATCTTTAGCATTCGCTTCAAAATCAATTTCGCTCCAACGATAAGTTTGTTTACCCCATAGCATAGAGCGCCCTCCCATCTGATGGGCGCGCAACCAAAGAAACGGTTTAACTTCTGTGTAAGGATTTTCTATATCATTTGCCCAAAAATGCTTGGTATCTGCCCCTAACCAGCCTGCCCTTGCTACCGAAGCATGTTTTTTTCTATCTTCTGGTGTTACAGAACCCCGAAACTCCATATCCCAAGGATCATCATTCATAGTCGGATAGTCTTTGATATGCTCCACCAATCTTCCCCGTTCGAGTACCAAGGTTTTTAATCCTTTCTCGCATAATTCTTTGGCGGCCCAACCTCCGCTAATGCCTGAGCCGATGACAATGGCATCATAGGTCATTTGGGATTTAGCATCTATATTAAAATTACTCATATTGGTAGTTTTGTAAGCAAGTAATAACACGCACTACTTAGCACGTTCTCTCAAAACAAATTTTTGTGTCTTTCCCGTAGAAGTTTTTGGTAAGTCACCAAAAACAATAGATTTAGGAGCTTTAAAATGGGCAATTTGATTGCGTACAAAATCAATTAATTCCTGTTCTGTTACGCTTGCCCCTTCTTTCAAAGCGACAAAAGCACAAGGGGTTTCTCCCCATTTTTCATCAGGTTTGGCGACAACGGCTGCATCCATTACCGCAGGATGTTGGAATAAAGCACTTTCTACTTCAATACTAGAAATATTTTCGCCACCCGAAATAATAATATCCTTTGAACGGTCTTTTAATTGGATATAGCCATTGGGTAAAGTCACTGCTAAATCGCCACTATGAAACCAACCTCCTGCAAAGGCTTTCTCATTGGCAGTAGGATTTTTTAAATAGCCTTTCATGGTGTTATTTCCTCTGAACAACACTTCGCCAATCGTTTCGCCGTCAAAAGGCACGGGTTCTAAGGTTGTTGGGTCGGCAACTATCAAATCAGCAGATACATGGTAGGCAACACCTTGTGCGGATTTAATTTCTGCTTGTTCGGACATCGCCAAGTTACTCCAGTCAGGATCCCAATCGCATAGCGTAGAGGGTCCGTACGTTTCCGTTAAGCCATAGACGTGGGTAATCTCAAAACCATTTTTTGCCATTAAATCTAAGACGGCAGCAGGCGGTGGCGCACCTCCGACTAAGGCTTTTACGATATGATTTTTCTGCTTTTTTAATGCTTCTGGTGCGTTGGCAATCATGCTCAGGACAATAGGCGCACCACAAAAATGGGTTACTTTTTCCTTGATAATCGCTTGATAAACCGCTTCCATTCTTACCGCTCGCAAACAGACATTGGTGCCACCAATGGCCGCTAAAGTCCAGGGAAAACACCAGCCATTACAATGAAACATCGGCAAGGTCCATAAATAGACAGGATGCTTTTGCAATTCCCAAGCAACGATATTGCCCATTGCATTTAGATAAGCTCCTCGATGATGGTAAACGACTCCTTTTGGGTTGCCTGTAGTGCCAGAAGTATAGTTTAAGGTAATTGCATTCCATTCATCCGCAGGTAATTGCCAATCAAAATGGGGATCACCAAGCGCAATAAAACCTTCATACTCTATATTGCCGAGTGCTTCGCCACCCGTTTCATTGGGGTCAATTATATCAATAACGAAGGGTTTGTTTTTTACAAGGTTCAAAGTTTCTTTAATGATTGGTGCGGCCATAGTATCCGTTAATAAGACTTTAGTTTCCGCATGATCCATCATAAAAGCGATATTTTTCGCATCTAGCCGAGTATTAATAGCGTGAAGTACGGCTCCTGACATAGGTACGCCAAAATGAGCTTCATAGGTTTCGGGGGTATTAAATCCTAATATGGAGACCGTGTCTCCTTCTTGAATACCTAATTGTTGCAAAGCCGCCGCTAATTGACAGGTGCGTTGATAGGTTTCTTTCCAAGTATAGCGTTTATCGCCATAGACTAGAGAGGTCTTAGTTGGGTAGACGTAAGCAGCTCTTTTAATAAAGGTTAAGGGAGATAATTGAATATAGTTAGCTTGATTTTTATCTAAATCTTGGTTGTATTGATTGCTTGTCATCTAATTAGTTTTATATAAAATGACAATATAGGTAATATGGTAAAATTAACCTAAAGTACAGGAGGGGAAAACCAACCTTTCCTAATTCCTACCACTTCTACCCCATGATAAATCGCCGTCCTGACAACCGCTCGGACACAAGCATTCATGCCGGGAGTATCTCCTCTTGAAGTAAATACACCTATTCTTTTCATTGTTTAAAGTTTCTTTTTGGTAATGGTTATAAAGGATTTTTCTATAAAAAATTATATGCTCCAGTCAATCGCTTGTTCATAAGAATTGGCGACTAGATAAGTTTACTCAAATCTGATTTCCATACCTGAAAAGCATGTTCATACTGTTCATTTTTCTTAGGTTCGAAAATAGTGCAGGCACCTCTATTTTGTACCGCCTCAGATAAAGTGGTAAAACAGCCGACTTCTAAACCTGCTGCTCGAGCTGCCCCTACAGCTCCAGTAGTTTCTACCATTTCAATATTACAGCCAGTTAAACTAGCGATGGTATTAGAAAAAGTTTTTGATTGGAATAAATTATCATTGCCAACTCGCATTACGTTTAGCTTAAACCCTAAATCTTTTAAAATCTCCATGCCATAGACAAAGGAAAAAGCAATACCTTCTAAACCTGCCCGATAAATATGAGCTCTGGTATGTCGAGTCAATTGTAAATTATTGATTTGAGCACCCAATTTAGCATTACTAAACATTCGTTCTGAGCCATTTCCAAATGGTAGAATTCGCAAACCTTCGGCACCTATTGGAATAGCTCCCACCATACGTTCCATGTCTTCGTAAGTCGTCTGTTCTCTTGCAACTTGGTGTTTTAGCCAACTGTACTGAATGCCTGCTCCATTAATGCAAAGAAGCACGCCTATCCTCGATTTTTCCTTAGTATGATTTACGTGGGCAAACCCATTCACTCTTGATGCAGCATCGTAAACGGGTTTGTCAATAACCCCATAAACGACTCCTGAAGTCCCACCTGTTGCGGCAATCTCTCCGGGTTTTAAAACATTGAGGGAAAGCGCATTATTCGGTTGGTCACCTGCTCGATACGTCACGGGAATGCCCTTTGGCAGTCCTGTTGCCGCTGCGGCAGCTTTGCTAAGTGTTCCTTGATTCGAACAGGTAGGCCGTACTTCTGGTATCAAATTAGGGTCTATTCCATAGTAGTCCATTAAGTTTTGAGCGGGCGTTTCTTTTTGAAAGTCCCATAAAATTCCTTCCGACAGCCCAGATGGCGTGGTGGTAATCTGTCCCGTCAATTTCATCCCAATATAATCTCCAGGGAGCATTATTTTGTGGATTTGCTCATAAATAGCAGGTTCATTATCCTTCACCCATTTTAGTTTGGAGGCGGTAAAGTTTCCAGGAGAATTTAATAGCGTTTTTAAACAATAGTCTGCGCCTAAATCCTGAAAAGCACGCTCCCCAATTTCTATTGCTCGACTATCGCACCAGATAATAGCAGGCCGCAAAGGATGCATATCTTTATCTACCACTACTAATCCATGCATTTGGTAAGCAATACCAATCCCTTTCACTTCTTTTGGGGATAAGCTGGTTTCAGCAAATAGTTTTTTAGTTGCTTGACAAATATTTTCCCACCAAACTTCAGGTTGTTGCTCTGCCCATCCTGTTTGACGAGCAATAATATCCATCTCACTTTCAGGGTATTGTACCACTTTTATAGCCTTTCCTGTGTGACTATCTACTAAGGCAGCCTTAATGGAAGAACTGCCAATATCATATCCTAATAAGTACATATATTTTGATTTGTTTGACTTTTTTTAAACTGATTTCAAGTAGCTTAGTATTGATGAAAAAATATTTAGTCGTTTTTGAATTGACCTTTTTTCTCATAGGTTTTCAACCCATTAGAAAAAAACCCATTTCAAAAACGACTAAATATTTTTTCATCGTTACTTAGAAGTCCTCTAAGAATTCAATTTGTGCCAGATTTTTGTGGGATACGGTTTCATAAAGTTCATAAATCAACCCATCTTTTAACCCAACTTTGGGCACCATGATTTGGTCGCTTCCGACAAATTGTAACACATTGATATAAATCTCCGAGGCAGGAATAATAACATCCGCTCGGTCGGGATTCATTTTTAAAACGGACATTCTTTCCTCATAGGTGAATGCTTTGACGTAAGCTCTTAGTGCTTTCAATTCAGATAAAGAAATATAACGACCAAAAGGTTTTTTGGATAGTTTATACAATTTATTGATGTTGCCGCCTGTGCCAATTCCTGTAATGGTTTTTGTAGAGGAAAGCTCTATCGACTTAAGCCATTGTTTCATATCCTTAAAGGTTTCTACACGCTTATTAGCCGATAATTTTCGGACAGAACCAATTTTAAAGGATTGACTTTTTATTAATTCTTTTCCTTCAAAAATATTTAATTCTGTACTTCCACCACCTACATCAATATGCACATACTGTTTTTCTCGAAGAAAAGGGAGTATGGATTTATTCAAAATATGGGCCTCTGTACTTCCTTCAATTATATCAATTTTTAGCCCGACCATATCTCTGATATATTCCTGTATGGTAGGCCCATTTTCTGCTTCTCGCATAGCAGAAGTCGCTACTGCCCTATATGCATCGACTTCATATAAATCAATCAGTAACTTGAAAATGCGCATCAGCTTTTCAAACTTAGTTTGAGTAGCCGAAGTTATTTTCCCTTTTTTAAAAACATCCTGCCCCAAACGTAAAGGAAATCTTAGATATTCCAACTTTTTGAAACTAACGGAGTTCTCTTCTTCAAATACTTTCACTAGCTGAAAGCGAATGGCATTCGAGCCAATATCTATTGCTACTAATTTCATTATTCCTAAAATTTCTTCTTACTCTAATAAAGACAATACCTGATGTACTACATTTTCTTTATTGAGTTGCATATAACATAGTAGACATATGACCAGCATCAAGATATAATCGGTCTCTGAAAGGTTCATCGTTACTAATTGTTAAATCTTTTGAGTCTGTGACAAATTAGGGGTAATTGTAATGTGTTACCCTAGTTTCAAGAAGCAAAAGAGCTTAAAGAATCGTAAGTTCTCAATGTAGCGGCGACTAAAGTCGCCGCTACAGCAAAGAACCTTATTTTTTTCGAATACGACTCAATTGGGTAGGCGTAATTCCTAAATAGGAAGCAATATGATAATGAGGAATACGTTCTTCTAAATCAGGAAATTGTTGCTGAAAAGCGGCATAGCGTTGGCGAGCATCTTTCGACAATAGATTGATTTCTCGCTTTTGTTTTTCTTTCATATATTGCAGTAGCACTTGCTGATGTACGTCTTTCAATTCGGGAAATTGAAGGGCTATTTTCTGCCAGTCTTCAATACTAATACAAAATAATTGAGTAGGTAGTAACGCTTGAATATAGGTACTACTTTTTTCTTCGACATTTGGTGTTGCCATTACAAAATTGGTGTTTTGTAAAAATGCTTTATTCCATTCTTTTCCTTCCTCATCCAAATAATAAATTCTTAATAAGCCAGTTTGCACTAAGCCTATTTCTTTGGGATAAGCGCCCTCTTTGGAGAAATATTGATTGGTTTTTAATATTTTTCTGTATCCTTGTTGCAATATAAGCGATTGACAGTTGGAACTTAAAAAAGGTAGCGTTATTGGCATGTTTTTATTCATTATTAGTTGGTTCTACTTTTCTGTTGGCTACCTTTTATTTCCAAACCTCTCGAGTCAACCAAAATCCAGCATCTCTCAAGTAACCTGTATAGTTGCAAGCTTCATAATGGCTTAAGCCTACGGCAGTAATAAAGGTAATATTCGATCCATTATTAGCCATTTGTTCAATGGCACGTTTACTGGTTGAATGGCTAAATAATTGATCGTTTTCACCATGTATCACGTAGGTTGGGAGGTCTATTTTATCCACCTCTGAATAGTTTATTACAAGCAGTTAGTGCTAGTAGGATTGTTATTTGAATAATTAGAAAAGTTGATTCCATGATTGTTATTTGCACTTAAATAGTCGGACAAAATGCCAGATTTCTACAATCACATATTTTTAATATAGGCCATACACAAATCAATCGTTGCTTCTATTCCTTTTTTATGCGTTCGCTCGACACCATGAGATGCAGACACGC
>ENA-ORXT01007052-ORXT01007052.1-marine-metagenome-genome-assembly--contig:-NODE-7052-length-10192-cov-5.097874_pt1 | contig 10192 bp, 6 predicted proteins | sample MGYA00237868_ERZ511482 | MGnify/ENA metagenome assembly ERZ511482
GCGACCGCGCAGGTGATGCTGGAACTTCTGCCGCCGCACGGCCTTGAGGGCGCGGGAGGCGACCTCGGTCATCAGGGACAGGATGTGCGGCCCGCCGAAGGTGGCGAAGGAACCGCGCGTCGCATGGTACGGCCCGCTCGGGAACCCTTGGTCGAAGGGCACCTTGGCATCGGCCATCAGCAGGGCGGCGACGAAATACGCCTGGTACAGCTCGTCGAAATGCACGTAGGTCGCCAGCGCGCGCGGCGTATGGACGAACCGTCCCGCTCCGTCCGGGAAGAACGCCTGCGCCGGGCGCGTATCCGCGCCGTTCTGCACGTCGAGCCAGAGCGGCCATTCGGTCATGTAGTCGCGGCCCGGGCGCTGCGAGCGGATCCGCTGGCTGATCGTCTGCGCGCCATAGGTGACCTGCCCGCTGCCCGCCGTGCTGGGCACGACGAGACCGCCGCTCTCCGCGATCCCCCGGCCCCGCGTGCGCGCGAGCGCCTCGGCCTCGCGTCTGAGGCGGTAGAGGGCGGGGTCCATGGCCATCGGCGGGCTGCTGCGCGGGTCGCGCGGTCCGCCGGTCGTCACCCGCGCGGCGGCGGACCCGTCCTCGCCCCGTCCCGCCGCTTCGTTCCCGATCCCCCGCCTCGGGACGCCCCCGCCCCGCAGCATGCCCGACCCCATGAGCATGAACTGCGACAGGTAGGGGCCGTCCTTCGCGCCGGGGGCCGAGCCTCGAAACATCGCCTCGATGCTGAACGCGCCGTCCTTCAGGCGTGCCTCGCGCCGCCTCTTCTCCTGCTCGTTCAGTGTCGTGCCGCCCTCCGACGATGCGACCGACGGGGCATCCGGGTCGAACCACGGCAGCCCCGCCAGCGCCCCGCGCACGTTTTCCAGCGTGTAGGAAACGGTTCCGACCGCCTCGCCGCCGGTGTCGAACGCGGCGGGGCTGGCCGTCCCCGCGCCTTCGCTCTCGAATGCGGAGAACGGCAGGTCGCGCAGCAGGGCCATCGCGTAGACCTCGCCCATCTCCGCCGTCAGTTCGTCGCTGCCCAGTTTGGGGGCCGGAGCGATGCCGACCGCGCCGGCATCCGGGCCTTCGAGATCGTAGGCATGCCCCCCCAGCGGGCTTTCCCAGGGGCGGACACCGGGGCACATCGGCGCGCCGTTGTCGTCGGCGATGGTGGTGAAGAAGGTCTTGACCGCCGCGGAATAGTCGGTCGTGTCCATGCCGCGCCAGCTTCCCGACGGGCCGACCGGCCCGAGCGCCACGTCGAAATCGGGCGTCGTCGTGTCGCCCCGGTTCAGCGCACCGACGAACTCGCCGAAGACCTCCCGCGAAACGCCGCCATGCGCGTCGTGGGGGAGGCCCTTGTGAAAGCTGGTCGGCAGGCTGACGTAATCGTTGTGATCGTCGTTGCCCCGCGTGGGGACCCGGGGGCGGCACTGCGCGATCGCGGTGGCCGCATCCCGGCGCGCTTTGGCCTCCTCGCTGCGGGGCGTGCCATCGGGATCGGGGGTCAGGGTAATGGGTGAGCTGGACATGTCTCCGCCTCTCGTTGATGTAATCGGATTCGGATTCTCGAAGTGAGCGTCGATATAAATCGATATAAACAATAACTGAAAGTTATGCTTTGTAAATGAAAAGTTAATTTTCTGCTTATATCGGTGTATTTACTTGATAATTCGTCGATTTTCGATGAAAACTATTAAATTTTCTATCGGACAATTTCGTTCGCCACGTTCTGAACGAACATGTTCGGTATTTCGTCTTTCGCGCCCCGCCGTTTCTCGATAGCGGCGGGGCCGGTATTTCGGCCCTTACGGCACCGTCAGGGCCGGCAGGTCCGGCATCGGCTGCCCCGCCGCTTCGGCGGCCTTGCGAACGCCCAAGCGGGCGATATCGACGATCAACAGCTGGTTCTGCCGCGCTATGGTCAGACGGGCGGGATCGTCGGCGAACGTGGTCTGCGCCGTCGCGATCTTCTCGTTCGCCGCGTCGAGGGTGGTCAGATACATCGCCACCTGCGACTGGAACGTGGTGAGGGCGCCGACCTCTGCCGTCAGCGCCTGCTGCTCCTGCTTGTCCGTCGGGAACAGGTCCTGCTGGATCGCACTCGTCAGGTCCGCCTTCTTGCCGCCGATCGCGGTGCCGAGTTCCGCCAGCACGGGCGCCCCTTTCTTCAGTTCCACCAGCCGCATCTCGAAATTGGCGTATCTCTCCTTGTCCTTGAGGGTGGAAGGTGCCCACAACCCCTGGGGTCGCCGGGGATCGTCGGGCAGGAAGGCCACGTGGCTCGCCCCCGCCGTCATGCCGCCGATCGTCAGCACGCCCTTGGACGATGTGCTGTCCGCGATGGATGCGCCGGCCTTGTTGAGTCCGTATTTCACGAGCAGCGTGCGCTTTGCCCCGGTCCGCCCGCTTTCGAGCGTGCGGTCGTAGCTGATGAACGTCGGCACAAGGCGTGTGGCGTTCACCGCATCGACGAGGATGGCTTCCATGAAGAAGGCGGGCGGGCGTTTCAGGTAGACGTGATTCCTCAGCAGGGTCTCGACGATCTCCCCCTCGTCGAGTTTGGTCAGCGATGCCAGTTCCGCGACCATCGCCGTCGGGAAAACCCCGCTCTTGAGCGCGGTCGCCCTGTTGCCCGCGAACGCGCCGTAGACGAACTGGACGCATCGCAGGCGGGCGGTCGCGGTTTCGGCATCCTTCCCGGTGTCCGCCCCGGTGTCCGGGCTTGCGGGGGGTATGCTCGACAGCGCGGTGACGCCATCGGACCCCGCCGCCACGACGGGTGCGGTCGCCGCAGCCGCAGCCATCGCCGCCGGTTCGGAACCCGGCGCGCCGGCCATCGTCGCGGCGCCGGTGGACGTGTCCGACGGCCGGGGTTCGGCCCCGCCGTCGCCGCCGCTCCCGCCGCCGGAAGACGCGACCGTCCCCTTGACGCCCCGATCCATCGTGCGCGCGGCGTAGACGGCGACCGCATCGTCCGCGCCCGCGCCCTTGAGCGCGTTGGCGAGCAGGTCGACGCCCAGCCCGATCCCGACGGGAATGGCCGCCGCGAACGTCAGGGATTCGTTTCCCCTACCGCTGACGATGCACGAATCGGGCAGGAAGATGCGCGCGACGTCGCCTTCCAGCGGTCCCCCGGGATTGTCGACGCCCCGGAACTTCACCGTCCCGCGCTCCTCCGACGCGATCTCCCGCGTGCCGGAGCCGAGCGTGCTGCATGCGCAGAGAAACACGAGGGAAAGCGCCACGGATGCCACCGGTCCCCGCGCCGCGCGCCGTCGTTTCGATCCCGTCGCCGGAGTGTTCATCGCGCCTATTTCCTCATGTTCTTCAGTTGCGTGTCGCTGAACATCAGCCCGACATTCAGGTTCGGGTGCCTGCCCAGCCGCGCGTCGCCGCGATGGACACCGATGACGCGGCCCGTGTCCTGCTGGATGATCGCCCCCCCGCTCACGCCGCGCGTGGGGTCGGCGTCGTGGTGGATCAGCCCGTATTCCAGCTTCCGGATGACTCCGGTGCTGGAGACGGCCTTCGTGCCGCCGGGATAGCCGACGATCCAGATCGCATCCTCTTCCTTCGGGGCCGCGTCGGATTCGAGGACGAGGTCCATCCACCGCAACGATCCGCCCCTTTCCAGCGTCATCACCGCCAGATCATCGTCCAGATCGTGACGCTTGATCGTGCCGGTCTCCAGCGTTTCGAACACGCCGGCGCGATTGCGCTTGCGGAGGCGAATGCCGGTAACTTCGGCTTCGGGATCGCTCTCCAGCGTCCAGTTGTGGCGCGCCGTCAGCAGCGTCAGGCCGGAGATCGCGAAGGCCGTTCCCGTCGTCGGCCCCCCGCCACCGGCGAAATGCGTTTCGATGGCATAGGTGGCGTGGTAATATCCCGCATAGGGGCCATGGGGCTTCATGTCCTCGCGCGTATCCTCCTTGCCCACGACCCGCTCCTGGCCGAGGGCGGGGATGTCCCGCACGGGCCGGCCCGCCCGCTCCGCATCGGATGCATCGGCCTCGCGCGATTCCGGGGTCGGCGAGAACGGCGGCACGGGGGACAGTTCGCCAGGGTCCCGTGATGCCGGTTTCACGTCTCTAACCCCTTGTAGAAGGCGAGCTGGTCGCCGAGTCCGGGTTTGTCGATCAACGGATTGCGGTTTCCCTGACTGAGGAAGATCGCCCGGTTCCGGTGCCTCTCCCAGACCGAAGGGGCGTCTTTCTCGTGCCAGTCCACCAGCGTCTTGAGGTCGTCGGTGGTGTATTCGTTGTTCGCATCGCCGATCTCGCCCGGATAGCGCAGCAGGAAGTACAGCGTCGCCCGGGCCACCGCGCCCTTGTTGCGCTCCGGTTCGAAATGCGTTTCCCCGCCCAGAAGGTCTCGATACCCGCACAGGGCGCGCAGCGACGCCTCGTCGGGGTCCAGCTGTCCGGCATCGTAGGTGTCGAAGTCGCCATAGGCGAAGTTGTTGCGGAACGAGTTGCATCGCGGTTCGCAGGTGAACAGATGGTGCAGGTCCGCTTTCATCGGCTGGCGCCTGCCGAACCACGACTGCGGCACGGCATGCTCGCAGTTGAAGGGGCTGGACAGCTCGAACGCCGACACGCTGTCCGCCGCATTGATGATGAGGTCGAGCCAGTCCCCCTCGATCAGCATTTCCTGTCCCAGCATCGGCAGGTCGACCGACCGCAGGATCGTGGCGAGTTCCGTGGCGATCACGTCCGCCGGGTCCAGCGCCTCCCCCGAATAGATGCTGCGCAGGCTGCCGTCCTCGTGCCGGTCCGCGTGGGGGTAGAGCGTCGTGAGCCGCGCCCGCGAGTAACTCATCTGCCGTCTGTGCGTGGTCCGCATCAGCTTGCGATACGCGTTGTACCGCACGACCGGGCCGCCCCCGGTCGGCATGTCCATGTAATAGGATTCGATGGACGCGCTGTCCCTGTCCTCGTCGTAATAGGCTTCGTCGGACGTCGCCCGCTCGATCAGGCGCGCGGCAGTGTCGCGCAGGGCGGCGTCCTTGGGGCTGACGGGGCTGTAGGTCTGCGGTGAGACGGGCAGGGGGACGGACGCCTTCGCCGGGCCGGTCGGCGACGCGCCGGCGGGGGCGGCGCGCGGGGCGGGGAGCGGCGGACGCAGCCGCCGCTGGCAGCGCCGCCCGCGCTGCCGGGCGGCGTGCGCACGCTGGCGCAGGCCGGGGCGGGACCCGCCGACGGCGCCGCACGGTGCCCGTCGGGGGCAGACGCGGGGCCAAGGGTCGGTGCGGCCCACCGACGGGCGGGCTTGTCCCCGGCAAGCGGCGTGGTGCCACCTGCACCCGATGCGGATGGTCAAGTGGCGACGGCTCCCGCCGCAACCGGCGTTGCGGTTGAGAGGGAGCGAGCTCTGCAACTGGGGGGGGAGCGCCCCGCTGGTTTGGACGCTGCCTCGGCGGCGGCCGTGCGCGCCGACAATCCCGACAAGGGCGCCGCGGAAGCGCCCCCAGAAGGGCAAACGGCGGCGGCAAGCGTTCTGGTCGACCCGTCGGCCAAGGCGCTCCAGGCACCGCGCCAGGGCCGCTCTGGCAAAACCAAGACCCCCCGCACGCCCAAGGCGGCCAAGGACCCCACCCACGCGGCCAAGACGCCCAAAGTGCCAAGGAGCACCGCCGCCGCCTCCAAGTCGGGGCCTGCGTCACAGGCATCGCCCCAGAGCCGCCGCACGGTGTCGCCTTTGGAAAGGGGGTCTCCCGCGCAGGTGAGCGGGCCGACTAAATCAAGCACGCAAGGCCCGCGGGCTCCCCAACAGGTGCAGCTGCCGCCAGGCGCGCCGGCGACGCCAGTGTCGCCCGTAACGCCGGTCGCTGTGCTGGCAGAGGCGGCGGACCTGGGTGAATGTGATGCGACCGCCGCGTCTCCTCTGGCTGAAGTGGCGCAAGGGGCGGCGGTGGCGGCACGAGCACCCGCGGCAGCAGACGGGCTGGTGGTAGCGGCTGCTGTGCCGGCGGCAAACGATGACGCCCGCCCGTCGCTGCTCCAGATGGCCTCGCCTGCCACCGAGGCGCCGCATGCCAGTGTCGTCGCGGACGTGATGCCGGCCATGACGGCTGTTGTACACCCGCTTGGTGAGTCGGTGCCTCCAGATGAGCCCCTGGCCACGCGGCAGCGGAGCCACTCCGAGCCGCCGGTCATTGGGTCTAGGCTGCCGCGCAACAGCGCCGTGTCGAGCATCCGCACCAGCACGAGCAGCATTAGCACTTATCGCACCGTCGGCGCCCGCAGCGGTCTGGCCGGCAGCGGCTCTCGCGGCGCTGAGGCCGAGTCCCAGTCTGGTTCTATGGCGTCCAACGGCTCGGGCAGCGGGGCGCTACGGCTGGCGCTGGCACTCTCTTGTGCCAGTTCATCCACCTCTTCCTGCCACGTGCCATCGACCAAGGACAGCCGGGGGCCGGCAGCGCGGTCGAGGGGGGCTGCTGCTAGCGCGGAACCCACCGGCAAGTCCGATACCTCCCGCCTACCGCCGACCTCTGGCCGCACGCGGCACCTCGGGGCGCCACCGTCCTTGAGCCTCAACAGCGGCCATCGGATGAGCCACACGCCGTCCTCGTTGCGGGACCTTCGCAAGATGCCGGGCGCACTCGGCGGTCGCCTGCTGGGTTTACGGCGGGAGCGGTCGACGGTGGGGGTGGGTGACAAGCGTGGCGATGGTCACAGGCCCGAGCAGCGGCTGTCCAAAGGCAGTGACGCCGCACCGCTTGGATCGTTTGACCAGAGCGGCTCGAGTGGGTCGTCCAAGATTGCAAACTCGCCGCCAGGGCCACCGGCTGCAGCGGCAGCATCATCCGAACACCTGGGCGGCGCGCCCACTTCTCGCCGCGTCCACGGTTCACGCGGGGGCAACTCGCGCTTCTTGTCGTCATCGTTTTCAAACGGTACGAGCGCCTCCTCCCGTCGCCTCGGTGCGCTGTTGCGGGCGGCCAGTGGGGCGGCAGGGTCGGCGACCGCTGGCCTGAGCATGGCGGGTCGCGCTTCGACCCGCACCCGTTCTGAGCGCGTAAACTCCACGGCCGCCGGCCCGGAGACGCTGGGCGGCGGTGGCGCAAGCGGTGGCTCCCCAGCAGTCGTGGACATTGCGACCAACTCGTCGTCCCCCGATCGTCTCGCAGCATTGCCACCGTCATCTTCCTCTCCGTCTCTTTCGCCCGCTGCCAAGGCGGCGTCGCTCTCATCCCCGGCTTTCGTGCCCGGAAACGACCCGACGCACCGCACACTGGACATCCCCGACCGTGAGGATCGTGCCCACGTCGCACCTAAGGTGCTGGGTGTCGGGCTCTCCAACCGGCCCCGCAGAGCCAAGTCCCCGGAGCGCATGTTCCGCACCGAACTCACGTCGGCCGCTGAGCTGGTGGCGTGCAACGTGCAGTTGCGGGAGAGTGACATGGGTATTGGCATCCGCCGCGTGTCGTCTCGCCTGCGGCGACGGCCAGAGTCGATCCCTCCCAAGCACCCGGTCAGTGGCGGCGGTCGGTCGTTTTCCCCGGTCAAGTACCCGGGGGGTGAGGGGCTGGACGGACGGGTGGCCTCCCATACGCACGGGCGTATCGGACAGCCGCCTGGGCTGGGGCTGAAGTCGACAGACGCAGAGGTAGAGGGGACGGCCTCGGCGGGGGACCTGCGGCTGCTCAGCCCGGTGACCCCTTCGTCTTAGAGATATCCATTGCGCAGGAGGGGCAGGAGGCGAGGGCACTTGTACAGCATTCAAATGAGGCTGTTCTTTTGCTATCAACACAGTCATTTCCTCGTTATGTGACGGCGAAGGTGGTATGAGCGAAAACACAGCCGCTCGCTGGCCGTTGCGTATGTTGGCGTTTGTTCGTTGGCCTTCTCCGCCACAGGCCAAGACGCCCGACACAGCGCAAGGAAAGGTGACTGGTGACAACTGCGCGGTAGGAGGAGCCATGCAACTGCTGCCTGTGGAGACTGCCCGTGCCAGCGCTATCTCCGTGGCCATCTCCGCAGGCGGTGCTGAAGCACACGTCAGGCACCTGCACTGGGCGTGTGGTTGGACACTAACAATCACGTGCTGTCACGACGGATGGAACAGGCGCATGCTTCCACCACGGGTCACAGAGACCAACCCGATGGACGAGACGCCTGCACATCACGGCCCGCTACGGCACCTAGAAGAGTCCCTCGTACGCACGCAGCGATTGCTGGACTTTGACAGCCCGTTCGTGGCACTCGTCCGTTTTCGCCGGTATCTGCACAGACTCGCTTGAGTGCGGTCGCCACCGGCGTGGTAGTGCGTGGACCAGCGGGCGACACTGCCTGGCGAGCGCCTATCGTTCTTGCTGAAAGCATGGTGTGCACCACCAGCATCTGCCTTAGACAGCCCTCTGCCATCCATTGGGCCCTTACCCCGACAGGGTGGGGACATGCTGTGCCCAGCGTGCTGACCCGCCGTGTTGGGCACAAGTGCAGCATCGAGGCGTCTCTGGTTCGTTTGTACCCCAGCTGTCGGCGTGCGGCATTCAAGATATGTGATCTTGGGACTGGGAGATTTTTGGCCATTTGCATTCAGCCAACCAAATCAGCTCTCATCCACGTGGCGACAGCTGATCGGGCCAGTGTCACAGTATCGTTCCGTTGAGTTTGAAATGGGGGGTCCTGCAGGAGGCCAAGAGACCGTCCAGTTGCCGTTGGATTGGACTGAAGAGATTCTCCACGAGGCCCGCCAGCAAGGCCCCTCGTGCGGACGCCACGCGCCAGCGAAGAGAGACGTCGACACGCGCTGGACGGCCCCACCTGCGCGCTTATTGGCCCTCCTGACCATCGATGGCTGAGCGCAGCCGGTGGAATGTGCGAAATAGGCCACAGCACACCAATGGGGCGGGGTGGGTCGCGCCGCTGTGGCAGTCACCACGGCCTGCGCGCGGCCTTTGGGGCCAGTGTCAACGGGCCAGCAACCCGACCAGCGGCCAACCAAGCGCGCCTTGACCGCGCGCGCTGCGCGAAGACCCCCTCCCACGCCGCGCCGCCGCGGTCGAGTCTGCGGGACCCACCGAGCCGTTGCAGGCGGCCCGACAGCGACAACGGGCGCCGTGCAGTGGCGCACCCTTGGCCAATTGGATGCATCCGCCCCGTCGCGGCTAGCGCGACACCCCCACCAGTGTCGCGCAGGAGTGTGTGTGTGGGACGGCACGTGACTGCGCATGCTGCCTGGTGGGGTCCCTCGAGTGGCGCGCCGTGCTGCCTGGCCCAGTGTGTGTCGGACCAGGACGCACCCAGCGGCAGGCGCTGCCGTCAAGGGCCTACAGACCCCACCCGCCCTGGCCGGCACCGGTCGGTACACGGTGCCGGGTTGGCGCCGTCTGGCGACCGTCCCCTTGCTGGTCCCGGCGAAGAGGTGCTCCCTCTTCTGGTTGAATCACTCTGGTGCACCGGCCGCCCGTTCCCCCCCCTGTTCTCCTCGACGCCCGACACCGGCGACCAACCGTCATGGCGGCGGCGGCGGCGGCGGCATCGGCGGCGGCGGCGGCGGCGGCTGCGGCGGCGGCGGCTGCGGCGGCGGCGGAGGCAGAGTCGCTGTGGGTTGAAGTCGGAGGGCCGGCCGGGGACAACCCAACAGATAGCTGCTTGCCAAGCCTCTTGGCCGACGACTTCTTCACGGCAGAGCAGCTGGGGGCGGCGGCGGAGTGCCTGGACGGACCAGGCCCGCTGCTGCTCCTGGACGACGGCGGCGACTTGCCCGACGCGGACACCCTCGGGGAGGCGGCTGCGGCGCTGTCCTTCTTCTCCGAGCCGATTCTCCAGGACGCCCCGGCGGTCGTTACTGGCAAGTCCGACGCTGCGCCGCGTGGGGTGGACGCCTTTGGGGATGGGGGCGGCAGCCCCGTGGGCTCCCCGAGCATCTCCTGGCTCAGCACCCACGGTCCCGAGGCGTCCGACGCCGCCCCGCGTGCGGGCGGCGCCGACCCTGTCGTCGACTCATCCCCGTCACGCAAGCGCGCCCGCCCCGCCGCGCCGACGGCGCGTGGACCGCTGACGGCATCCCCCACGGCGGTGGCCGCGGTGGTCAGTGACGCGACCAGCGGCGGCGCCACCTCCTCCCACTCGGACGGCTGGTCGGTGGCGGCGGCGGCGGTGGCGGCGGCCGCCGAGGCGGCGGCCACGGCGGCGGTCGTGGAGGCGGGCGCGGCGGCAGCGTCTTCCCCCCCCCCCCCCCCCC
>ENA-ORXT01007053-ORXT01007053.1-marine-metagenome-genome-assembly--contig:-NODE-7053-length-10191-cov-6.872256_pt1 | contig 10191 bp, 10 predicted proteins | sample MGYA00237868_ERZ511482 | MGnify/ENA metagenome assembly ERZ511482
TGACCTTCCCGCTGCCATTGCCGGAAGAATACGGCCTGGCCGGAGGGTTGTTCGCGGATGCCGGGACGGTCTGGGGACTGGACAACAAGACGTATACCGACCCCACCATCAATGGCGGAAACCCTGTCACGATCGACGATAGTGCGGAACTGCGCGCCTCTGTCGGGGCGAGCATCTTCTGGCAGTCGCCATTCGGCCCTGTGCGGATGAACTTTGCCTTGCCGGTTCTGGAGGAAGACGGTGACAGCGATGAATTCTTCCGCTTCTCGGCTGGCACGCGCTTCTAGGGCGTCTTGATTTTGGGTGGTCCAACGTGAAGGCCAAGCGCTCTTCTATGGGGGTCAGGGGTGGGGTTCTGGGTCTGTGCGCCTGTCTGCTGTTCCCCCCCTCCGTTGTGGCGCAGAGTATCGGTCCCCTGAATTCGCAAGCCGCGGTTCTCGTGGTCGACATGAAGCGGATCAAGAGCGATACCGCCGCCGGTCGTGACATGCTCGCCAAGACGATCGAGATCCGCCGCCGCATTCAGGCGGGGCTTGCCGAGCGCGGCGAGCGCCTGCGCGCGGAGGAACAGCGTCTGGCCGAGGAGCGCGAGACCCTCGATCCCGATGAATTCCGGCAGCAGGTGCGGGCTTTCGAACAGCAGGTCTTCGCAAACCGCGAGCTTTCTGAACGCGAAAGCCGCCGCCTGCAACTGGTGCTGTCCGGTGCCTCAAAACTTCTCAAGGACCGGGCCACGGCCGTTTTCGCCGCGATCATGCGGGAGCGGCGGGCCGATCTGTTGCTCGATTCGTCACAGATCATCCTGAGCGCCGACCGTCTCGACATTACCAACGAGGTCATCCGGCGGCTGGACGTTATCCTGCCCGAAATGCCTATCGAGCTTGTGGAGCCGGAGCCGGAGTCGCAACCCTAGAGAAGACCCGGCCTTGCCCGCCTTGCGCGCCGTCGATAAGGTTGCGCAACGTCGTAAAAAGGGAATGCCGATGCGCTACTGGCTGTTCAAATCCGAACCGGACAAATGGTCCTGGGATCAGCAGGTCGCCAAGGGCGATGCGGGCGAGGAATGGGACGGCATCCGCAACTATCAGGCGCGCAACAACATGCGCGAGATGAAACTGGGGGATCGGGGGTTCTTCTATCATTCAAATGCGGGCAAGGACATTGTCGGCATCGTCGAGGTCTGCGCTCTCAGCCACCCGGATTCCACCACCGATGACGAGCGTTGGGACTGTGTCGATATCAAAGCTGTGCGGCCCTTTCAGACGCCGGTAACCCTTGCGCAGATCAAGGCGAATCCGGAGCTTGAGGATATTTCGCTGGTGCGCCAATCACGCCTGTCGGTCGCGCCGATCACCAGGGACGAATGGATCAAGCTCTGCAAAATGGGCGATACCGAGCCTTGAACGCCCCCCCGGTCAACATCCTGTGCATGAAGTGGGGCACGCTCTATGGCCCCGAATACGCCAACCGTCTTTATGCGATGGTGGCGCGCAACCTTACGCTGCCCTTTCGGTTCATCTGCTTTACCGATGACGGGACGGGTCTGCGGGGCGAGATTGTCGCCCGGCCCCTGCCCCCCATCGACATCGATGCGCCTTACGAGAAAACGCCGTGGAAGAAACTGGCGCTCTACAATGCCGATCTCGGCGACATCACGGGGACGGCACTGTTTCTCGATCTCGATCTGCTGATCACCGGCCCGCTCGACCGGTTCTTCGATCATCCAGGCCGGTACTGCGTCATCCGCAACTGGACGCGGCCCCATGATATCGTCGGCAATACCTCCGTCTTCCGGTTCGAGATCGGCGCGCATACCGATTTGCTGGAGACGTTCCATGGCCGACCGACGCAGGAATGGGTCGACGACGTGCGGATCGAGCAGACGTTCCTTTCACGTATTCTCCACGAGCAGGGGCGCCTGACGTTCTGGCCGGAGGGGTGGTGCGCGTCCTTCAAGGTCCACGCCCTGCCGGGAGGGTGGAAGTTCCCGCGCCTTCTGCTCAACTGGTTCCGTCCCTCGCGCGTGCCGCCGGGGGCGAGCATCGTCGTCTTCCACGGGCACCCCAACCCCGACGATGCCCAGCGCGGGCATTGGCCGGGCGGGTGGTACAAGCGGATGCGGCCCGCGACCTGGATCGACGACTACTGGCACGAGAGATGACCGCTCCGACCCTGAGCATCGTCTCGGCGGTCTATGACAAGGCGCGCCATCTACCGGCCCTGCTCGACAACCTGCGCGGACAGGCGGATTTCGGGGGGGAGGTCGAGTTCGTCTTCGCCGATGACGCCTCGACCGACGGGTCCGCCGACCTGCTCGAAGCGGCGGCGCGGAACGATCCGCGTATCCGCGTGATCCGCAATGCGGATAATCGCGGCCCCTCGATCCGGTTCAATCAGGCGGCGGCGGCGGCGCGGGGGGAATGGCTGCTTCCCGTCGATGCGGATGACCGGTTGTCGGCCAATGCGGTGGCGGCGTTCCTGAAGGTGGCGCGGGAACAGCGGGCCGACCTCGTCTTCGCGCGGAGCAAGCGCGGGGACGAACCGCGCGACCTGCCCGCCGCCCCCAAGGTGACGCTGACGGACGATCCCCTCCTCCTCGTCGCAAGACGCAGGATCGTGCGGATGGGGTATCTGGTCCGGGCGACCATCTGGCGCGAGGCCGGGGGCGCGGACGAGGGCATCTTCATACAGGACCAGTCGCTCCCCCTGCGCCTCGGGGCGGTCGCCCGCCGGGCCGCGTATATCGAGCATACGGCCTATTGGCTGTCTGCACGCGACGATGCGAGCCTGTCCAGGAACACCGCGCAGCAGCATCATGACCGGTTCGTCCTGATGTCGCGCATGCTCGACCTCGACCTGCCGGATGCCACGCGCGATGCCATCGAGCGGCAGAGGGTCTCGGCATGGTGGAAGATGCACCGCTACGGGACGAACGGGCGTGCGGATGCGTTGCTGGCCTATCTCGGGAACCGGGTGTTTCGCCAGGGCCTCTCGCCCCGTCAGCTCGCGCGTGCCGAGGCCGATTTCGCGGCTCTCGAAGGGGTCCGCCGTATCGCCGATGGCGAGAAGGCGGGAACGCGTCGCCCTCCGGCGACACCCGCGATCGCACGCCCCACGCGTTCGGGTATTTCCGCCTGAGATATCGGTCGCGACCGAAGTATCCCGAACGATCCCCTCGTCGTTCGGGAAGCCTTGAATCGCGGTAACAAAACCGTGAACTACAGTCGCCGCACGACTTTCGGTCCCCGTCGCAAGGATCGAAGGACTCTTTCAGGAGTCTCAATGACCTGCGCGAGATTCTACTTATGCGATAAGAACACGGAAACGGCTTTGAGTGTGACGCTTCTGGCACGGTTCATGCTTGTTAACGACGTATGTACGCCATCGCCGGGAACCATCTCGCAATCGGGTGCATTAGGTCAATGTTAAGGCAACGATGTCAGGAGTTGGGATTATGCGAGTTTTCGGTATTTCGGGTTTGTTGCTCACGATCGCCGCCGTCATCGGAACGACCGTCCCGGCATCCGCGCGTCTCCCCGAGGCGTTCTCCAACCTGCCCAAGGAAATCGTGCGCAAGGCGGTGCATATGCCCACCGGTTGCCTCGCGCAGATCACCGTGAACGACCGCAAGGTCGTGCATGCGAGCATCATCGACCCCGACTGCCTGCCCGCCGGTGTCACCGCGCGGCCGGTTCCCGGGACGAAGAACGATTTCACGGTCATCGAGGGGCTGCGCTGAGGCGACGCTTCCCGTATCCGCGGGAAGGATGCGCTTACGTCAGGAAGGTTATCCAAGGCGCGGTTTTTCCGCGCCTTTTTCTATGCCCGATAACCAGTCGACCGTGCCATGAGTCGGTGTAGCCATACGATGAGAACGGCAAGAAGTGTCTCATTTTGCGACCCACTATCGACCGGTCTATCGGCTTCGCGCATCATCCTTCCGAAGCGAGAATTGCGGCGAGACCCTCGCGATAGGTCGGGTACGCGAGCGTCACGCCCAGCACTTCCTTGGTCCTGTCATTCGCGACCCGCTTGTTCTCGCCGTAGAAGCTGCGCGCCATGGGCGACATCTCCGCATCCTCGAACGGGACGAGGGGAGGGCGGGGCATGCCCAGCAGGTCGGCGGCGTGGCCGATCACCTCCTGCGGCGGACAGGTCAGGTCGTCGGTGACATTATAGGCCGTGCCGGGAGCGGGCTGCGCCATCGAGGCGCGCAGGACGGTCGCGATATCCTCCACATGGATGCGCCCGAAGACCTGCCCCTCCTTCACGATCCGCTGCACGGTGCCGCCCCTGATCTTCTCGAACGGGCCGCGCCCGGGGCCGTAGATCCCCGCGAGACGAAACGAATGAACCGGCAACCTTTCCCCGGCCAGGGCCAGCCATGCCTCTTCCGCGACAACCCGCCGCTTTCCGCGCTCGCTCGCGGGGGTCAGGGCCGATGTCTCATCCACCGTGCCCCCCGCCCGGTCGCCGTATACGGCGGTCGTCGAGAGGTAGCCGATCCAGTCGATTCGGTCTCGCTGGCGCAGCAGGGCATTGCGGTAGCGCGCGAGCACCGGGTCGCCATCCTCCCCCGGCGGGGCCGAAATCAGCAGATGGGTACGCGGGGGCAGGGCGTCGAGGAGCGCGTCGGGCGGCCAGACATGCGCGTCGATCCCTGTGTCGCGCAAGGCCTGAGCCTTGTCGGGGTCGCGCGCGGTCGCCGCGACGGTCCAGCCTTCGGGGGCCAGTCGCGCCGCGAGAACCCTTGCGGAATAGCCGTAGCCGATACACAGGAGGACAGGGGATTGCATCTCGTTCATAATCGCGCCTTATCGCGATGCGACCCTGCCGCGCAAGCCTGTCATCGCCGGAGAAGACCGATGTTCCGACCCCGCCCCGCCCCTGTCGCCTTGGCCCTGTGCATGGCCGCCCTCGCCGCCCCGGCGACGGCCCAGACGGTGACGACCTATGACGACTGCATCGCCACCGCGCAGCGCACGCCCGCCTCGGGCCTGTCGGTCGCGGATAGCTGGTATGCGGCCGGGGGAGGGGATGCGGCGCGGCACTGCCGGGCGATGGCCCTCGCCGTGCTCGGCTCGTTCGGCGAGGCGGCGCGGGGGGTCGAGACGCTGGCGCGGGAGGCGACCGATATCACCGCGCAGGCCGATCTCTACTCTCAGGCGGGCGATTTCAGGATGGCGGAGGGTGATGCCGCCACCGCGCGCGGCCTCTTCGACCGGGCGCTGACGGCGGAGCCGGGCAATCTCCAGGCGCTCGACGGGCGCGCGCGGGCCTCGGCGGCGCAGCGGGACTTCGCGGCGGCCATCGCCGATCTGGACCGCCTGTTGTGGATGGTCCCGGGCGATGCCGAAGCCCTGGCCCTGCGCGCCGCCGCCCGGCGCCAGAGCGGCGACCGCAACGGGGCGATGAGCGATGCGGATGCGGCGGTGGCCGCCGACCCGTCTTCCGCCGTCGCCTATTTCGAGCGCGGGGCCGCGCGGGCGGTGCAGGGCGACCGGGAGGGCGCGCGGGCCGACTGGTTCCAGGCCGAACAGCTCGACCCCGGCGGCGAGACGGGCCAGCTTGCCGCCAGCAACCGTCAACGCCTTCAGTAACGCACCACCGTCGCCAGTCCCGGCGCATCGGGGGCGAGGATGCCGGGCAGGGCGCGGGGCAGGTCGGCGAAGGCCACCTCGTTCGTGATCAGCGCGTCGAACCGGTCGTCGCGTAGCAGATCCAGCGCCTTGGCCATTCGCCGCGCATGGGACCAGCGCGCGCGGCGGGACGGCGAGACGTGGCCGACCTGCGACGAGACGATGCGCAGCCGCTGGCTGTGGAACGCCCCGCCGAGGGGCACGGCGGTACGCCCGTCGCCATGCCAGCTCATTTCCACGACCGTTCCCTCGAACCCCGCGCAGCGAATCGCCGTCTCCAGCCCGCTCGCGCTGGAGGACGTATGGAAGACGACGTCACAGCCCGAGGGTGCATCGCCGGTCGGGTGCCAGATAACATTCATGTCATCGGCGAGCGTCCGGCGCGTGTCGTCGGGGTCGATCAGGGCCGTCTCGACCCCGGGCATGGCGCCGCATATCCCGGCCACCAGCCCGCCGAGGATACCCCCGCCCACGACGGCGACCCGGTCGCCCGGCCCGACGCCGCCATCCCAGACGGCATTCAGCGCCGTCTCCATGTTGGCGGCCAGTGTGGCCCGGCGCGGGGGCAGATCGTCGGGCAGGACCGTGACCCGGTCGGCGGGCAGGACGAAGCGTGACTGATGGGGGTGGAGCGCGAAAACCGTCTTTCCGACAAGGTCTTGCGGCCCGTCCTCTACCTCGCCGACCATGCAGTAGCCGTAGATGACGGGGAAGGGAAAGTCGCCGCGCTGGAAGGGCGCGCGCATTCGCGTGTACTCGCTCTCGGGCACGCGTCCCTCGAAGACGAGCCGTTCGGTCCCGCGGCTGATGCCCGACCACGACGCCCTGACGAGGACGTCATTGGACCCGGAGAGGGCGGGCGGCGATACTGGAGACAGAACGGCTCGGCGGGGGCTTCGGTATTCGAGGGCATGGTCCAATTCAGGACTCCTTTCTCGACGAGAGAGTGCGCTGCACCATCGTGACAGGTATAGCACGCCTGCGCGAGGGCCGAACGAACGAGACGGGATGAACGGCGAATGACCGACCAGATACAAGACCCCGTTTCCTTCGGCTCCCTGCCGATTGCGGAGCAGGGCGGGGCATCGACCCCCGCCGGACTGCAATCGCGCCGCACCCTGACGATGCGCCGTTTCTTCGCGCTCGGCCTGTGTCTGGCGACGCTGGTCGCGGTGCTGTTCGGCGTGGCCGTCGTCTTCGGGACGGACGGGCTGGATGTGCTGGAATGGGGCATCATCGCCTGCATCGCGTTGAGTGCACCCTGGACCATTCTGGGGTTCTGGAATTCGCTGCTCGGTCTCTTCCTCGTGCGTCGGGGCGGCACGATGCCGTTTGCGGACGGGGTCGACGGCGGCGGGCCGATCGCGGGCCGCATCGCCGTGGCCATGGCCGTGCGCAACGAGGACCCGGCCCGCGCCTTCGACCGCCTGCGCGCCATGCGGGCCAGCCTCGACGCGACGGGCTGGGGCCACCGCTTCGACCTGCATATCCTCAGCGACACCGATATCGCGCGGGTCGCGGAGGAGGAGGAAAGCCTGTTCGCCCTCCATCGCGAGGCGCTGGGCGGCGCGGGCATCGCCCATTATCGCCGCCGCACCTCGAACGAGGGATATAAGGCCGGGAATATCTGGCAGTTCCTCGAAGAGAGCGGCGCGCGCTACGACCTCTTCATGCCGCTCGACGCCGACAGCCTCATGTCGGGCGAGGCCATCCTGCGCCTCGTGCGCCTCGCCGAAGCCAATCCGCGCGTCGGCATCGTCCAGAGCCTCGCGGTCGGCGCCCCGGCGGAGAGCGCGTTCGGGCGTATCTTCCAGTTCGGCATGCGCCACGGCATGCGCGCCTTCACTCTCGGGAGCGCGTGGTGGCAGGGCGATTGCGGCCCGTTCTGGGGCCATAACGCGATCATCCGGACGGCGGCGTTCAAGGCGCATTGTGCCCTGCCGAAGATCGGCGGACGCCCCCCCATGGGCGGCGATATCCTCTCGCACGATCAGGTGGAGGCGGTGCTGATGCGCCGGGCGGGGTACGAGGTGCGCGTGGTGCCGGTCGCCTCCGAAAGCTACGAGGAGAACCCCGTTACGATCCTCGATTTCATGACCCGCGAACAGCGGTGGTGCAACGGCAACATGCAGTACTGGAAGCTGCTCGCCATGCCCGGCCTGCGCCCGACGAGCCGGTTCCAGCTCCTGCAGGCGATCATGATGTATCTGAGCGCGCCCGCATGGATGATCCTCACGGCGCTGGGCGCGGCGAAGGCGTTCCTCGACCCGGACATGATCTTCGACGGCACCCTCGCCATCGGCCTTTTCGCCATCATGGTCGGCATGAGCCTGACGCCCAAGATCGTCGGCGCGATTCATGTGATGCTGGAGCGCGGCGGGGTGGCGCGCTACGGCGGAGCGCCGCGCTTCCTCGCGGGATTGCTGGTCGAGACGGTGTTCTCGGTCCTCATGGCCCCGGCGGTGGCGGTGCATCTGACGGTCTTCCTGATCGGGCTGGTCTTCGGTCGCAAGGTCGGCTGGAACGGGCAGATCCGCGATGCCTACGGCCTCGAATGGGGCACGGCGGTGCGGGCGCTGTGGCCGCAGATGGTGTTTGGCAGCGTCGTACTGGGCATTCTGACTGTCTTTACGCCCGCCGCCGTCGTCTGGGTCCTCCCCGTCGTGCTCGGCCTGCTCCTCGCGGTGCCCTTCGCGGTGCTGACCGCCTCTCCCGCGCTGGGGCGGTGGCTGGCGCGTCACCGGATCTGCGCGATCCCGGAAGAATTCGACACGCCGCGCATCCTCGCCGATCTGGGCGACACCCGGCAGGGCCACGATCTGGTCGCCTGACTGCCCGTCTTCACGAAAACGGGAAGAGACGTTCGGTTTCAGAGGGGCTTCGCGGCGATACCGTCGCGGGGAAACAGTTTTAGAGGAGACGGGCGCGATGGCCTGCACCGACGCATTCGGATACGACCTGACCATCGCGGACCCCGTGGCCGCCGAAGCGTGGGACCGCACGGTCGCCGCCTTCTTCGCCCATTCGGCGGCGACGCCCGAACATCTCACCGCCGCCTTCGACCGCGAGCCGGATTTCGCCATGGCCCATGCCGCCAAGGGCTTCTTCATGCTCCTGCTGGGCAAGGCCGAACTCCTGCCCGCCGCAGCGGAAGCGCATGACGCCGCCGCGCGCATCGTCGCTTCGAGCGGCACCGACCGCGAGCGCGGCTATGTCGAGGCGCTCGGCTCCTACCGCGCGGGCGATCTGGGCGCCGCCGCCGACCGGTTGCAGCGGGTGATGACGGCGTATCCGCGCGACGGTTTCGCCCTCAAGCTGGTACAGGCGATCCGCTTCGTCATGGGCGACAGCCTCGGCATGCGCCGTTCGATCGAGGCGGTGCACGATGCCTACGGCGCGGACCACCCTGCCGCCGCCTATGTCAACGGCTGCTACGCCTTCACGCTGGAGGAGACGGGCGATTATCGCGCCGCCGAAGCGCGGGGCCGCGATGCCGTGCTGCGTGCGCCGGACGATGCGTGGGGCGTGCACGCCGTCGCGCATGTCTTCGACATGACGGGCCGCACGCGCGAGGGGGTGACGTGGCTGGCGAACCAGCCCGACACCTGGGCGCATTGCAACAATTTCCGCTATCACGTGTGGTGGCACCTCGCGCTCTTCCACCTCGAGCACGGCGACCATGCCGAGGTGCTGCGCCTCTACGATACCGAGGTGCGGGGCGACCATACGGACGATTACCGCGACATCGCCAACGGGGCCTCGCTGCTCGTGCGGCTGGAACTGGAAGGCGTCGATGTCGGCAACCGGTGGGAGGAACTGGCGCAGCTCTGTGCGGGGCGCGCCGACGATGGCTGCGTGGTCTTCGCCGATCTCCATTACATGCTCGCCCTCGGGCAGGGCGATGCCCATGGCAAGGCGTGCGACCTGCTCCGGACCATGAAGCGCAATGCGGCCCGGGAAGACACGACGATGGGCCGGGTTTCCGCCGATGTGGGCGTGAGCGCCGCCGAAGGGCTGATCCGTTTTTCCCGGGGCGAATACGCGGGGGCCTACCGCGCGCTCGCCGCCGCGCGCCCGCGCATGATGCGGGTGGGGGGCAGCCATGCCCAGCGCGACGTGTTCGAGCGGTTGACCATCGATTCGGCCCTGCGCGCGGGGTTGCTGGGCGAGGCGCGCAGGCTGATCGACGACCGCACGCGGGCGCGGGGCGCGCTCGACGGCTATGCCGAAAAGCGTCTGTCGCGCATCGGTGCGTTCGAGGCCGACAGGGCGGTTTCCCTGTGACACCGCGCGAGGCGGCGGCCCTGCGGGAGGCGAAACGCGATCCCCGGCTCGACTTCTTCCGGGGCCTGGGAATGTTCATCATCCTGATCGCGCATATCCCGTGGAACAGCTGGAACAGCTGGATCCCCGCGCGCTTCGGCTATTCCGACGCGACCGAGATCTTCGTCTTCTGCTCCGGGGCGGCGTCGGCGCTGGCCTTCCACAAGATCTTCGAGGCGCGCGGCTGGTGGATCGGCACGGCTCGCGTCGCCTATCGGATATGGCAGCT
>ENA-ORXT01007054-ORXT01007054.1-marine-metagenome-genome-assembly--contig:-NODE-7054-length-10190-cov-8.471373_pt1 | contig 10190 bp, 13 predicted proteins | sample MGYA00237868_ERZ511482 | MGnify/ENA metagenome assembly ERZ511482
GTTATAAGAGACAGCTGATTCGGCTCAATATGAAGAAAAAGTGGCCCACACGGACTGGAATGGAAGACTCGCGACCCTTATTCTTTTGTAAACGATTCTCTTATAACGAGAACGCACTGTAGCCGCACAGCTATTCTTGGTCAGCGGAAGTCAGAATCAAGTAGGGAGTTCGATTTCCATGGCCTGAACAAAAAAGATGTTCTTCATCTAAAAAGCGGTGTTACATCGGACTTTAGGTGTTTAATTGGACACGTTGTGCAACGTGGCGTGAAGATGGCGATAGCATCTCATTGTTAACAATGCTCTGAGGAGGCTGCATGCGCCCGAGCAATGTTTTATCGCGGATTTCCGTGACAGTAAAGCGCCGATACAAACCAGGCCGTGACGAAATCTGGTCGCGGCAGGCGTCATCACATCTGGTTTCCGGTGGATGTGCGGTCGACGGGGAACCAGAAGAGTCCCCAACAAGTAGCCGCGTTGTTCGAGGCGTTATAGGCGCCGTCGGCGGTGCGCGACTCTAACGTCGCGACGTCGCGTCTCGGACGGACCTGGGATATTAGAACTCGGCATTGCAAGCAGCGTAGGTTACGCTGGCGGTGACGCTCCGGGACTGTAGCATATCTTCGCCCGCAATTGGCAATTTGCCACAGGTAGCCCCCTTGACTGGCCAAAGCCCACGTACTGTGGGAATTGGCCTGTGGCACGCCATTTGGGGGGTTACTTCCGCATTGTTCATTTCTTATTGTTTGTTTGCTTGCCTGTCTTATCTGTCTGCCGGCACTCATTACGATCGCTTGTAATCGGACGGTCGATCGACCAGTGCCCTCGTTTATATTAAATCACTATGGGTCCGGGGTCGCCGTCGTGGGCACCACCCGACTTCCCATCGGATGCGTTTAAACAAAAGATCTTTCTTCCACGCGGCGACGGCGATGGAACTCGCTTTATTGCTTGGCTGCGGTCGGTCTCAATACACTGGTTATTGCACCAACGTTATTAATACCACAGCAGCCGAAAAAGCGGGCGTGCCGGTCTTCGACAGCGTCGGCGCCACGGCTGGCGCGAAAGGGGGGGACGGATGGCGAGCCAAAAGCCGCCTATACTTGCCCGTTCGCGCCGCCCAAACTTCAACCTCGAGGACAGAGTGAGCGCCGGCGTCGCGCCACAGATTGTCCACACTCTGTGGAGGGCCTAGGGGATGTTTACATAAATCCACACGGAAGGCTGGCCTGCAGACTGGTAGGGTGTAGTGGGGGGGTGGTGGTAGTTCTGGCTGCTGTGACCTTCGGAGGGCAAAAAAGACATGACGCAATTCTACGCTTTGTGACTCAAAAGGCCGGTCATAGCAGCGTCCTCGCTGCTCTCGGTGACAGGGGCAACAATGTAGACGCGTTCCAGAATCGACACCCAAAGAAGCGTCTCGTGCCCACTCCAGCAATACCGGCAATCAGTCCTCATTGATAACGAAGACAAGAGAATGAAATACAATATTTACATAGTAGCCCCTCTGGATCATGGAGGTGATTGTGGCCCTAACAAGTACAGCTTGTTTCCCAAAAACACTAACGACGCAGACACGCCAGTTTCGTCCGGTCAACGGCCGTTCTCTGCGTTCGGCGAGGTTCCGAGCGCAAAAGGCCCAGAAAATACCAGAGCCAACGACGAAGAAAGGGGGGGGTCTCAGTGCAAGAACGAACGCGTGCGACCTTGCTCTGTGAAGAAGAAATATTGGCCTTCGGCATGGACGACGTTCTGTTGCTAGTGCTGTCTCTGAGCAAAAACAACCAGGGCGTACTCAGGCAAAGCATGCGGAAATATATTAGCCAGGGGGGGCTGAGTGGAACAGCTGGTCGAGGGGTATGAGCTGCGACTAAATGGTGCGTGGGAGTGGTGGTTTTAGAAGACTGTCGTGACGTCGCGATTGTCATCATTGCTGGGCAAGGGATACCGACTGGTTGGTCGAGGACTTCAGGACGGTCGCGGGGGGGGGGAGGTGGGTCGACGTTGAGGTCTTTGCTCAGCATTCTTCAGAATAGGCGGATTCCGCAATCGAGAAGACCAGAAACAGGGATGACCCATTTGAAAAGAATGGAAATAAATTGAGAAAGAGTCGGCACCAGCGATTCTGGGCAGCAGAGAGTGGGGACAACCGGATGCGGACTCATGAAAATATGAAAAGAGATGTGCCACTTCTGAGCCCAATATGGGGCGAATATTGGATGGCTCACATCGCTTGCCCATGGGACGTGCATGTCCTATCGTTATCTTGATGGCTGAGAGGCGTTCTCAGGAGCGACGACAGCCTATCGTTATTTCTCGCGGAGATAACGACACGCTGAGAATCGCTCTCACATCCAGCAATATGTGTGTGCATGGTCCCCGGGCCTGGGACCATGGGTGTCAGCTGCGTGTCAGGTGTGGGCGGGCCATGAGGACAGCCATCCTTGCTTGTGGGGTGCGCCCAGCAGTAAGGATGGCTGTCCTCGTGGCCCCCGCGCTTCGTCGCTGCACGGGGAAGCTCAACAGAACGCCGAATGAGATTGCTTGTTTGGCAACACGACAACAAACGCCCATCTGTTGAGACTTCGGTTCAGGCGACAAACCCCCCGACAAACCGCGTTTCCATTCGGCGTATCTATTGGTCACTCTCGAGAAGGGACCATGCAGATGTGGCGACCTCGTGTGGATCTCGTGTGGCCCATTCGTGTGAAGACGGGTAGTAGGCTGTTTATCATGTATTAGGACCCTTAGTAGAACCTGGTGAGACTTGAAGTCGTCCAGCGGCACTGTTGAAGAGGCGACCCCACCCGACGGCGCCAATGACGTGGGAGTAATTTGAGAATTTCGAGAGAGCGCGTAGCAGCATGCGAAAAGAGAAGAAGACACTACGTCTTTCGACCACGCCGAGGCACGGAGCCGTCTGCGTCTTCGTCGCAGTGCTTGGTGGTGCTACTGCAGAAAGTGAAAAGCAGCTTCCTCGTCGCTATGGTACAGCTGTTTCATTTTTCCTGTGCCGCGGGCGGCGGGACTGCAGAGACACACGCGAAGTTGGTGTGTAGGTTGTCCAGCGCTTCCACATACGCGGCGGTCGTGGCGGCGGTAGCAGTGTCACCACCACTCCCACCACCGCCACCGCCACACCAGCGCTGGTGCCATCCCCCATGGACACAAATTCGCTCAACACGCTAAACCTGCCAGCCGATAGATGCTCGCGTACGCGCAACTCCCTACCAACCAACAGCGGGCAAGCCCCCTTCGCTGACATTGTGGCTGGCGCCACCACCTCCGACCGGCACAACAAGCACCCACCGGCGCCACCTCCGCCCACCGCCGCCACCAACAACGACCGGCGCCACCAACAACGACGGGCTCCACCTCCGCCCACCGCCGCCACCAACAACGACCGGCGCCACCTCCACCCACCTCCGCCCACCGCCGCCCACCGCCGCCACCAACCCCGACCGGCGCCGCATCCGCCCACCGCCGCCACCAACCCCGACTGGCGCCACCTCCGCCCACCGCCGCCACCAACCCTGACTGGCGACACCTCCGCCCACCAACGCCACCAACCCCGACTGGCGCCACCTCCGCCCACCGCCGCCACCAACCCCGACCGGCGCCGCCAACACCCGCGGACGCCACCAACACCGACCGGCGGCACTTCTGCCCACCGACGCTACCAACACCCGCCGGCGCCACCTCCGCGTATCGCCGCTACCAACACCCGCCAGAGCCACCTCCGCGCACCGCTGCCACCAACCCCGACCGGCGCCGCCAACACGCACCGGCGCCACCATCTCGCACCGGCGCCACCACCTCCCACTGGCACAACCGACCATGACCGGCGCCACCGCTGCCCGGCAGCCAGCACCCTGCCCCGTCGTCGTCGCGCTCCCCCGCCGTCATCGCCCTCCCCCGCTACCGTCGGGCGTGCACTAGCTGCTAGGGTTGAGAACGCGCGATGTGAACGGGAAGAAGCTGTTTGTGAAGAAGCGCTGCGCATGACGCTCGGCAGCGGTATTGCAGTCTCCCCAATTTTGGCCGATCCGACAAGAACAACTGTGCAGAACAGATGCACGACAGCCATCCATCCGGCCGGATACGACCTCTCGACCAATCAGAAGTTGTGCGGTCTGTAGGTTGTTCCTGTCCGGATCGGCCAGAATCGGGAAGAATGAAATATAAGGTGTGTTAGATGGCACGGCGCGGAGCCCGTGACGATCACACAAGTCTTCAAATTCCGGTACGACATGCTCAATGCGTAGCACCTGGCACAGGGGCACACAGTGAAGCGAGGGCCAGTCATCAGCAGGGTTGTCAAAGCGCCACGCCATTCGCCTACAGCCCGAACCCGACAAAGCGCACTGCGCTACAGGTGCGACCGGCTCGAGGCGCCGCACGACGGCAAAGTCGTCCTGCGCTCCTCCCAGCATCCGCACGACGATGCGTACCCAGCTCAGTGCCCGTTGGCCGTTCATGTCTGTGTACCAGATGTAGTCGTACCGCGGCTTGCCGAGGTAGCTATCGGTCGCGCACGCCGTCTGGACTACCGACGGAGCACCCCACTCAAAGGTGCAATGGAACGAGAAGGATGTGCTCACCACAACGGAGCAGTTGGGGCTCTTGTCGAGCAGCTCGCCAAGCGCACCCATACCCGGTAGCACCTGCACGTCGGAGACCTTGAGCCGCTGGCCCCGTTCGGACCTTGGCAGAAGATGCACCGGCTCTGTCGGCACGTCGCCTTCATCGACGTTCCCGTCGAGTATGTCGAACAATCCGCCATTTTCGTCCCCCTTCTCGTCCTCCAGGTCCTTGAGCTCGCGTAGCACCTCGTTTTGGGTCTCGCTAGCCCGCATCATCTGCAGAACGATTGTGGGCCCGCGCTTGTTGGTGCGCGAGTCCATTCTCTTGCAGGGACCGTGGAGAGTCTCGTTCTCGCTCGTGTCGCCCTCCCACACATTCCCGTTGCGTAGGAGGGCCACGAGAAGGTGGTTGGCCAGTCGATGGGACTTGGATGTGTGCATTGGCCCGAGCAAGAGATCCACACGGTTGATGATGAGGTCGCACGCCTTGTCGGCGAGATCGCGCATCTGCTGCTCCGTCATTCTTGTCGTATCAGCCACGTTGTCGCCCATCAACTTCCCCCCGAAGGCAGCCATGCGACAGAAGACGTCCAAGACCGCGCGGTGCAGCGGGAGATTGCCATACACCTGCCGGTACCTCGTGGATGTTGTCACGTCTGGTACAACTGGGTCTGGTAGCACCTCGTCGGCCGGCTGCAGCACGGCACCATTCGGTCCGTGGCCGTCATCGACCTCGTCGGCGTCACCGTTCGATGGGCGTTGCGCCGCCGCTACCTGCGTTGGTGAGGCATCTGCGTGCCGCGTGGGGCGCTACTCTACCGGCCCACCAACCCCTGCAATCATGTGTGGCATCAAGGTGAGCCCGTATCGCCATTGCCTGCCCGTCATTTGCAGCTGCTTCTCGTCGGGAGGCACGAGAAAGCTATACACAGGTGGAACAGAGCAGATTATGCGGAGGAGCGAGATGCTGGAGTCCCACGAGAGAGTGTCAGTTTCTTGTGAAGTGATGGACTCGCCCAAGTCTTTCACACGACCGAGTGGGTTGCCACACGCCACCGGCAGCACAGACCGCGGGTACGCGCATGGACACGGCCACAGATTCAAGGTCGCCACAACCACTCCCCGCGCCCGCCCTCATTGTACCACCTCGGGTCTTCCCACTGTGTCGCTGTCAAGGTGAAAGAGTGCACAAGGAAGATCAGAGTCCAACCAAAGAGAGCAAAGAGAGCGCGAGCACGTACCCCGGAGGTGTCGGCGACGGCACGCAAAGATGCCCCATGTCCCAGGCCCGCAGATTGAGAGCCTCTAATGACGCTGGCACCGGACCAAGACGGGCGTCCTCGCCCGCACATGCGATACTCAAAGAAGTGGGGAAGCGTTGTGCCACCGTGCGCACGACACCGATCTTCCACACGTGTAGGACGTCAAAGGAAATGATGTCGTACAGCCGCTTGTTCTCGGTCGCGAGGCCCCACACTGCGCCGACGGCGGGTACAAATGCAAGTGCGCTGTGCGTGGCCCGCAACTGGTGGCGAAGGGACGGTCGCGGGTCAGCGTCGCGCGCGATTGCTCCTTTCAACTGGGCGACCAGCACGGCCGTCACGTCGCAGGCCGCTGCACCGACGCCATTTGGCCCGCCCGCCACGTCGCGGCGCACCATGCAGTGTGAGCAGAAAACCTCGCACGCGTTGCCCATGAGGCAGACGAGGGAGCGCTCGGCGAGCTGGTCAGTGACGAGACCCACGAGGCGCGGAACAGCGGTCAACGCACGCTGGCCCGGGAACTGCACGGCGACGCCGTCTTGACTTGCACCCACAAACCGACGCAGAAGAATGGCCAAGCACCGCTGCAGGACGCCGTTGCGACTGTCACTTGCGCGGCGGCGAGCAGCCTCCGTGCAGGCGACCGGCTTGCCGAAATGCGGCGCGTAGCCGACGGTGACCCACTGCACCGACCGGTCACGAACGTTGAGCACACGGGCCCGAATAGGGTACATGTAGTGTGCGCCGGACCAGGACACCACGGCTTCGTCGATGAAGAGCTGGACGGCCAACACAAAGGAGTGTGATCCGTGACGACGACGCACGACGACCTCCTCCGACAGAAAAAGGTCACTGTCCATCATCTAGGAACGGAGCCGCGTCCCATCGGGTCCCGCGCCAAGCTCCTCACCCCAGACTTGCACGTGTCTCGCGTTCCGCAGCAGGTCCAACGCGACGATGAGAAGGTCCCGGGAGTAGAACTTGTAGGGCACCCCTTCCACCACCAATGGGGTCTCATCCCAGAAGATCTTGGACAAGACACGCCGCTGCTCTTCGCGCAGAGCGGCGACAAACGCACTGTTGGTGGGGAAGGTGCGGGCGAGCTCGCCCACCTCGTGTTCAGAGGCTTCTCCTCCCTCGTCCGCCGAGACCGCGTCGTCGCCCCCACCGCTTGTTGACGGTCGTCGCGCGCTGCCGACCAAAGGAGCATCCCGAGAGCGCTTCCGCCGACGCCCATCGTCGCGACGCTCGTCCCGCGGGGGGCATGCCACCCCCCCCCGCTCCGCCAACAACAGCACCGACACGTACCAGCGCTGGTCTGCTTCCGATAGCCCAGCCCCCCCTGCGCTCAGTGCAAACATCAGGGCTTGGCGTAGGAGCGGCCTGTTGAACCGGGATGGGCGCTCCCCAACAGACGGCGGCACAAGGCGCCTGCTCCTGCTCGTCTCGGGCATCGCCTCGTAGTACGCTCGAATGCGTGCGGCGGTAGACATTTGGAACACGGTGCGCGGCCTGCGCACCGGCAGTGTCCCGCGCGTGTACCCGTCCACTGGCACACGGACGACGCCCAGGACACCGAGAGCAGGATGCTCCGCAGAAGCGTGCCCGTCCTCGGCGCAGCCAGCAGGATCCGGCGGGTTGCCCGGCGTGGGCGACGTCACCGGCACGGAACCGGTGCCGACGCCGTCAACATTGCTGGCGACCGACGAACCCCCTGAAACCGCTGCGTGACGGTGCTCGGCGGCCGAGGACTGGTGGAGAGGCTCGAAGAATCCTGGCGGGGGCACTAGCCGGTTGCAATGAGGGTGCCGGGCGCTCATGTGGTGGTTGCGCGTCGCCTTGGTGGCGAACACCCGAGGACAAAACCAGCAAATCCACCTGGCCACAGCATCTTCGCTGTCCGTACTGCCGTCCATACTCTGTTGGGAGGCCAGTCATTGCATCCAGAAAGCCATGTGTGCGTACATGGAGCACAGCGGAATTAGAGAGAAGTGCCCTGTCAGTAAAGTGCAACTGTGCGAAGTCTGCCATCCAAGTACCCACAAGCTCCTCGCTGTCCCCAGCCGCAAGGCGGGTACATACATACACCAGTTATGCTCACATGTGCAGGCTCGTACATATGGCTCTAAGCAGACGTAGGATGTGCGTACGTACGTCGTAGATTGTCGAGTCTGTGTGACATGTGTGTTGCAGCACCATGCACGGTGGACGGAGGGGCGATAGGGAGGGGGAGGCGGGGGGGGGAGACGATCATCGCTCAATGAAGGCCCGACACCTGGTATGCAGCACAGAGGGTCAGTCCTTAGTAGCTGACTGACAAAAACGCCGGGGTCGCTCTCTACTGCCGACACACTGCTGCGCGACGTGCGGCGGCCGACAAGACGAGCCACAACACACGTCGACACAATCCGTACTCCCAAAGCAATCGAGCCTCCCCATCTCCTGCAGGCAGTCACACCGAAATGAAGGCTCAGAACTTAGACGTATAATGTGCTTCGATTGCCCCGATGTCGATGACCCGGATCCGTCGCTGTAGCTTCCTTCGTGAAGCACCTCCACACCCTCAACGGCATGGGTACGTGGAGCTCTCCCTCGTCGTCGGCTACCCGTCTCGTTTTGAAGCTCTCTCCCGACGAGTTTGCAGAGCTGTTTCGCGACGACGCATTCATCAAGGATGCGCACGGCCGGCTGGCCATCCTCGAGGCACTGACCAAGATGATCGAGGATATTGAGGGCACGGCGGCGATGGTGGCTTGGTCGAGTCCTAACAAGGCGACCCGCGTCATCCGGTGCCTGTATGGAAACTTTGCTAATGTCTCGTTCCGAGTAAGTTTGTCGCGCACGCCCGACGCCTTCGCTGTTGCCTGAACCTGTTCTTGGTATGTGTGTCATGTTACTTAGCGGCACGTGATCAGTCCCGGTATGTCCAGCTACTGACCGTGTTTCTCTTGCTCTTTCGGTGCGCTTGTTGGTGACATCATCTGGCATGCACAGGTGCGCTCCTATCTTCGAAACCGCGCCGGGCTGCCGCCCGTAACGATAGGGGTGGGGATATTGAACCAGGGGCATCACTCCCTATTCGAGCGAGAGCTCCTGCTTCTTCACGACGTGCTCCCCAAGGACGCGGACGTCCACGACGGGCTGCAGCTACTCGACGGCCGCGACGCGAACCGTCATGATGCGCTTCCCGCTGCTGGCCCTGGTGCGGTCGTCGTCCCTGTGCCTTCTGGGACAGCGGCTACGCCGGTTCTTCCTGTGCAGCCGGTGCTTGCCGTGCACACTCCTTCACCCGCCCACTCCGAGGCGCCTAGTGGCCCTGTCCTTCGCAAGCCCCCTCATGCCGTGCGCCTTGCGGCGCTTCCGCCTGGCATCCCAGTCCTGTCGGGGTCACAAGCTGCGCGGGAGGCTCAGCGGCACCAGGAGGACGAGTGGGACGAGGAGGAGGATGACGAAATTCGTCCCGTTGCTGATGAGTACGCCGCGAAGTGGCGAGCGTACTACGCTGCTCGTCGTTAAGCTGTGCCGGGCAGCCTGCTCTTCCTGCAGACCGGGCGTTTGGATGGCTCGACCGACCCCGTCCTCTCGCACTGGCCAGGAGTGCAATTCTCCTTTCGTTGCTTGTCTTGTGTGTGATTGTTTGCTTGTGTTGTGATTGTTGCTTGTGTTGCCGAGGCCAGACGTTCTGGTGCCGACTGCACCACCGTCGTATCGGTCTGGTGACGTGCTCGCTTTTGTTCTTTTTGCTGCATTGTGGTCTGGTTCTGTATTCAGACCTGCCTTCCTTCGGCGTGGGATTGAATCGGCTGCGGCTAGCGTCCCTGTCTGTCGTGCTTTGGGTCGGCGCATCGATGGTTTTGTTGTGTCTGTAGCTGTAGACCACGGGCAAAAGAAAAATACCATTTTTGTAGCAACCGAACGCACTGCAGACCGTGGGCCCGTCCCCGTCCAGCCTGACAAAATCTTTCGTTGTCCATTTTCAACAAGTCGGGCTGCATACACAATATTTACATGAGTCTAGTCCGGACGGACTGCATTGCGTCACACTAAGCCGTTTCCGCTGCCGGTCGCTAATCAGCGGGATGGCCGCGGCTCATCTGCTGTCTTTCGTCGTTGACTCGTGATCCAGAGCTCAGCACCCGAACATTAATAAAACAGAATCGCGCTTGTTGCTCTGTTGTTCGGACACAGAGGCCCCAACAGATTCTCGGTTTGTTACGGCCGCGTCCCGTGCAGCGACGATCGCACTGCGAACGCGGCCCGATCGCCGCCACGCAGGCGTGGCGCGCCGCGCCGCCGGCGCGCCGCGCACCCGACCCCGCGCCCCTCGTGCGCGGTCGGCGGCCCG
>ENA-ORXT01007055-ORXT01007055.1-marine-metagenome-genome-assembly--contig:-NODE-7055-length-10190-cov-3.450806_pt1 | contig 10190 bp, 10 predicted proteins | sample MGYA00237868_ERZ511482 | MGnify/ENA metagenome assembly ERZ511482
GAAGGCCGTGGAATATTTTGTGAAGGCGCGCATGGAAGAAGCCGGCATGGAAGACATCCTGGAATTCGTCCACTTCGGCCTTACGAGCCAGGACATCAACAACACCGCCATTCCGCTGTCCATAAAAGACAGTCTTCGCGACGTGATCCACCCCGCCCTGGAAGGCCTCGTGGCGAAGATCGAAGGGAATGCTACCGAATGGGCCAGCGTGCCGATGCTGGCCAAGACCCACGGGCAGCCGGCCTCCCCCACCCTGCTGGGCAAGGAATTCAGTGTCTGGACCCACCGGCTGCGCGAACAACTCCGTCAGTTGAAAGCCGTCGAACTGCCCGCAAAGTTCGGCGGTGCCACCGGCAATATGAACGCGCACTACGCCACTTTCCCCGATTACGACTGGCACGCTTTCGCCGACCGGTTCGTCGACCAGGGGCTGGGCCTGAAACGCTCCTACCCCACCACCCAGATCGAGCACTACGACAACCTCGGCGCCGTCTTCCACGCCCTTAACCGCATCAGCACCATCCTGATCGACCTGTGCCGCGACGTGTGGCAGTACATCAGCATGGAGTATTTCCGCCAAAAAACGATCAAGGGGGAGATCGGTTCATCGGCCATGCCGCATAAAGTGAACCCGATCGATTTCGAGAACGCGGAGGGTAACCTCGGCATCGCCCGGGCCCTCTTTTCCCATCTGGCCGACAAACTACCGATCAGCCGTTTGCAGCGGGACCTGACCGACTCCACCGTACTGCGCAACGTCGGTTTGCCGATGGCCCACGTTCTGCTCTCCGTAAAAGCCATCGAAAAAGGGTTCAGCAAGCTGCTGCTCAACCAGGATAAACTCCAGGCCGACCTGGAGGCCAACTGGATCGTCTGCGCCGAGGCCATCCAGAACATCCTGCGCCGCGAGGGCTACCCCAAACCATACGAGGCCCTAAAGGAACTCACCCGGGGGCGGACGGTTTTTAACGAGCAGATCCTGCACGATTTCATCGACGGGCTCAACGTCAGTGACGGGATCAAAACGGAACTGAAGACGATCCGGCCGGAAACTTACGTGGGGCGGTTTTAGGTCTGGTTACCGGGATTAAACCGCACGCATTGCCGAACCGTTCGTAAGGTTGACACTCTTTTTCCTCCCTCAAAGCTGAAGAACAGTAAACCATGAACTACCGCACCCTCGGCAAAACCAATTACGAAGTATCGGAAATCTCCCTCGGCACCTGGCAGGTCGGTGGTAAATGGGGTGACCCGTTCAGCGATAAGGTCGCCGAGGGCATCCTCCACGCCGCCATCGATGCGGGCGTAAACTTCATCGATACGGCGGACGTGTACGCTGCGGGGCTGAGCGAGGAGGCCGTCGGGCGCGTCGTCAAGGGCCGGTCGGAGCGGGTGTACGTGGCCACCAAATGCGGCCGTCAGATCACGCCGCACCTTAACGCGGGTTACACGGAGCAAGCCCTGCGCGGCTACGTTGAAGACAGCCTGCGCCGTACCGGTCTGGAGACGCTCGACCTGATCCAGCTGCACTGCCCGCCGACGGAGGTGTACTACCGGCCGGAGATATTCGGCCTGTTCGACCGCCTGAAGGAGGAAGGTAAAGTGCAGCATCTCGGCGTTAGCGTGGAGAAAGTGGAGGAAGCGCTGAAGGGGATGCAGTACAACAACGTCACGACGGTTCAGATCATCTTTAACGTCTTCCGCCAACGCCCTTCGGAGTTGTTCTTTGCGGAGGCACGGGTCCGTAACGTCGGCGTCATCGTCCGCGTCCCCCTGGCCTCCGGATTGCTGACCGGTAAATTCGACAAAGACTCTACGTTCGGCAAGGAGGACCACCGCCACTTCAACCGCGACGGCGCGGGCTTCGACAGGGGAGAAACCTTTAGCGGCGTCGATTACGAACTCGGTCTCGGAGCCATGGAGCAAATGAAAGCGCTCTTCCCCGGCGAATCCAACCTGGCCCCGCGCGCGCTGCAGTGGATTCTCCGGTTTTCGGAAGTGAGCTGCATTATTCCGGGAGCTTCAAAGATCCAGCACCTCTATTCCAACCTCTCCGCACCAGAAATGCCCGACCTCACCGAAGCGCAGCTGAACGGGATGAAGGAGATTTACGAGCAGACGATCAAGGCGGGAGTGCACCAGCTTTGGTAGAGATTCTCGGCTCTCGACCGGTTATTATCGATTCTTGGTTTACTTTACGTAAACAACGCCCCGCCGCGTAAATCAAGAACCAAGCATTATATGCGTCCCTATATCCTCGCCGAAACCAACTGGAAAGCCGTAAAGGCCACCAACTACGAAGTGGCCGTGCTGCCCTGGGCGGCCACCGAGGCCCACAACTACCACCTGCCCTACGCCACCGACATCATCGAGGGGGAAGCGATCGCCGCTGAAGCCGGCCGCATCGCCTGGGAGGCGGGGGCGAAAGTGATCATTTTGCCCTGCATTCCCTTCGGCGTCAATACCGGGCAAACCGACATTACGCTGGACATGAACCTGATGCCCAGTACCCAACTGGCCATCCTGCGCGATCTGATTACGGTACTCGACCGGCAGGGTATTAAAAAGCTGGTGGTCTTCAACAGCCACGGCGGCAACAACTTCCGGACCATGCTGCGCGAACTCGGCGTCGAATTTCCCGATATACTGCTGGTGGAAACCAACTGGTTCAAGACCTTCGACCGCTACGACTACGTGGAGGAAGGCGGCGATCACGCCTGTGAGCTGGAAACCAGCCTGGTGTTGCACCTGCGCCCAGACTTGGTGCTGCCCCTGGATCAAGCCGACGACGGAGCCGAGCGGGCGCCGCGCATCGAGGCCTTCAGGGAAGGTTGGGTATGGCGCGAGCGGCCCTGGTCGACCATCACCGCCAGCACCGGCACCGGTGATCCGCGCAAGGCGACGGCCGGGAAGGGAGAACGGTTCTTCCGGGACGTGACGGCTAAGTTCGGCCAACTCTTCATCGACCTGGCGGCGGTAGACAAGGATGACTTCTATGAGTAGCAGTTAGGGACGCCGTAAAAACTCCGCTTGGCAAAGAATCGTTCTTTGCATCCCGCGTCCGCGCCCGAATCTCCTACCGCCGATCGTGTAATGCTTTTCGGTATTCCTCCGTCAGTGCCCGCCGTACCGCCGCCTCCCCGTAAAGTTCGACGGCGCGGTGACGAATACGCTCCGGCTGGAAACGGTCGTATTCGTCCCGCATCCGTTCGATGGTCCGGGCCATGGCGTCCTCGTCGCCCGGTGGGGAGAGCCAGCCCGTTTCTCCGGCAACGATGATGTCGGGCACGCCGCCAACGGGGGTGGCCAGGCAGGGACGACCGCTTACCTGGGCTTCGAGCAACACCACCGGCTGATTTTCGTAGTTACTGAAGAGAATAAAAGCGTGGCAGTTCTTCATCTGTACGGCAATCTCCGTTTCGGTGTGCGGACCGGAAAACGTGACGTTCGTTGCGTTGGCGGCCCTGATCTTACGTTGCAGCTCTTCCGGGTCACCGTCGCCGGCAAAGTGGAGCACGACGGGTCGGCCGGAGGTTTGACGGACACCGGTAAAGGTCCGCAACAGGCCTTGGATATTCTTGGGTCCTTCGTTGAAGTCGGAGACGTGCAGGAGCCGAAACGGGTTCCCATCCGGCGGCGGTACGTAGCTGAAAGTGTTTACGTCCACCACGTTACTCACCACCCGGTAGCGGCCCTCCAGTGTATTGAGCGTTCGCATGCTCCGTTCCAGGTGGCTGGAGACGGGCATGATCACGCTGGCCCGCCGGCAGGCCCATCGGCCCAGGATTCCGCGCAGTCCGGTCAGCGCGTTTGCCTGATGATAGTGGGAGCTGTGCTCCGTGATCAGGTGCGGTACCCGCCACCGCCGGCCGTAGTAGGCCGCCATGATGCCCCCGTCGAGCAGGGCGTGGCCGTGCACAATATCGGCGGAACCGGAGATGCTCCGCGCCCGGGTCACCCCCCGCCGGTAAGCATTCCAGCGGATGAGCGGGCGTAGAGGTCCCGGGGTACCCACGGGTTGGCCGACATAGATCCTTACGACCCGGCACCCCTCCTCCGTAGATTCCACAACCTCCAATTTTCCAAATCCGAGGCCGGGATCTTCCTGTACGGCCACGACCGTTACCCGATGATCCCGGGCCACGAGCCGGGCGTGACGCGCCACAAAGTTACCGTGGTTGCGATGAATGCGGTTGGGGAACCAGGAGGTGAGGAAGAAGACGTTCATCGGGGGGGATAAAGCTAAGGGACGCCGGTAAAACAGGTGGTATCCGGGCGAAAATTACTCCCAACTTGAAATCGTAGTTGACCAGCAGAACATCTATTACCGCTAATCAGTTGAGAATGACAAATCAACAACGATTTTATCAAACCACTTTCCATCCATGCGAATTTTTACTCTTCTCTTTACCGTGGCGTGCCTCACAATAACGCACGCCCGCTTAGGGCCATCATCGTGACACCTCCCGTCACCGCTACCGAAAATGCGGAACTTACACCCGCCGACGTTGCCGCCGCCAAAGCGGAACACAAAGCGATGCTCGACGCATTAACGCCGGCCGAACGCCGTGCTTTCAAGCGCAATCAAAAGCGCGAAATGAAGGACACGCTGAAGGCCTATAACGAAGACGTCGCCAGCGGTAAGCGTGCCGCGGACAACACGACCGTTCTTCTCGTCATCCTCGCTATTTTCATTCCGCCCCTGGCGGTTTTCCTGCACCAGGACGCCATCAATAATAAATTCTGGATCAACCTGGTACTCACCCTCTTGTTTTTCCTGCCGGGCGTCATACACGCCATCCTCGTGATTACCGGAAACGCTAAAAAATAAGTCACCTACCGGACGATGGCGCGCGCCGCGCGCGTCGCCGCACCACCCGACCCCAGCCGCTCCCGCAGCCGTTTGAGGTCTTCCAATTGCCGGTCCCGCACGGGGCCGGCAATTATTTTTTGCAGGTGGCCGGCCAGGTTCTCCGGGGAGAAATCGTACTGGATGAGTTCGGGCACCACGGGCGCGTCCATGACCAGGTTGACGAGACTGATGTACTTGATGCGGTTGGCGATCATCCATTTGGCGATGCGGTAGGCCAGCCAGTTGCCCCGGTAGACGACGACTTGGGGAACACCGAACAACGCGGTTTCGAGCGTGGCCGTTCCGCTGGTCACCACGGCCGCGTGGGCGGTTTGCAGCAGGCCGTAGGTGTCGTTCATCACAACGCGCAGGTTTTTCGGGGCGCGGCCGCAGGATGCAATGATCCGTTCGTAAAAAGCAAGGCGCTGGGCCGGGGCTCCGGCAATGGCGTAGTCGTAACCGGGGTGGCGGGCGGCGGCGGCGAGCATGATGGGCAAACCGGCGGTAATTTCCTGTTCGCGGGAGCCGGGGAGCAGGGCGATCGTTCGCACGGCCGCGGCCGGTGCCGGATTACCAAGCTCCGCGTGCCGTACGACATCCAGCAGCGGATGGCCGACGAAGGTGGCGTTAATGCCGCGCTCGGCGTACCACGCTTCTTCGAAGGGAAGAATGACCAGCATCCGGTCTACGTTGGCTTTGATCTGCTTCACCCGGCCGGCACGCGACGCCCATACCTGCGGGCTGATGTAGTAGCTGATGTCGTACCCCGCCGGCCGGGCCCACCCGGCGATGCGCAGGTTGAAGCCCGAGTAATCGATCAGCACCAGGCGGTCGGGGGCAAAGGCGGCGATGTCTTCGCGGCAGAAGCGCTCGTTGCGCAGGATGGTGGGCAGGTTCTTCAGGATCTGCACCACGCCCATGAAGGCCAGCTCGCGGTAGTGCTTCACTACCGTTGCTCCCGCATCCGCCATGAGGTTGCCGCCCCAGCAGCGGACTTCGGCCGCGGGGTCTTCCGCTTTGATGGCGCGGATCAGGTTGGCGCCGTGGAGGTCGCCGGAGGGCTCGCCGGCGATCAGGTAATATTTGATGGCGGATACTTGTTTTGCTCGGCGCTAAGATAGGCCGTAGTGCAAGAGCTTGTTGATCAAATCTTGCGCAAAATATTACCGACTAAAGACGATCAGCACCCGTTCCAAAAGTCACACGGCACGGCCCAAACGAAAAACCCTCGTCCGGGCGTTGAATAAAGTATTTACGTACCGACACTAAACTCCAGCCATGAACCGATTTTTGCTCACCCTGCTTTTTCTGTCTTTTCTCTGCACCTGCGTCCGCGCCCAGGAACCCGCTCAGACCTACGGAAAGACCCGGGGTGAAACCGCCACGCTCGGCCTTGAGGATGCCGCGCTGCTCGATCAGCTGATGTTCTACATCCCCGGCATCGGCAGCAGCAGCCGCGAAGACCTGCTGCGGCAAAACATCAAGAGCTACATGATGCCGATCCGTCAGTCGCCCTACCCGCGCATGGAATGGGCCTACGCCCTGGCCGGCGCCGTGGAGTACTACCAGAACCTGAACAACAACTTCAAGGACAACCTCAGCCCGGACTACCTGACGCTGAATTTGGCCGCCCAGGGAAAACGCCCGAGCATGGAGGACGGCTTGCGCTTTCTGGTGCAACAGGGAACCGTTTCGGCCGCCATCGTCCCCTACGGCAGCGCAACCATCCCGACGGCCGTCTATTCCGTACCAAAGTATACGATCAGCAATTTCGGCTACCTCTTCCGGCCCGAAACCCGTGCGCGCAACCGCATATTCGAAACCCGCAAAGCGCTCAGCCGCGGCAACCCCGTGATCGTGGAGCTGCAAACCGACGCCACTTTCGCCGACCTCCGCAGCAATGATTACACCACACCCGCACCCACCAATGAAACCCACTTTCTGACGGTAGTCGGCTACGACGGCGAAACAAATTCCTTCGAGTTGCGCGGTCTTTTCGGTCGCCTCTGGGCCGACGCCGGCTACGTACGGATCAGTTATGAAGATTTCGGACGCCTGGCGCAGACGGGGTATGTACTCATCCCTAAAGGGTAAGTTATTCCCGATCTGCTTCGCAGTTTTTCAAGCGCTCGGTTTGGCTGCCCCGCCCCGGAGGTTTCTCCTCTCTGATTACCTTAGCGATCATGCTACCCAGTACACTGCCCGCTCGTTACGGATTCAACGTTAAAGAAACAGCTACCGAATTACTCATTCAGCCGGTGCCCAAAACAAACGGGCAGCTTCGGGGGTATTTTTTGCTCGGCCTGATCACTCCCTTAGCCCTGATCGTTGCTTTTGCGTTTAGCTCCCCGAGGATCGGGATAGTGATCTTTGGTGCATTTTCCCCGGCTGTTTTTTACCTGCTCCGTAGCGGCCCGGGTGACGCACCTGACTTCCCCGCCGTGCTGCTGAACAAAGCCACCCGGCTGTTTAACCGGGGAAGCGAACAATATGCTTTTACCGAAGATGCACACTTTGCCTATTTCACCGAAAAGGAAAGCAAGTTGTTTGGCGGAGGCCTCGTTATGATCGAGGGTGAACGGGAACTGATCCTGCTGGAACTGAACAGTACCAGCGCCAATTTCCTGAAGGATGACCTGATTCTTCTGACCGACTACTGTAACAACTGGCTGAAACGGGAATTCACCTGACAATCTCCCGGATTTCCGTGGTGTTTGTCTGTCTTCCCAGGTAGTTGCGGAGACTATCGTACCCGGCCGTACCCGCCAGGTTTTTGTCGTAAAGCAACATATCCACGCCGGGTTGGAGGAGCCAGGGAAGGCGGTTTATCAGTTCCTCCGCGGACTCGCCCGGGTACCCGCTCACGATCACGCGGTAGCCTTCGTTTTTCAGGCTGTCTTTACAGGACGCCAGAGAATGCGGGGTCCACTGCGTGGTGTCGGTAAGCAAAACCAGCTTCCTGGCCGCTTTTCCGGCAGACGGCGATTCATATGGCGCGCACGCAGGAGCAAAAAAAAGTAACCAGAGCAAAGGAAGCGACCTGGTCAGAAAATCAAGGTTCCGTTTCAATCCGGCATATTTGGTTCTTTTGACCGCCGACTTTTGGAACACCCGGCGAAAGACCTCTTCGGTCATCTCGGTCATTTCCCGGGGAGTCATTTCGGGCAGGTCCGGATGCGGCTCGAAGGCAGGTTCGCGGTGGGGTTCGCTGAAGCGGTTCCAGGGGCAGACCTCCTGGCAGATGTCGCAACCGAAGGCCCAGCCTTCCATGCGTCCGGCGAATTCTTCGGGGATGGCTTCGCGTAGTTCAATGGTGAGGTAGCTGATGCACTTACTGCCGTCGAGCAGAAAGCCCCGGGGGCTGATGGCACCGGTGGGGCAGGCATCGATGCAGGCGGTACAGGTACCGCAGTAATCCTTGATCCGCGTATCGGGAGTCAGGTCGAGGTCACTGATTATTTCGGCGAGAAAGAAGTAACTGCCGGCTTTGGGGTTGATGAGCAGGGTGTTCTTTCCCGTCCACCCTACCCCGGCGCGTTTGGCCCAGTCGCGTTCCAGCACCGGAGCTGAATCGACGAAGACCCGCCCGTCGATGGGCGCACCGACCAGCAATTCCAGTTCTTCGACGAGGTCCTTGAGCTTATGGCGGATGACTTTGTGGTAATCCTGTCCGTAGGCGTAGCGGCTGATCTTCGGCGCTTCCTGGCTGGGGGAGTCGTCCGCCGGAAAGTAATTGTACAAAAGGGAAACAACCGTCTTCGCGCCCGGCACGAGTTGGGTGGGGTCGACGCGTTTGTCGAAGTGGTTCTCCATCCAGCGCATGGTACCGTGGCGACCCTGGTTGAGCCACTCTTCCAGGCGGCGGGCCTCCTCGTCCATCCGTTCCGCTTTTGCTATCCCGACGAAGGAGAATCCGGCCTGCAGGGCACGGGCTTTTACTTCAGCGGCGAGGGTAGATTTGGTCATTCGGGGATAAAGGTACGTTCCGACGGTGCGTTCTGTGTAGTGGTGCCGGGGCAATCCTTTAAGTCTTTACCTTGCTTTAAGAAGGATGAGCGACAAATCATCCGAAGAATTTGCCATCTTACTAACTGACGTTGCGGGCGGGTTGAAAATCAACCATTATCACCACCAATCCCGGCTTCGATCGCTGGACGGAAACTTCGGCGATGCCGTACCATGACCGCCGTCAAGGTGGATCGGTTAACCCACAAATCCATCCTCGTGGACGTGAACGGAGAGTCCTACAGACTCAAGGAAACACGCGCTCAACTCAAAAATAATAAACTTTGAAAAAGCTCACCCGGGTGGTACTCTTTCGATTAAAATAGTGGTACACTTTTCAATTGTAATTTACACCTGTGGCGGCTACAAAGGGCGCACCATCAACGACAAGGCCAATTAACGCCGCGCTGTTCAAGCACGAAAACGGTAAGTATCACTTTGCGCTGTACCATACCGAAGGCGGCGTGTTCCAGCGTGGAGAAGGCTTCACGAAAGTCAAGGACCGCGACGCAGGTCTGCAGCACGTACCGCGCCTGCGGCAAGACAGTATCTTCTTTGATCGCATCGAAAGGGGCGGGTGTTTCATGGATATCCTCAACAACGAGGATGACCGGGAGATCGCCCGCAATTGTCTGAAAACCGCCGAAGCCAAGGCCAAACCCGCGCCTGACTCCAAGGCGGTTCCGAAGTCCGAGTCAAAAGCCCGGAAAACGGACGAGGTCTACAAAGACGAACTGTACGGTTTCAAATCTGACCATCTGCAACTCGTGGAAGGTATCGGCCCCAAGATCCAACCAGCTCCTGAACGCCGACGGCATCGTTACCTGGCGCCAGCTCTCCAGGGCCAAGCCGGAACGGCTCAGGGAGATCCTGACCGCCGCCGATCCCCGCTTCCAGATGCACAACTCAACATGCTGGCTCCCCCGGGCCAATTTCGCTGCCGATGGCCGCCGGAAGAAAATGATCGAGTTGCAGAAATACCACGACATGGATGAAGACCACGACGGGGTGACGGATTCCAAGCTGAAAAGATCCTCCTCAAGGAGGGGAAGCGTAAGGAAAAGTGATCAGGACCGCCTGATGAATTATACTACTCATATGATTTGGGGGAGTGGACTTCGGTCCGCGCTCCCCTTTTTGTGTTACAAAACCGGTCGCCCGGTCTTTCTCCCGGTGGTTTATGTTCGCGTCAGCAGTAGCGCATCCTCAGAGATCGTACCCGGGTCACGCCGTGTGTTTGTCGGTGTCTGGTTGCGGATAAGCTTTCGGGAAGCAGCAATTCTTAGTTTACCCTTTTTTATCCTTTGCTCAGGCTTTTAGGTCACCCGTTCTA
>ENA-ORXT01007056-ORXT01007056.1-marine-metagenome-genome-assembly--contig:-NODE-7056-length-10189-cov-7.226760_pt1 | contig 10189 bp, 12 predicted proteins | sample MGYA00237868_ERZ511482 | MGnify/ENA metagenome assembly ERZ511482
CGGAAGTTTAGTCGATCATAGGTCTTCGACATTGTTGGGCACAATGCGGGTGACGGTCCCGAGCAGTCGGTCGGTGTCCGCTTCCAGCAGGACCATCCCGTCAGATCGCTTGATCAGTTTCGAGCAACTGTCTTTGGGGCTGTAACTCCAGACGATGCAGGAGGAATCGCCCTTGATCGACCAAGTACCGTCGAGCATAGCCGATGAAGGCAACCGAGCCATCGCGGTTCCATCCGCTCCGTACCAAAGCACGATCTCGCCGCCGCTGTTCGGTTCTGCCAGGTAAACGGTATTTCCGGTCATGAGCGCGTCGAGTTGTGCGCCCGTCATTCGGGTTTCCGTGGAAGCACTGCTCGGTGTCGCTGCCAGCATCGTTACCATCAGGATTGCCCTCATCGAACGGTATTGCCACCAAAGACCGCCATGTTCCGCATCGCTGGCGTGAACAGGCTATAGAGTGTTCCGGGGTCATTTGCGCTCACGGCATTGAGTTGCGCGCGGTGATTTTCGGACAGAGTTACCTCCAAGGCCGACGCATTGTCAGTGACCTGATCGGCGCGGCTGACGCCCATAAGCGTGGACGCGACACCCGGTTGACCAGCGACCCATGCCAGAGCAATTCGGGCCGGAGTCTGCCCGGTATCGCTGGCAATGGCCTTTACGGCATCGACCACAGCCCAATTGCGTTCTGTGAAGAGCGTGTCGCCAAACGGGTTCGATCCGTCGAGCCGCTTGTCGTCATCGGGACGCTCCACATCTTTCGATGCGGCATCTTTCGGGAGACCCCCTTCGCGCGATGGCGCGTCTTCAACGATTTTGCGGTCGTATTTGCCAGTGAGAAGTCCATAGGCCAAAGGACTCCACGGCTGAATCCCCATGCCGAACTCCTTGGCAAGAGGGACGTGTTCACGCTCTATATCGCGACTGACGAGGGAGTAGAAGTATTGTAAGGCAATGGGAGCAGGGTGACCGCGAACGGCGGCGAGTGTCGCAATCTTGGCGACGTACCACGCGGGAGTGTTGGATATGCCCCAATACCGAATTTTGCCTGATCGGACGAGGTTCGTCATTGTTTCCAGCAGTTCTTCGGCGGGCGTGACCAGATCCCAAACATGCACCCAATACAGGTCTATGTAATCGGTTTTCATACGCTTGAGCGAGGTTTCCAGAGCGGCATGAACATGCTTCGCACTGTTGCCTCCAGCATGAACGCCTTGGCCACCGTTGAACCCCGATTTCGTGGCAAGAACGATCTTTTCCCGCAACCCTCGTGAACCGATGAACTTGCCAACCATTTCTTCACTGCGTCCGCCCGAATAGACATCCGCCGTATCGACAAAATTGCCGCCGAGATCGACATAGGTGTTGAACACCTCTTCGGACACCCCTTCGTCTGTGCCCCACCGATCCGTGCCGAAGGTCATCGTTCCAAGAGCCAGAGGGCTGACGACCAGACCGGACCGACCAAGAGTGCGGAAATCATCAAGAGACATTCGGTTTCCAGTTTAATATCGATCACTATCAAATTAGCGGTATGGCCCTTGGCAGAGCGAGTCAATCAATTTAATAGTGTTCGTTATGAAAGCCGAAAAACACAGAACGCCGCGCCCCGTTGGACGGCCAAGCACGTTCGACCGCGATGCGGCTCTAACCGAAGCGATGCTGCTTTTCTGGCGGCACGGATACGAAAGCACATCGGTTGCAGAGTTGACGGCGGCGATGAAAGTCAAACCGCCCAAACTCTATGCGGTGTTTGGAGACAAGAAGTCGTTGTTTCTCGAAGCGGTCGCGAAATACACATCGGGAGACATCACCGCCGAAGGCATCATCGCCAGTTCACCGACAGCAAAGGACGCCGCGCGGACACTGCTCACGACCGCTGCAAGGGGCTTCACAGGTGACGGCACACCTTCCGGGTGCCTCCTCGCGACATCGGCAATCAGTTGCTCGACCGACGCGGAAGACGTTCGCCTGGAACTGGCCGCAATCCGTCAACGGATCGAAAGCCTGCTCTGCGCGAAGATCGAAGAGGCACGTGAGCGCGGCGACGTTTCGCGCGATAGCGATGCTCTGGTTTTGGCAAGCTATATCATGGCCGTCATTCAGGGCATGTCTACGCTTGCTCGGGACGGTGCATCGCAAGAGACATTGCTGGCTGTTGCTCATCAAACGATGCGATCTTGGCCACGTTAAATGTCGGCTTCGGGCACGAAGCAGCCAACGGCACAGAGACTAAATCCGCCAAAACTCATACGTTTTTGATAACGGCGAAAACCACCGTTTCTGGCGCATAGGTTTTGGCAGGGGGTTTTTGGAAATTTCGCTACGGTGGTGCTGAACCCGAGTGTACGACTGTTGATCGAATTCGGAACTTTTTTGGACGTGCGCTATATGTCAGTGGTCCCGGCGAAACCGCTGGGACCGGAAGAAGGGTCAAGCTCGGTATCAAGAATGCAGATCCCGCTGATCTGCCAACCGGTCAGGCCATCTGCTTTCATCCGGGCCATCAGCGCGTCTGACACGGCTGTTCCGCCGCTCCAGACTATCTTTTCAGAAATTACCTCAATCCCCTTATTGCTGTGGAATTCGCGCCACAAATGCATGTCTCCCACCCGGTCAGCGCGGAGCACGATATCCGGTATTCCTCGCTGAACTCGGGAATTTTTGCTGTAAATGACGGGGTCATCCGGTTGATCTTGCTTGATGGTGATGGCGTCCGACCGCTCCGCATCGACGGTAAAGGCGTGCTGCTGGAAGATCAGGTAGAAATACTGCCCCTCGTAGACGGCACCGTCCTCGCGGCGCCGAATTTCGACCGGGATGAACTGATGAACATTCGGTTCCAGATCCTCGATCGCCTGGCGAAACCGATCGCTGACGACCGTGACGTAGCCCGCGCCGTTCGTGCCCATCCAGTCGGGTAGAGGTTGCAACCCTTCGGGTCGGGTCGAATACTGATCGAATATCGGGCATAGGAACGGTGCCATTCTGGCCGGGTCGACGGGGCGAAAGCTATGGGTCGCATAGCAAAGTCCATGCTCATGGGGCACTTCACTCTGATCGACGCCGAGCATGACCTTTTGGTCGTACTCATCACTGGGTGCGTACAACTCCGCCCAATCGTTCGATGTCGATGTGCCCGCGATAAAATATGGCATTGGTCCTCTTTGAACGTTCGTTTGGTGTTATCCAGAACACTAAAACTCATACGTTTTTGACAACACCAGAATCTACCGTTCTCGATCGCACGCCACAATTCACTGACCCCAACACATACCCGGGGCAATGGATCACCCCCCCAATCCCACCACCACCGGCGCATGGTCCGACGGCTTTTCCCACCCCCGCACGTCCCGCAGGGTGTCGCAGGATTTCAGGGCCGGGCGCAGGTCGGGGGTGATCCAGATGTGGTCCAGACGGCGGCCCTTGTCGGCGCCGGACCAGTCCTTCGAGCGATAGCTCCACCAGGAATACAGCTTTTCGTCGGGCGGCACGAATTCGCGGGCGGTGTCGATCCAGTCCCGGGTCGCGCGCACCGCCTCCAGCGCCGCCACCTCGACCGGCGTGTGGCTGACGACCTTCAGCAACTGCTTGTGCGACCAGACGTCGTGTTCCTGCGGGGCGATGTTCAGGTCGCCGACCAGGATCGACGGGCCTGCGGGCGCATCGCCGCCGGGGCCGAACCACGCGGCCATCTCGGCCAGAAAGTCCAGCTTGTGCCCGAACTTGTCGTTCGCCTCGCGGTCCGGCGTATCGCCCCCCGCCGGGACGTAGAAATTGTGCACGGTCACCCCGCCGACCCGGGCCGCGATGTGGCGGCAATCCCCGCGCGCGCAGAAATCCCGGTGGTCCAGCGGCTCCAGCGGCAGTTTCGACAGGATCGCGACGCCGTTATACCCCTTTTCGCCGCGCACGTGGCGGTGGACGTACCCCGCCGCCTCGAACCCCGCATGGGGAAAGGCGGCGTCGGGGGATTTGGTTTCCTGCAGGCACAGCACGTCCGGGCCGGTCCCGGCCAGGAACCGCAGCACGGTATCCTCGCGCAGGCGGACGGAGTTGATGTTCCAGGTCGCGAGGGTCATGTCTGTCATGCGCTCCGGCCTAGCGGAACCCCCGGCCCCCCGTCAACGCATGGCTTGCGCCCGCCCCCGATCCGGGGCAGGACGGGGCCATGAACATCAGACCCACCACGCCGGACGACATCCCCGGCCTGCAGGCCGTGCTCGACGCGACCGACCTGTTTCCGTCCGAGATCCTGCCCGACATGCTCGCCGAAAGCGACGATGCCGAGGCGCTGTGGTTCACCTGCGCGGTGGACGGGGCGGCGGTCGGGTTCTGCTATACCGTGCCGGAGGAGATGACGGAGGGGACGTGGAACATGCTCGCCATCGCGGTGATGCCCGCGCGGCACCGCAGCGGCCACGGCGCGGCCCTCGTCGCCCGGGTCGAGGCGGCCCTGCGCGAACGGGGAGCGCGGCTGGTGATCGTCGATACCTCCGGCACCGACGGTTTCGCCGATACCCGCGCCTTCTACGCCGCGCTGGGCTACGGCGAGGAAGCGCGCATCCGCGATTTCTGGGATGCGGGCGACGACAAGGTCACCTTCCGCAAGGCGCTGTGAACGGCGCGGGGCGGCGCTTGGGATCGAATGAAGGGAAGACTGGACAAGGTACACGCATGATGTGCTATTGAAACTTCGTTAATCAGTAAGCGGAGAAACTTCCCATGTCATACCCATCCCTTCGATCCGTTCTGCTGGGCTGCGCGGTCGTCGCGGCGGTCGGCGCGCCTGCCCTCGCGAAGGATGCCGGGGCCGCGAAACCCGGCGCGACGGCGGCGGTATCCATGCCGCGTCCTCCCGCCTTCGGCCCGCCCCCGCCCAACTACAAGGGCGGCACGGCGATCATCAACTTCGTCGCCCGGGTCGACGATACGACGATGTCGAACCTGGCCTCCGCCGCCCAGAATGCCGTGATCGGGGGGGCCGAGGCCATCCGGATCAATATCAGTTCGCAGGGCGGGTCCACCTTCTCAAGCCAGTTCGCGGTCAACGTGCTCAAGAACCTGCCCGTGCCGGTCGAGACGGTGGCGATGTCCGAAATCGCCAGCGCCGCCGTCGCGCTGTTCTGCGCGGGCGAGAAACGGTCGATGGCCGACGGCACGGCGCTGTACCTGCACCAGCAGCGCGGATACGACGAGATCCAGGACAAGACCGCCGCCGCCGTCCTGCGCAGCCACCGGATCAGCACCGGGTGGTACCGCGACCTGATGCATGACTGCATCGACGCCGATGCCGACCGCCTGCTCGTGGATTATTCCGCGCGGGATGTCGTGATCGACAAGGCGCAGGCGACGGCGCTGGGCATGGTGACGACGCCGATGGCGGATCTGACGATGGCCGAGATCTGGGGTCCGGTGCGCAATGTCGTCGCCCCGGACAAGCCCATCAGCTTCATGCATCCCCGCCGGTCCGGGCGCTGATTCCCTGCCCGCTCCTGTCCCGGACCCGATCCGGGGCAGGAGGTTGCGAGTCGCGTCTTCACGACGCCAGCCGGTACCCGCCCTGCTCCGTCACCAGCAGGCGGGCCTCCGAGGGGTCCGGCTCGATCTTCTGGCGCAGGCGGTAGATATGGGTTTCCAGCGTGTGGGTCGTGACCCCGGCATTGTAGCCCCAGACCTCGTGCAGCAGCACGTCGCGCCCGACGACCGACCCGCCCGCGCGGTAGAGGAACTTCAGGATATTGCATTCCTTCTCGGTCAGGCGGATCTTCCTCGAAGCCTCGTCGGTCAGCAGCTTCATGCTCGGCTGGAACGTGTAGGGACCGATCGAGAAGACGGCGTCCTCGCTCTGCTCGTGCTGGCGCAGATGCGCGCGCAGGCGGGCGAGGAGGACGGCGAACTTGAACGGCTTGGTCATGTAGTCGTTCGCCCCCGAATCGAGGCCGAGGATCGTGTCGGCGTCGGTGATCTGCGCCGTCAGCATCAGGATCGGGGTCTTGACCCCCTGCTTGCGCATCAGGCGGCACACCTCGCGCCCGTCCATGTCGGGCAGGTTCACGTCGAGGATGATGAGGTCGTGATGCGCGGATTTCGCCTTGTCGATGCCCGCGCCGCCGGTCCCGGCCTCGAAGACGTCGAACTCCTCGGTCAGGACGAGCTGGTCGGCCAGGGCCTCGCGCAGGTCCTCGTCGTCGTCGACCAGCAGAATCTTCTTCATCGTGCTCATGGTGTGCCTCCGTTGCCTCACTCTCTCCTGACACAAAGTTTTGTTGGGCGTGCGGCTTCGACAGGTTTATGTCAGCCTTCTCACGCAGGTGTCACCGTGATCACGGATATGTTTCAGGGTATGACGACATGAAGTCCCTCAGCGGCACCGATCAGGACCGTCTCGAACAGACCCTGGGCGAATTGCGCCGGGGGGCCGTCGCCGTGCTGGGCGAAACGCTGGTCGCGAGTGCGGAGACGGTGCAGGCGGATCGATTCGCGGCGCTGCATGCCCGGGGCGACGCGGTGCTGGCCCTGACCGGGCGCCGGGCGGCGGTGCTGAAGATGCGGGCCTATGACGGCGATATCGCGCGGCTCGCCCTGCCGGAGAGCCGTATGCTGGTGGCCGCGCTGGCCGATCCGGCGGGCGATCTGGACAACCCGATGAAGGGACCGTTCGAGACCCTGCGCAAGGGAACGCGCGACGGGGGCGACGGGGATGTGCCGCTGGCCCGGCTTGCGGTGCGCCTGTGCAAGGCCGCGCGCCTGCTGCCCGCCGCCATCCTCGCCCCCCTGCGCCGGCGCGAATATCCGACCGGGCTGCTCTATGCCCCCGAAGCCTCCCTCGCCTCGGCGCTGGATGCCCGGACCCTGACGCTGGAGCGGTTCTCCGACGCGCATGTGCCGCTGTCGCTGGCGGCGGAGGCGCGGGTCTTCGGGTTTCGCCCCTCGGATGGCGGGCCGGACCATTTCGCGATCCTCGTCGGCGACCCGCCCCGGGGCGAGCCGGTGCTCGTGCGCGCGCATTCCGAATGCTACACGGGCGACCAGCTCGGCTCGCTGAAATGCGATTGCGGGCCGCAACTGCGCGCGGCACTGGCACAGATCTCGGCCAACGGGGCCGGCGTGCTGCTGTATCTGGCGCAGGAGGGGCGCGGGATCGGCATGGCCAACAAGCTGCGCGCCTATGCCCTTCAGGACCAGGGATTCGATACGGTCGACGCCAACCACCGCCTCGGGTTCGAGGATGACGAGCGCGATTTCAGGGTGGCGGCGCTGATGCTCCGGTCCCTCGGCTTCGACGCGGTCGAGGTGATGACGAACAATCCGCGCAAGACGGCGGCCTTCGAGCGCAACGGCATCCGCGTGGCCGGGCGCGTGCCGCTGGCGGTGGGGCGCACGGCGCAGAACGACGCCTATCTGGCGACCAAGGCGGCGCGGAGCGGGCATCTGCTGTGATGTCGCGGCGACTTGCCATCGCGCCCCCTCGCCCCCAGATCACGGGGCGAAGGAGATTCCGATGCGACGACGCAATTTTCTGGCTGCCGGAGCGGCCCTCGGGGCATTGGCGACCGCCGTGTCCTGCTCGGGGCGCGTGGCGACGCCCCTGTCCGACGACGTGGCGGAGCGCGCCTTTCCGCCGCTGGGCCGGATCGTCGATGTCGACGGCCTGCCTGTGCATATGCTGGAGAGAGGCGCGGGTACCGGGCCGCCGGTGATCCTGATCCACGGCGCGAGCGTGAACCTGCGCGACTGGAGCTTTTCGCTGATGGACCGGCTGGCGCGCACTCACCGGGTCATCGCGATGGACCGTCCGGGCTTCGGCTATTCGGCGCGCGGACCCGGGGCCTGGCCCCCGGCGCGGCAGGCGGCGCATCTGCGCAAGGCGGCGCTGGCGATGGGGGTGCGGCGGCCGATCGTCGTCGGGCATAGCTGGGGCGGCGCGGTGGCGATGGCCTGGGCGCTCGACTTTCCGGAGGATGTGGCCGGGGTCGTTCCGGTATCCGGCGCGACGATGCCCTGGGGGGCGGGGGCCACGGTGTTCCAGACCCTCGGGATCGGGCGGGTCGGGGTCGATCTGTACCAGGCGAAGCTGTCGCGCGAGGCAGCGGAGGGGTCGATCGAGGCCTTCGTCACCCGCGCCTTCCGCCCGCAATCGCCGCCCCCCGGCTATATCGACTACGTCGGTGCGCCACTCTCCCTGCGGGCGAGTACGCTGGAGGCGAACGGGCAGGATCTGGCCTCGCTGCACCTGGCCCTGCGCAGGATGGCCCCGCGCTATCCGGGCCTGACCGTGCCGGTCGAGGTGGTACACGGGGAGCTGGACTGGTTGCTGGGCGTCGACCAGCATGTCACTGAATTCGCGGCGCAACTGCGCGACGTCACCGTCGCGGTCGCCCCCGGGGTCGGGCATATGGCGCACCATGCGCGGCCCGACCTGCTGCAAGCCGCCATCGACCGCCTCGCCGCCCGGGCATGAGCGCGCTCGTCGTCGGGCCGCAGGGGCGGGCGCGGTTCGCGGGGCGGGTCCTGCCCTGCGCCATCGGGCGCGGCGGCATCCGGCGCGACAAGCGCGAGGGGGACGGGGCGACGCCGGTGGGGGTCTGGCGAATCGAGGGCGGGTACTACCGCGCCGACCGCATGGTCCGCCCCGCCACCGCCCTGCCGCTGATCCCGACCGGGCCGGGCGACGGGTGGTCGGACGATTCCGGCGATTCGGCGGCCTATAACGGCCCGGTGCGCCTGCCCTATGCCTGCTCGCACGAGCGGATGCGGCGGGGGGATACGCTGTACGATCTGGTGCTGGTGCTCGACCACAACCGCCATCCGGCGGTGCCGGGGGCGGGCAGTGCGATCTTCGTGCATTGCTGGCGGGGGCCGCGCTATCCGACCGCCGGGTGCCTTGCGTTCGCGCTGGCGGACCTGCGCTGGATCGTCGAGCGGTGGACGCCCCGCACCCGCGTCGTCATCCGGTCCCCGTGATCGCGGCGGGGTCGCGGGCGCCGAACAGGGCCGACCCGACCCGAACGCAGGTCGCGCCGCAGGCGATGGCGGTTTCGAAATCCGCGCTCATGCCCATGCTGATCTCGGCCACGCCGTTGCGCTCGGCGATCCGGGCCAGCAGGTCGAAATGCGGTTCGGGGGGCTGGTCGGCGGGGGGGATGGCCATGACGCCCGCGATGGTCAGGTCCATTTCCTCGCGGCACCGGGCGATGAAGGTGTCGGCGTCGCCGGGCGCGATGCCCGCCTTCTGCTTTTCCTCGCCGGTATTCACCTGGACATAGAGGGCGGGGCAGGCACCGAAGGCCTGGGCCTCGGTCGCGATCCTGACCGCGAGGCGCAGGCGGTCGACGCTCTGGATCGTGTCGAACAGGGGCAGCGCGGCCTTGACCTTGTTGGTCTGGAGCGGGCCGATCAGGTGCAGGTCGATCCCGTCATGGCGCTCGCGCAGATCCGGCCACTTGCCCTGGGCCTCCTGCACGCGGTTCTCGCCGAATACCCGGTGGCCCGCCTCCAGCAGCGCCTCGACCCGGGCGAGGGGCTGGACCTTGGACACGGCGATGAGCGTCACGGAGTCGGCGGGACGCCCGGCGCGGGTTTCGGCGGCGGCGATGCGGGTGCGGATGTCGGCGAGGGCGTTCATGGGCGGGATATTGCGCCGGGGGGCCGAAAAGACAAGCCGCAAATGGAAAAGGGCGGGATTGCTCCCGCCCTTTCCGTCTCGTGGGATCGGAAACCGATCAGAAGGAGAGGGCAAAGCCCGTGCCGACGAGGAAGCCGTCGACATTGTTGCCGCCGCCGACATCGGCTTCGCCGTAACCGGCATAGACGCCTGCGGTCACGCCAGGGCCGATGTTGTAGGTTGCCGCGCCGAGGTAGTTGTCGCCTTCGAGTGCACCCTGCTCGGAGTGCGCCCACTGGAACGAAACACCCCATGGGCCGGTCTTGTACTGCACGCCGACATCGTAGTAGTCGCGCTCGTCGTTTTCACCCGCAACGTCCTGCGTGGTGTAGTTGGCACCGACGGTGAAGCCGCCGTAGCCGAGCTGCATGCCGCCGCCGTACATGTCGGAATCGCCGGGGTTCGTGCTGGCCACTGCCGCCGTAGGAGCCGTGGTCACATATGCGCCCGCAGGCACTGCACCACCGAAATTGAACGGCGTGGCTATGATGTTGTTATTAACACCAACGACTTGGACATACT
>ENA-ORXT01007057-ORXT01007057.1-marine-metagenome-genome-assembly--contig:-NODE-7057-length-10188-cov-4.101869_pt1 | contig 10188 bp, 6 predicted proteins | sample MGYA00237868_ERZ511482 | MGnify/ENA metagenome assembly ERZ511482
TGATCATAAAAATAGTAAAAACTTCGAGGAGCGCTTGGATATTTACATAGCACCTCTGGGGACGTCCAGCAATTCTGTTCAACTATCGACCGGTAAGACGACTCGATCTTGTGGCAACTGGAAAACCATTGGTTGACGGACTACAAGCAGGCTAATGGAGCGATCCAAACTCGCGACAACGCCCTCGCCCATTTTCTCGCACCCGCGGCCCCGCCCAAATCATGCATCACGCAAACAGCGCCTCGTACAGCTCCCGTACCGTGGCCAGCGTGATGATGCGGATGCCGTAGCGGTCCGGGTCCAGCCCCTTGGTGTTGTACTTGCTGACGTAGACGCGTTTGAAGCCGAGGCGGTCGGCTTCCTGGATGCGCTGCTCGATGCGGGTGACGGCGCGGATCTCACCGCTGAGGCCAACCTCCCCGGCGAAGCAGACGTCGGGCGGTACGGTGACGTCCATCGCGCTGGAGAGCAGGGCGGAAACGATGGAGAGGTCCATCGCCGGGTCGTCGACTTTGAGGCCGCCGGCGATGTTGAGAAAAACGTCCTGGTTACCGAGCGGGAGGCCCGCCCGCTTTTCGAGGACGGCCAGCAGCATGTTCAGCCGCTTGGCGTCGTAGCCGGTCGACGTGCGCTGCGGGTTGCCGTAAACGGCGGTGCTGACCAGGCCCTGCACCTCGACGAGCATGGGCCGCATGCCCTCCACCGTCGCGCAGACGGCCGAGCCGGACAGGTCTTCGTCGCGCTCGCTGAGCAGTAGTTCGCTGGGGTTGGATACCTCACGCAGGCCGGTGGCTTCCATCTGGTAAATGCCGAGTTCGTCGGTGCTGCCGAAGCGATTTTTCAGCGTTCGGAGGATGCGGTAGGTGTAATTCCGGTCGCCCTCGAACTGGAGAACGGCGTCGACGATGTGTTCCAGCAGCTTCGGTCCGGCGATGGAGCCCTCCTTGGTGATGTGGCCGATGAGGAAGGTGGGGATGCCCGATTCTTTGGCGAAGCGCTGCAGCTCCGCGGCGCACTCCCGCACCTGACTTACGGTGCCCGCCATGCTGTCGACGTGCGGGCTGGCCAGCGTCTGAATAGAGTCGATGATCAGCAAATCGGGTTTGATCTCGGCGGCGTGGTTGAGCAGTTTGCCGGTGTTGGTCTCGGTGAGCAGGAAGCACCGGGTCTTGTCGCCGCCGAGGCGGTCGGCGCGCATCTTGATCTGCTGTTCCGATTCTTCGCCGGAAACGTAGAGTACCTTCCGGCCGAGTTGCAGGGCGAGTTGCAACAGCAGCGTCGACTTACCGATGCCCGGCTGCCCGCCGAACAGCACGATGCTGCCGGGTACGATGCCGCCGCCGAGGACGCGGTTCAGCTCCCGGTCGGGCGATTCGAGGCGCTTGACGTCGCCCGCCACCACCTGCTCCAGCGGAATGGGGCGCGGCCCTTTACCCATCGGCGAGAGGGAGCCGTTGCCGGCCGTCGCTTCGTTCAGTTTGCGGTAATCGGTCTTGTTGTCGAGTCGCTCGTTTTTGGTCTTGACGACCTTCTCCTCGATCATCGTGTTCCACTCGCGGCAGCCGGGGCACTGGCCCATCCACTTAGGGGATTCGGCACCGCAGGAGCGGCAGAAGAAGGCGATCTTGGTTTTGGCCATGGGTGCGGCGATTTGCTGTTTCGTTACTTACCGTCAGGAGCCGCAAGGTAAACATTTTTCAACAAAAAGTTTATCAAAACACTATTTGCGGGTTATTATTTAAACAGCACCGTCGTGCGCCTTCCCCCTGACAAGCCGCCGGTAAAAGAAGGATGGCGACATCCCGGAAATGCGCGTGTACGCCTGGCGGACCGGTCCCGAACAGGGCAATCGCTTTTAGTAAAACCGGACGCTCGAAGGACCAATTCCATGATTCCGCAGCGATTACGCTACGCTTCACCGCCGCGGAATCATGGAATTGGACGCTTCGAGGACCTCACAACTTTAGCATAGGCCCGTGAAGGACGGCCCAAAAGATTGCCCTGCCGGCCCCGAACATCGGAAGTGAATTTGGTTTAAATTTGCAACTCCCTTCCGGCCCGTATTTCGTGTCAACAGGAGGCGAAAAAAACTGACGGTTGGTTATGGGCCAACGATTATCCTCAGGGGCGCGGGTAACCAATGAGTCATTTAAGTTTCACGTCTCCCCGAACCCTTCCCTCCCAAAGAAAGACCGATGAAAAAGTGGATTTTAAAAGCCGTTGTACAGAAGGCGATATCTTATCTGCCTTACAAAGAGAGGGTCAATTTCCTGTTTCAGAAGTACGTGACGAAGGGGGTTGACCTGGACGACCGGCATTTTGAATATAAGCTGGACGCGGCGCGGGATCACATGAAGTACTACAAAAAATACGGCAACACCCCACGTGAAGATGCGCTGGTGCTGGAGTTGGGTACCGGCTGGTACCCGATCGTGCCCACCATGCTCTATCTCGCTGACTTTAAAGGGACCGTGTCGATAGACATCAGCAACTGGATGAACCTGGAGCGTCAGCTGACCGCCTTTCAAAAAATAATCGCGTACTACGACGATGGAAAGCTGGCGCGGTACTCCGACAACATCAATACGGACAAGATCGAGCGGCTCCGGGGCATCCGTGACAACCGGGAAGATTACACCATAGCGGAAGTGAACGCCATCATCAATTTGGAGTACAAGCTGATGGATGCGACCTCCCTTGAATTTGGAGCGGAAACATTTGACCTGATCTGTTCCAACAACACCTTCGAGCACGTACACGAAGGGGTGCTGCGGGGAATCCTGAAAGAGTTTAAACGCGTGGTCAAAGCGGACGGCGTGATGAGCCATTTCATCGACCTCTCCGATCATTTCGCCCACCTGGACGCGACGATCAACATCTATCATTACTTGCGCTTCAGCAAGAAGACCTGGAGCCGCATCGACAACGACATTCAACCGCAAAACCGCCTGCGGTGGCCGGACTACCTGGAGATGTACAAAGAACTCGGCATCGGGGTGAGGGAAGAGGATTACCGGGAAGGGTCGGTACAACTTCTGAGCGAAGTGCCGCTGCACGAGGAATACGCCGCTTACACACCGGAGGAACTGGCCATCAGTCACGGTTACCTGGTGAGTTAGGGGCTCTCATGGGCTTCGGCGTAACTTCGCGGCTCAGACGTGATACCATTTACCATGCAGACCCGCGACTTCAAAATGGCTTACGCCCTGATCGTGCTTTTGGGCACGGTGCTGTGGGGGATTAACTGGTGGGCGAACCGACCGTTGTTTATCGATGAAGCCAATGTGGCGCGTAACCTTTTCGACCGCTCGTTCGCGGGCTTGTTCGCACCGCTGGATCACCAGCAATACGCGCCTCCCTTCTACCTGGTACTGGTGAAATGCTGCGGCGAACTGTTCGGCTACGGAGAGCGGGCCTTGCGGCTACCCTCGTTGCTGGGCGGCTTACTGGCGGCCGCCGGTCTTACGTGGGCGGGTAAGGAGCTGAAACTGGGCGGGTGGACGCTGCTGCCGGTGACCCTGCTCTTCGTCAACCCCATGGTGTTACGGTTCGTGGGAGAGTTGAAGCCTTACGCGCTCGACGTGGGCATCGCTTCCGTGATTCTTGCTTTCGCGGTGGGTGACCGGCGCCCGTCGTGGCGATGGGCCGCCGGCGGAATGACGGCCATCTGGTTTTCGTTGCCGGCGACGTTCGTGTTGGCGGCCACCGGCCTGGTCGCCCTGTACGAAAGCGGCCGGCGCGACCGCTGGAAGTGGCTGGGGATTGCGGCCGGTTGGATGGCTTCCCTCGGCCTACTCTACCTCCTTGTTCTGAAACCTTCCATCGGAAGTAGCTACCTGAACACCTTTCATCGCCCCTACTTCTTTTCGCTGCCCTTTACGGCGGATTTCGACCATCATAAATCGCTGAGCTTACTTGCCGCGCAGCCCCGGCTGGCGTTCGGGTTCACCATTCTGTCGATCGCCTGGAGCAGCATCATTCTGGCTTTCGTTTCGTGGAAGGGCGCGAACCGAACGAACCTGCTACTATTCCTGCCCGTCGTCATCGTATTCGCGGCCTCCTCTCTGAATTATTACAGCCTGATCAGCCGGTTGCTGCTCTTCACTTTGCCGGGTTGGTGGTTAATGGCCGCGTCGGCCTCCCGTGATTTAACGGCCTGGCTGCGAAAGCGGGCGCCGCGTTACGTTTGGCTACCGGTCGTGCTCTGGGTGTTTACGGCCACGGGCACGAACGTCGGGCGGCATTACGTGTCGCCCCTGAAGTTCAGCGATTCCAGGCAGCTCGTAACCGAACTGGACGAGGGGTATACGCCGATCGTCGATGACATTTCCCACCCGGCTTTCGACTACTACCATCGGATCCACCCTACGTACGCGGGGCGGTGGGCCGGCGGGCAGCCGCTAAGGGAGCGGCTCAGCAAACAACCCCTGACGGGTAAATACGTAATGCTGTACGATGTACTGACGGACGAAAAATACGGTAACCACGTTCGCCCGGACAGCATCTGGGCGGTGGAGCACGGGGCTACCGAAGTTCGGCTGGAACGTTACTTCCGGGCCGCGCGGCTGTACGTTGCGCTGCCGGAACCCGGGCGGTAATGATTTCGGGCTTCATGCGACACAGGCAAAGTCTTAAGGATTGTGGCGATATTTGCGGCTTGCCCTTCCTGACGGCCCGCTTCCGGAAGGGGGGGGCGCGAAGGAAGCCTTAACCAAGAACCTCAGCATGCCGAGATTTTCCGTTCTATATCCCGTGATTTTCTTCGGCTTGTTCCTGATGCTGGGGCTGACGATCGTGGATGATTACGGCATCAGCTGGGACGAATCCATTCAGCGACGGCACGGCCGGGTATCGCTGGATTACGCCGCGGAAAAACTCGGTATGGAAGATCACGTTCGGCTGGAGCCGGACTGGCACCTCGAAGATTACCAGTGGTCTAACTACGGGATGATCTACCAGATCACCGCCAACCTGCTGGAGCAGGGCCTGGGGTTGGAAAACGACCGGTACCGCTACTACCAGCTGCGGCACGTCATGAACTTCCTGTTACTGTGGCTCGCAACGATCTATTTTTACCGAACGCTGCGGTTACGGTTCCCCGAAAAGGACTGGTATCCACTGATCGGGACGCTGGCGCTGATCCTGAGCCCACGCATTTTCGCCCACGGCTTCTACAACCCCAAAGACCACATTTTGCTGGTCTTTTACCTCATCAGCATTTTCACTTTCCTGCGTTTTTTGAAAATGCGTACCTGGCGCACCTTGCTACTGCATGCGGTGGCGACGGGCATCGCGCTCAACACGCGGCTGCCGGCGTTGATCGTGCCGCTGACGACCGTATGCGTACTGAGTTTCGAGTTACTGCGGGAGCGCAAATTCGCCGGGCGCAACCTCGCCTGGATGGCGGTTTACGTTCCGCTTTCCATTGCCGTAATGATTCCGTTCTTCCCTTATTTATGGGAAGATACGCTTAACCGTCTGGTGGGTGCTTTTTCGGAAATGTCTGACTTCGCCTGGGAAAGCAAGGTCTTATTATTCGGCCATTACCTGGAGGCGCTCGACCTGCCGGCCTACTACATTCCGGCCTGGATCCTAATTACGACGCCGCTGCTTTACCTGCTGTTGATGTTCACGGGCATTTACGCTGCCCTGCGCGGTCTGTTCTCTAGCGTGCGTAATTTTCGGTTGTGGCGCAATGATGACGAGTTGCTTGATTTCACGCAGATGGGCCTGAGTATCGGTCCGGTGCTGGTGGTGATCCTTCTTCACTCTACGCTGTACAATGGTTGGCGGCATTTGCATTTCGTGTACCCGGGGCTGATCTATCTGATGATGGTGGGTTTTGCGTACGCCCAGGAGCATTGGGCGCGGCCGCGGGTGCAACGGTGGGTTTTGGGCGTTGGTTTACTGATCATGGCCGTTCAGATGGTGCGCTATCATCCGCACCAGAACGTCTACTTCAATACGGCCATCCAGGGTGGGGCGTTGGTGGATCGGTTCGAGATGGATTACTGGGGCTCCGGCTATCGGGACGCGCTGCTGCAACTCGCGGATCAAATTCCGGAGGGGGAAGTCCGCCTGGTGAAATGCGAGTCCTGGCCCTGTGGGGACAACCACGCCGCTTTGCCCCCGGCGGCCAGGAAGAAGCTACGACTCAACAACTCCTGGCACGAGGCCGATTACCTCGTCACCACTTTCATTTATCAACAGGCGCGCAAAGACTGGAAAGCGGGCAAATACCACTTTGCGCGGCCGGTGGTGGAGATCCGCCCGGGCGGGCATATGTCAATCGGGGTTTACGCGCTGAAGGAGGGGAGATAGGTCTTAAAACTTGTTCGGTAGATCCCGCAGCGTTTCGATCTCCGGCTTATAAGTTCCCATCATGATAATAACGGCCAGGTTAAGAAGGTACTGGGCACCGACCTTATCGGTTTCCATCTGGTCGTTGATGATGTTGAAGGCATCGACGATGAGCATGGCGAGCAGCGCGGCCATAATGGCGTTGCGGGCGTCAACGTCGGTTTGCCGGTGGTAGAGCCGTTGGCCGATCAGGAGCGCACCGAGGATGTAGATCAAAAAAATGACCAGGCCGGGAAAGCCCTGCTCGACCAGGGTCATGAGGTAATAGCTGTGCACGCCGGAATTCCCTTCATTATCGGACACGTAGGTACGAAAGGCGTTAACCGTATAGCTTTTGTACTTCTCGATGAAGTTGCCCGGCCCCCAGCCGGTAAGGGGCCGGTAGGGCACCATATGGCCGCCGGCCACCCAGCGATAGAGGCGCTCCATCGTGGAAATGTCTTCCAGTTTGTAAGTGGAGGTGATCAGGTTGTCGAAACTCTCGTGGGAGACGGTCGTCTCGAAGTCAGGTGCGTAGTCGAGGTATTTATTGTCTTTCACCAGGTACACGCTTACGGCCATACCGCCGATGAGGGCAAGGGTGAGCGCCGGTTTAAGTAAATTCCACTTGATGATGTAGAAGGCCGCGGCCGCCATTGCCAGGGCAACGAAGGCCGTTCGCGTAAAAGAGAAATAGATCGCCAGCAACCAAAGCGGCAGCACCAAAAATGTGATCCACCAGTAGGGGTTCCCCGTTCGTTTGAGGCGCGAGCGGAGGTAGAATATCCAGGGGGTGAAAGTCGCCAGACAGCCCGCGTACGAGACGTGCTCGTTCATGAAGGGAAACATCGTTTTGTGCTGCATCACGAAGCTGAACCCGTAAACACCGTGGCGGATGAGCGTCTGCACCGCCACGAAAAGCAAGGGCCAGAAGATGCAATGCACCATTGTGGTGACGCGGCGCGGCGTGGTCAGAATCAGTAGCGGCAACAGGAAGTAAGCCCCGACGTACCAAAGTTTGGCGAGCGAGAACTTGAGGCTAACGATGAAGCCGTCACTAAAAACGGTCGCAAAAAGAATCCACCCCACGTGCAGGTACAGCAGCCGGGCGATGGGGTGACCAAAGGTCTCCGCCCGGTACAACTCCCAGTGTTTGGCGGCATGTAAGATCAACAGGCCGGTCAGGCCGATGGCCAACGGCTCGGTCGGCAGGTCGGTACCGAAGCCCCCGGGAAGCGTAACGTTCGTGCTGAGGGGAATCATGATCAACAGGAGCCAGAAGATCGAACGGAAATCGATCACCGCCCGTGTCGCTACCCACACGATGACCGGGACGCCGGCCAGCCAGTAAGCCTCCGTCAGCACCCCCGCCGCAAAGCAGGCCAGGGCGAGGGCCGAATAAGCATAGAATAGTTTACGGGCGGGAGCCATTGCTTACGGATGAAGGGGGTCACGTCAAAAGGGGGCGCAAAGGTACGATACCCGGTAGACGGGGGAAGACGGCGGTTCGTTGTCCGGTCAGAAATGAACGAGCGATTAGGGGCGGTGAAATAATAACTTCCTGATTTTAAAACGAGTGATCGTGGTGCTGATCGAGGCAGAGCGGCGAAAGCATAGCCATAGCTATGGTTTTGTCGCTCTAACGAAGAGCAGCGCCGCGAGCACCGCTTTAAAAGTGGAGGTTATTTTTTCACCGCCCCTTAACTCGTCGTCCGCTCCGGGTCGGTTTGCGGCTCCGTTCTTTCGTAGACCCGGATGTCACCGACGAACGTTTCGTAGTAGCCGAAGAAGTGGCGGTACAGCAGCCGTTCGGGGAAGTAATCACGCGGCCGGAAAGTTTTGAGGAGGCGGAAGTTGTCGCTCTCCCCCATCAGCATCGGCCGGATGTCTTCGCAGCGCGCGAGACTGCCGCAGTGGTGGATCTCCCAACAACACTCCGGCGTGCCGAAGGGCGTGGTCATGCTGCGGGCCGTGAACCGCCGGTAAAAACTTTCGTGCAGGATGAAGTAGTCGAAGTCATCATCCAGGTAGTACTTGACGTTCTTCAGTTCGCGCAGGTTCTTGCTGAAGGCGTAGGCAGTAATGCCGACCCTGGCGGGCGGCGGCAGCTCTTTGGCCACCCATTCCACCATCTCCTCCCGGTTGTCGAACCAGTGGTTGCTCTGCCCGACGAGCGCCAGACCCAGCGACCAGACGACGACGCCGACCGTCCACCACCCGCCGGCCTTAAGCCGGTGCAGGGCGTAAGCGGCCAGTAGCGCCACGGCCGGCATGAAGACGTTGACGCGGCGAATGAAGGTGGTGTCCAGATACCAGCGCAGGCAAAATTCGGTCAACAGGTAAGCGAAGACGTAAAGCACGATCAACGTGCGCGGCGTCCAGAAAGCCTTTGCGTTCTTCCGCAACTCGCCGAGGCGACGGCCGAGCAGTTTTACCGACGCCCAGACGGCCAGGCCGAAAGCGGGCAGACCGATGCCGGCCAGCACGCCGGCGGGGTACGTAATGAGGTTATCCCGGAAGTGGTCCTCCTTTTGAATGGTATCCCCGTTCACGAGCCGGAGGGCTTCGTACGAGTGGACGATCTCGTCCCATGACCAGCCGAGCCACAGGGCGTAGATCAGCAGCGCCGCGCCGACAATACCGACCGGTATGTACCAAAGGGGCATGCCCGGAACGGCGGAGTTTTCCGCGCCCGCCCGCCTGGCCCGTACGGCCAGCAGGATCATGAGCAGGCCGCCCCAGACCATGGGGAAGATGTCGAGCTTGAAGCCGATCGCGCCGCCCGCGCCCAGCGTCAACAGGGCTAACCCTTTCCAATCCGGCGACCGGATGATCTTCACGCCCCCCAACAGTGCCATCCAGGCGAACATCACGTAACCGGAAGCCGGGATCATGTAATGCGAATGGGTGGCGTTGACGTCGCAGCACGCCATCAACAAGGCCGCCACCCCGGCCGTCGGTGGGCTGAGCCCGCTCGCCCGCCCCAGGGCGAAAACGATGCCGATCAGGAGCAAGGCGAATAAGGTCGACAGCTGCCGGCCTACCTTCAGCATATCCCTGAAATTCGGTATTTCACCGATCGCGCCGTACCAAACGTAAGCCACCGCCGCGCAGGTGTAACCGTAACCCCGCACGTTGTACGGGCGGTCGTGGAAGTGGTGCACGATCGTATCCCGGCCGCCCCGCAGGTCGTTAAAGCGGTTGAAGGCCAGGTCGATGTGCTGCTCTTCGTCCATCTCGTACAGCCGCCAGCGGGCCATCTCCTCCTGGGTATCCCAACCGGGAATGCGCAGGGCCGCGCCGATAAGGATGGCGAGAATGAGCAGTTTTCGACCGGTGTTTAGCGTCATGCGGCAAAGGTAGTGCGGGAGGCGCGCGGGCGGAAAATTCGGACGGCTATTTTAGAATTTGGTCGGCCTTACGCCCACCACGCCTTTTGCCCCTGACAGGACATCCCGCGGCCCCGCCCTCTTGGAAGAATCGAGCTTGTCGGGTGATTTACCCACGCCCGGTCGGAAACGATCTCCCAACAAGCGCTTAGTCTGATCTTTCCCGCCGGCTATTCGCCCCTCCGCCCTCCCCCACTCCACCGCATCCCGCGTCCCCGCAATAAAAATCAGAAAAAATGCCGCCCGCCGCAACTTATCCCGCAAGCCCCGCCATTATCCCCCCGTCAACAACGACGAACTAAGAGCTTGTTGGGGAAATTGCTTCCGACCTGCGAACGGCCATTTCCAGCCTGCTCTTCGTCCAGAAAATGAACAAATAACCCGTTATGTGTGCATTTTCTGACCTCGATCAGACTGAAAATGACTCGTTCTCGGTCAGGAACCCAAAAAAAAAAAAAAA
>ENA-ORXT01007061-ORXT01007061.1-marine-metagenome-genome-assembly--contig:-NODE-7061-length-10187-cov-6.545302_pt1 | contig 10187 bp, 5 predicted proteins | sample MGYA00237868_ERZ511482 | MGnify/ENA metagenome assembly ERZ511482
CTAGACGTGAACTACACTTCTACACTTAGTGTTAACGTCTTGTATGCAGCCATCTAACAATCAAACTATCTAACCATCTTTTCCGACTACTTCGTAAAATATAAATACAAACTCAATAACCCCGTTAATAATCCATAGACAGCAGAGGCTTGAAAAATAGTAGCAAGAGAAAAACTATCCGTCAATAAGCCTACGACATTCGCACTAACTCCTGTCCCTACTTGTATAGCGGCAACCAATGCTCCTGAAACAACAGCGGAAGATTGGGGAAATTCGTCCGTGGCAATGCTGATCGTATTCGGGAAGAAAAAAGACAGTCCTAAACCGCCCAATGCCATCCCCGCAAGATTTAGCGTGTCTCCTTCAAAGTTTGGAAGGATAAAAAATATAACCGCTACCAAAAAAGGGGCAATTAAATACAACCAAGTGGTATTCATTTTTAAAGCTAAAAACGTAAATAAAACCCTACCCACCGTAATCGCTGCCCAGAATATAGATAAACCTAATGCTGCTTGACCAACACTTAAGCCAGCTTCTTTTTGCAAGTAAATAGTTCCCCAATTACCGAAGGTGGCTTCACTAAAGGCATATAAAAAAATAACAAGAGCATATAACCAAACCCGTAAGGGAATACTTTTTTTATCGCTTGTTTCAACTTGCTCTTCCTTATCGGGTAAGGTAAGAATAGTTGGGATGACAAAAATTAACATACCTGCAACCAGCACAGCAATCAGTATACCTGCTCCCCACCAAAATCCCATATTTTGGAAACTAGTCAGTATTAAAGCGGAGCTAGTCGTACCTAATCCTAAAAAAATGTGCATCCCTGTAACTGCTGACGCTTCTTTTCCAGGGAATAAATTATAGGCAAATGGATTTAGTGCAGTAATCGTAAAACCAAATCCTGCCCCTAGCATGGCTGTTCCGAACAGTAGGGTCCACAAGGGAAGGCTACTAGAACCAATACAAAATGCACTGCCTGCAAATGCTAGCATGGATAAGAGGTTTGCCATAAGTCCCCAAATCATTACTTTTTTCATACTATACTTCTCAGCCAACCTTGAGGCAGACAAGGCGGAAATAATGGCAAAAATAATTTGTGGCGTAAATAACACCCCAAACTCACTGCTACTCAATCCGTGATATGCTTCATTTGTAAAGATATTACCTGCTGCAGGATATAATACTAAGGCAACACCTTGTAAGAAACCACTGCCGTAAATAGCGATTATTGCCTTTATTCTATTACTCATTAGTTTAAATTAGGGATCTAAAACCCTTTTTTTTCAGCTATAATAGCGGGTAAATAGTAAATTGGATAGAGTTTTTTAGAGGGAGGGAATTTGATTTGTTTTTTTGCAAAAAAACAAATCAAATTCCCTCCCTCTAAAAAACTTTATCCAATTTACTATTTACCTGATGCCAAATTTGGTAAAAAATATGTTTAAATATTTCTTTTACCACTCCTAAGTTTGAATTATAAATGAAAATTATAAATTCCTCATTCCTCATTAAGTTCTTTAAGTTTATACAATACTTGTAGCAAGCCCCCAATAGACCATGCTTGTTGAACCGTTCCTCTTCCTTCACCAGGAGTCAATCCATCGAATATTTCAGAAATACCATGTATACAATTGTCTGAGTAGAAGTGATTTTCTAGTGTTTTCATAGAATCTCGTACTTCTTCCTGTACTTCCTTTGAATATTTGAATACTTTTAGTTGGGCTAAAAAATAATCACCTAATAAAAATGGCCAAACAGTTCCTTGATGATAGGCCGTATCTCGACTCCAAGGATCTCCTTCATAAATAGGTCTAAAATCTGGATGTTTAGGATCTAGTGTCCGAAGGCCAAAAGGGGTATATAATACTTTTTGTATCCGCTTAAAAATTCGCTTCTCTACGGTAGGTGGAAGTAAAGAAAAAGGTAAGCTCAATACATAAATTTGGTTAGGTCTCAATGCATCATCCACTGCGCCACCTGACACAACTACATCATTCAAGTATCCTTTGTCATTCAAAAAATGATAAGAAAAATTAGTTTTTATTTTTTTAATAATACTAGGGACACTTGCTTCTAAATCTTCAGCAAGTGGTATAGAAAATTCCTTAGAAAAATAGCTATAAACTTGTAAAGCATTGTACCAAAGAGCTTGTATTTCTACAGGACATCCATGCCTAGGAGTAACCACATGATCCCCTACCCTAGCATCCATCCAAGTAAGCTGGGCAATATCTTTTCCTCCACGGATAAAACCCTCGCTTGTAACATGAATATTATATCTTGTACCTTTTAAATGCCAGCGAATAATGTCAGAGAGGATATCAAAATTTTTAACGATAAATTTTTTATCCTCAAATTTCTGGTAGTACTCATAGAGCGTTGTAAATAACCAAAGTGTCGCATCAATCGTATTGTATTCTATTTCTTCTCCCTCATAATCTGGAAACCTGTTCGGTAACATCCCTTCACTTACATGACTAAAAAAAGTTTTTAAAATAGACTGACTGCTACTTTTTTTGCCAGCAGCAATACACAAGCCCCTCATAGCTATCATGGTATCTCTTCCCCAATCTGAAAACCAATGATAACCAGCAAGAATAGTATAACTATCAGTAGAAGCTCTCTTAACAATAAATTGATCGCCTGCAATAGAAAGATCTTTAAAGAATTGTTCTTTTATACCTTTAAGTACTAAAGTTTTCTTTCTTTTTTGTTCTGCTTCTTTTATTCTTTCAGGATCAATATTTAGTTGATTCTCCTCTGTTGTAAACAACAAGACTATTTTTTCTTTAGGTTCGAGAATTGCTGATACCCTGCCAATAGCATAAGTATCTTCCTCAAAATCTAATCCTCTATATTTTTCTTTGGCATATTGGAGATCTTTAAACCAATTTCGTTCTTTTATAAACGCTCCTTTGAAAAATTTACAAAAAATAGGGGCTGTTCCATAATGAGAATTGATTTTTAAAACATTATTGCTTTGTTCATAGTAATAATCAAAAGAAGGCTTTTCGTGAAAAAGACCATGAAAACTTCTATCTACAAATAAGGGTCTAAGGTCTAATTTGAAAGTGCCTGTACCAATATTTTCATATTCTACTAGCGTTGTATTAGAGCCATATATCATGTAGGTGGTCTTGGCTATCTGTTGCTGTCCTATTTGAAAAATGGTTTTAGGAAAAGGAACTCGCTCAAAACGCTTGATATATTGATAGCCTTTGGGGTGTATCGTATTAGGGTATTGATTGGTGGAAAACTCCAAATAACTATCTCGTTGTAAAGTAATACCTTCCTCAATTTTTGATACCAATACCTGCCTTTGTGTAGGAGGATTTAGCGTCGCTACTAGCACCCCATGATACCGTCTTGTATTGACACCTGTAATAGTACTAGCTGCATAACCACCAATACCATTCGTGACCAGCCATTCTTTTTCGATAGTTTCCTCAAAGGGAGGGTTGTTAAATTTTAGCATAAATTTTAGTTTTGGGTATTAAGCTATATCTCTTTAAGTAGGCGGACACAATTTCTTAATGGTTAAATAGATTGTCAGTTAAAAAAATGATAATCGTCTGTTTGCGTCCTACGTAATTGCCAAATTTATTTAGCAGATTCAAAATACGCCAAATTTTATTCTAAAAAACAAGTAAAGCAAGTGGAATCTGCCAAATAAATTTGGCAATTACGTAGGACGCAAACAGACGATTATCATTTTTTCAGCTGACGCTCTAAAATTGTTTGATGGCTTGATTGTCAACGTTATATATGCAACCATCAAACAATCAAACCATCAAGCAATTATGTCCACTTATTTCCAACAAGCGGCATCAATTAACTCTGCCACTACGCCTGTCCACCCAGTTTGGTGGGTAGCCCCTACTCCTCTACCGTTGTCCCCATGAAAATATTCGTAAAATAAAATCAACTCTTTAAAATGGGGGTCTTTTTCGTATATCTCATACAAAGCATTAACGGGCCGCTTCCCTGTATCATCTTTCTGAAAAATAGAAACCAATCTTTCTGAAATATCGTCCGCTGCTTGATTAAGTGCTATTTTATTACCACTTCCTGTTGGATAGTCTACTTTTAATTCTTCTCCATAATATTTGTGAAATTCCCGAAGCGATTGAAGGAGCAAGTAATTCATAGGCATCCAAATTGGTCCTCTCCAGTTAGAGTTACCACCAAACAAGTTAGTAGTTGATTCAGCAGGTTCGTACTTTAATCCAAAGTCGGTTCCATCAATATTGATGTGATAACCACTTTCATGGATTTTGGATAAGGCTCGAATACCTCTTGCTGATAAAAATTCTTTTTCATCAAAGAGTGCCTTCAATAATTTTTTGAGCCTTTTTTTAGGGGTAAGGGAAAGTAAAATATCGGCTCCTTCTTTCAATTCTTCGATAACAAGGTACGAATCGTGCTTGATTCGATAATTCCTAAACCAGCGAAGCCGCTTGACAAAATCAGGTACGTTCGCTAATCTTTCTTTGTCCAATACCAAAGTGGCAAACAAACTAGTAAGACCTACAAGAGAGCGAACTTTCAGCGGAATGTAACGACCATCGGGTAAGGCAAGAATATCAAAAAAGAAACCTTCTTCTTCATCCCAAGCTCCCGTCCAGTCTTCTCCCATTCTATTAAGTGATTCTGAAATAAGGACAAAATGTTCAAAAAATTTGGTCGCCGTATCTTCATAAGCGGTATCCGTCTGTGCTAGTTCTAGCGCCATATCCAGCATATTCAAACAATACATCGCCATCCAACTGGTGCCATCTGCTTGTTCCAAATGTCCACCACCTGGTATTTCAGCACTTCTATCAAAAATACCTATGTTGTCTAGTCCTAGAAAGCCGCCTTCAAACACATTATTATCATTACTATCTTTTCTGTTGACCCACCAAGTGAAATTGATTAATAATTTTTGAAAAACTCGTTTTAAAAATAAAGCATCTCCCTTTCCTGTTTTTTCTTTATCAATTCGATACACCTTCATGCAAGCCCAAGCATGAACAGGAGGGTTCACATCCCCAAATGCCCATTCGTAAGCTGGCATTTGTCCATTAGGTTTCATATACCATTCCCTAAGAAAAAGGATGAGTTGATTTTTAGCAAAACTAGCATCTACCATCGCAAGTGGCACACAGTGAAAAGCCGAATCCCAAGCAGCATACCACGGGTACTCCCATTTGTCAGGCATAGAAATTATATCTTCATTATTCAACGTCAGCCAATCACTATTTCGACCTTGTTTTCTGGCTTCTGGAGGTGCTGGCTGCCCCGGATCTCCATTTAACCAAGTAGGCATATCTATATTGTAATATTGCTTAGACCAAAGCATGCCTGCAAATGCTTGTCTTTGTATGGATTTTATATCTTCCTTTCCTGCTTTAGGCGTTAAGGATTGATAGTACGCATTGGCCTCGTTGAGGCGGTCGTTGAATATTTTATCGAAAGAAGCTTTAAGTGGGTTACTAGCAGATTTCTTTTGGGTTAATCGCAGTCGGATTTCGTGACTTCCTCCTCCTTCAATATTTACAGTATATAATGGACTAACTTTCGTACCCGATTTTTTAGAATCAAATAAGGTATAATCATTGCCTACTACTGCATCATTGATGGAGTCTTTTACAAATTTTTGCGAATTCTCTTCCCCAAATACTCGTTGGGTATTCGTTTCATTTTCTGTAAATAACACTCTATCTGCACTATCAAAATATAGGTAATAATCTCCTATGTTAGCATGAGTAGCTTTTATACAGCCATAATTTTTAGTACTTGTAGATAGCGATAATTCTGGCTTTTTCTTAATCAAATCATAACTCCATAAATTTCTAAACCACAAGGTTGGCAAGACGGTAATTTCCGCTGCTTCCACCCCTCTATTATGTATCGTGAACTTAATTAGAATATCTTCGGAGTCCGCCTTGGCATATTCTGTAAATACATCAAAATATTTTTGATCGTCAAAAATACCTGTATCTACAATTTCAAATTCTAAGTCTTCTTTAGAACGCTGCTTATTGGTTTGGACTAGCCATTCATAAGGAAAGGCTGTTTGTGGATACTTGTATAAATGCTTCATGTAAGAGTGTGTCGGCGTACTATCGAGGTAATAGTACAAGTCCTTTACATCCTCTCCATGATTTCCTTGTGGTCCTGTCAAGCCAAACATTCTTTCCTTGATGATAGAATCTTTTCCGTTCCATAGTGCCAAGGAAAAACACAAATTACAAAATTCATCACAAATTCCAGCCAAGCCATCTTCCCCCCAACGATAGACTCTACTTCGGGCATGGTCATGCGGGAAGTAATCCCAAGCGGTACCATGTTCACTATAATCTTCTCGTACGGTTCCCCATTGACGTTCACTCAAATATGGGCCCCATTTCAGCCATTTTTTTTCATTGTTCACATTTTCTTTTAATCTTTTTTCTTCAACTGATAAAGATTTATTTTTTGGCATATTTTATTTTTTCGTAACTTCTAATAGACATTATGTACAGCGATTTTTTACGCTCATAACTAATTGATTATCAAGGGCTATTTTTCGTGATTTTGCCCTTGTACATAATGTCTATTTTACGTTATTTTTCCTCATTCCTAACACAAAAAACTTTTGTGAAATCCTTTTGTGTTCTTTTGCTCCTTTTGTGTTTCATCCTTTTGTGTTTCAAAATTCTACCACATAAGCCCCTTCTTCCCCAATGTCATAATAATTAATTCCTTGTTTCTCACAAGTTGCCTTCCATTTATCAATCTGCTTTCGACTATTCGATTGATCAAAAATTAGCAAGTCAAAACTATAATTGTCAAGTAGTTCCTGAATAGCTATCGAGGGATTATCCCTTAGTAAAATTGCTTCACAAAATAGGAGTTGACGAGGAGTAGTGGCTACTAAAGTTTTTTTATCAATTAGTACTATTCGGTAATTACCAAACTTTACATAATTTGCTTGTCGAAAAAGGGAAGCAGATTCAAAAACAGATCTATCTTTGCTAATGAAGTTTTGCTCTTTCATTCTCATTGCCCACCTATAATTCTGCGCTGCATAGTTTGCCTTTTTAAGCGCAATGCTATCAGCAGACCAAGTATAAATCGTCGTACCTGCTACGAAATCTATTAATGTCTCATTGGAAATATTGTATATCACTACTTGCTGTTGTTTAGCAGCATTTAATTTTTTTCCAATATTCATACCCATTACGACTATCAAACAACCTAATATTCCTTGCAACCAAACGAGTCGTTTAGTAATAAACACCAATAGTAAAGCTAAAATTGCCAAGTATAAGAAGCCAACTTCATAAGGTTGTAACCAAATTCCTTCTTGCACATGAAAAGGCAATTGTTGAATGAGAAATATCAGCTTATTTTGGGTATCAATCAGATAAAATAAACAACAGCCTAAAAAAGTAGCCAATTTTGTACTAAGTAGATGTACTGCCAACAGACTTACACACAGATATAAGATGCCCGTAGCAAATGGAACAATAAATAAACCCGAGAGTAAAGAATAGACAGGAAATTGATGGAAATAATACATAGCTAAAGGCGCAACCGTCAGTTGTGCACTAATACCAACCACTGTTAATTGCCAGAAAAAATTCAAGAATTTAGAGGCAGGCGACCAACAAGTATAGATGTTTTTATAAAAAAAGAAAATACCCGAAACGGCTAGGAAAGAAAATTGGAAACCTATCTGAAATAAGGCATAAGGATTAATAATTAAAATAAGCAGCGCAGCCCCTGCTAGAGAATTAAAGGGATGAATATCCCGCCTGAGTACTCGACCAAAATTCAAAAAAGAAAACATTAAGGCAGCTCTCACTACGGAATCAGTCGCTCCTACCAATAAGGCAAAAAACCAAATTACAATCAAAGACAACAAATATTTTAGCCAACGCCAACGAGAAGACTGGAAATGAAATAAGCCCAAAATAAATAATAAGACTTCACTGAGTATGCCCACGTGCAAACCAGAAACCGCCAATACATGAATCGCTCCGCTTTCCGAATAGGCATTTTTAATCGTATCGGTCATCGCTTCTTTATAGCCTAAAGTCATGGCACTAGCAACCGCAAAAGTAGCAGGAGTAGGGAGATAGGTTTGTAGTATTTGAAGAAAATAGCTTTGTAAATGGTATGCTTCTTGTAAAATCAGCGGTGCTTGTTCCTCTGCTAAAATAACCCAATTTGTAGTATCTATAAATCCTTGATAGTGTATATTCTGATAGTGAAGGTAATTGCGATAATCAAAAGCATACGGATTTTTTGGAGGTGGAACGAAATTTATCACGCCTTTCAGCATTATTTTATCGCCATAATGAATAGCTTGATTAGTAGTAGTTGCTTGTTTTAGGTAGACCAATATGTTCCCTGTGCAGCCCAATAAGTTTTCCTCCTTTTTGACCTGCTGCACTTTCAATTCTACTTTAACAAAGGCCCCTTTTTGATGTGGATAATTATCGACTTGACCAATTAGTAGAGTCTCTTCTGCTAAAAAATGTGTGAAGTGATTAGGCGCGCGCCGCTCATCATAATGTGCGGTAAGCGCATAGCCAAAGAAACAGAAAAACAAACTAATTGCTACGCCTGATTTCCAACGTTCACCAAAATCAAGTGCCGCCTGACTCAGCCAATAAATACCTGCTAAAAAGAAAGGAAGTAGCCATAATAACTCCTTTTGATAAAAGGGGATTGTTTCCGCTAAATAAATACCAGATAAAAAAGGGAAGAGTAGGCGCACCAAAGGGATTTCCCTCCAATGAACCATTGGGGTAGCTGCGTTTAGTTTTCTCAAAAGTATGTTATTAATGGAGAATGGAGAATTGAAAATTGAGAATTTACTAGACGTGGACCTAGACGTAGGTTAGACGTTTCTTTTTTTTGAAACACACAAGGAACAAAAGACACAAACAAAAGTTTTTAATTTGACGCTCTTGTATCCCTTTCTTATTGGACAAATTGAGGAATTATATTTTAATTTTAGCGTTTTAAAAAACCTTTTTATGTCTTTTGTTTCTTTCGTGTTTCAAAAAAAACGTCTAATCTGCGTCTAGGCCTACGTCTAGTAAATTCTCAATTTTTAATTCTCCATTCTCAATTTTGTATTTTCTTTATTTTCTTTCTCAATTCAAAATTTTTCCCAAGATACACTTTCCGTACCATTTCATCTGCGGCTAACTCTTCTGCGGTACCTGCTTTTAAAATGTTCCCTTCAAACATTAGATAAGCACGGTCGGTGATAGAAAGTGTTTCCTGTACATTATGATCCGTTATAAGGATACCTATATTTCTAGTTCTTAATTGTTCCACTATTCCTTGAATGTCCTCTACGGCAATTGGGTCAATACCAGCAAAAGGCTCATCTAATAAAATAAAATTGGGATCTGTCGCCAATGCCCGTGCTATTTCTGTTCGTCTACGCTCCCCACCTGAAAGGGTATCCCCTTTACTTTTTCGAACTTTCTCTAAACTAAATTCCTCCATCAAACTTTCCAACTTATCTCGTTGCTCCTTTTTGGATAAATTGGTCATTTCTAAAACGGCACTAATGTTATCTTCTACACTCAGCTTTCTAAAAACAGAGGGTTCTTGCGGCAAATAGCCAATCCCCCTTTGCGCTCGCTTATACATGGGTAGTGCCGTAATGTCGTTATTTTCTAAAAAGACTCTTCCTCCATTGGGTTTAATAAAGCCGACCACCATATAAAAAGTAGTCGTTTTACCCGCCCCATTTGGGCCTAATAGACCTACTATTTCGCCTTGATTTACTTCAATGGAAACGCCCTTGACAACTGTTCGTTTGCCGTATCTCTTTACTAACTGCTCTGCTCTTAATATCATGCTTTAGTAAATTGTTTAATGGTGTATTTGTTTAACTGTTTACTAAATTGGACTTTAGCCATTGATCCTTAGCTCCAAAAATACTAAAAGCGTGTCTAATAATCATTTTTCTATTAAGGATTAACCTCTTATTGACTTTTATTTATTTCCTCCTCCCTTATTTGTATTTTTGCAGCTACCTAAAGAAGGGATAGGAATGACTAGTTTGTTTTTTCTGATTTTTTATTCAAAAAATCAGAAAAAACAAACCCTCCTAATTAGTAGACTTGTTCATCAATAAGAAAGATGTATATGAAATTCATATTTTTTCTTGTAAGGAATTATTTTTTTCAGTG
>ENA-ORXT01007062-ORXT01007062.1-marine-metagenome-genome-assembly--contig:-NODE-7062-length-10186-cov-4.880206_pt1 | contig 10186 bp, 6 predicted proteins | sample MGYA00237868_ERZ511482 | MGnify/ENA metagenome assembly ERZ511482
TGGGCTTTGAGGTATTCTGATGGCTTGATGATGTTCTCTTCATACTTGCGCTCGGTGATGGCGAATAGCTGCTCATCGATCTTCAGTCCTTCCATATGGCTCATGATGGATCGACGGTCGATCTCATAGTCGTAGTAGATCTGCTTTAGCTTATAGAGCCGCTCCGTGAGCAGTAGATCATAGGACAGCATGAGTGATTCTCTATCCAGTTTGCGCTTGTGTTCTTTCTCCTTTCGATCCAGGATCTGCAGTGGTGACCAGTTAGCGGCAGGTCGTGGCGCACCGGATGGGGTATAGGCGACACCCACGCTCGGCAGTAGATCTTTCCAGGCAGCAGATTTCGTGCGTTCTAAGGCCTTTAGTTGGGCTTGCAGTTCTGCGGTGTGGTATCTTCGTAAGGATTGCTCCAGCTCCAGCAATTCAGGTGTAGCGAGGCTTTGGGCGCTCATGGTGAGGGTGCATATGAGCTGTATGCACAGGATGTGTAATGTCAGTTCCTTCATGGTGAGGGCTTATTGGGTAGGGTAGTGCAAGGATTGTTCCATGAAAAAGGTAATTTTAAGAGGTGTATGGTGGATATTTCTATTTGGCTATGAGGAATTTTAGGTACATGTATTGTCAAAATACTAGGAACTAATATAGTTTCGTTCCTAGTATCCAGTTGTCGTTGTGAAATGAAAAAAATAAAAAACATTGAAGCAAGAAAAAATAATTCAAGGATCCTTATTTGAAGAAGACTACCTCATTAGGACGTTAGGAAGTCTTGGGAATACACCTGAAATTGCACTTACTGAATTAGTGGCAAATGCTTGGGATGCCGGAGCAACGAATGTTGATATATTCATTCCTGAAGAGATAGGCTTAAATCTAATTGTTAAAGACAATGGTGTTGGTTTATCTAAAGACGAATTCTATTCAAGATGGATGAAATTAGGGTATAATAGATTGAAACACCAAGGTAAAAAGGTACACTTTCCCAAAGGAGTAGAGCAAAAAAGACTTGCTTATGGAAGAAACGGAGTTGGAAGGCATGGAATGCTTTGTTTTAATGATAACTACTCTGTTGAAACACATAATAAGGGAAAGAAATCAACCTTTTCAATTACAACAAAAAATGAAAATGAACCTTTTCTTATCAAGGAGCAAAAATTTGAAAAATCCAATTCATCTGGAACAACGCTAATAGTTAACGTTGCTAAGCATCTACCAAATCCAGATCATGTCTTGGAGGTGATTTCAGCGAGATTTCTGCATGATCCAAATTTTAGGATATCTATCAACAAGAAAAATATTCAGTTAGAAGAACATAAGGGCTTAGTTTTTACTGAAGAAGTCGAAACCAATAATATAAATTTAAAGGTTCATCTAATTGATTCTAAAAAAGCGAGAAAATCAACATTGTACCAAGGAATTGCATTTTGGCAGGCTGGCAGATTAGTTGGCGAACCCTCATGGATTATTGGGCTTAATATGGTTTTAGATGGTAGAACTCAGCAGGCTAAAAGGTATTCAGTAGTTGTGGAAACTAATGACTTAGCTGAATATATCAAAGAAGATTGGACAGGTTTCAAAAGAAGCAATGAATTGAATTCTATGTTTGATAAAGTTGATGAAACCATCCATAAAATGTTTTCACAGATAGCTAAGGAGAATATTGAAGAAACTACTAAGCAGATTAAAAATGAATATAGAAAAGAATACAATGAATTAAGTCCACTTGGGAAGTATGAATTCAATGAAGCAATTGAAAGCATTACAATCAATAATCCAACAGCAAGACAAGATTCCGTAAACCTTGCCGTAGAAACTGTTATAAACTTAGAGAAAACAAGAAGTGGAAGCGAGTTAATACAAAAGCTTGCATTATTTTCTGATGAAGACATTGTCGGTCTAAATAAATTACTCGATAAATGGTCAATTAAGGATGCCCTCACTGTTTTAGACGAGATTGACAAGCGGATCACAGTTATTGAAGCAATAAGAAAACTCTCAAATGATAAATCGGTAGATGAACTACATGTATTACATCCATTGATTGCAAGTGCAAGATGGATCTTCGGACCTGAATACGATTCTCCTGAATATGCCTCAAATAACCAGTTACAAACAACTGTAGAGAAAGTGTTTAATAAAAAAATAGATAAATCCGTCTTTAATAACCATCGGAAAAGACCTGATATTGTAGTAGCGGGTGATTCTACTTTCTCAATAACTGGAACTGTAGATTATGACTCATCTAATGGTATTACAAATATCAATAAGGTTTTGATTATAGAATTGAAAAGAGGCGGATTTAGGCTTGGTAAAATAGAAAGAAATCAAGCAGTTGGTTATGTTGAAGATTTTATGAATTGCGGCACTGTAATCGGATCACCCTATATTAGTGCTTTTGTAGTTGGTGAATCATTTAGTGAGAAAATTCAACCGATTTCTAAAGTCTCTAATGGAAATGACGTAGAAATGGGTAAAGTACAAATTTGTCTGTTTTCACAAATTGTTGACTCCTCTGAACGAAGGCTTTTCAATTTACGTAAAAGATTAAATGATCGCTATGAAAACGTATCTGGTATGGAATTATATCATAAACAGAAAAAATTAGCGGTGTAAAGAACACTACACACAAACACCAGGTGATGACGGCATATCTCTTCTACCTCAGAGAGACGACCGCATACCATTATACGTTAGCGATAATACAAAAATAAAAATTACAGATTTTACAAATTCACGAAATTTCCCACAAATTATATGGCAATTAATATATGGCTGTAAAAACACAAGATGAATTAATAGGCGCTCACCCAACAGATGGCAGCATATTTAGCAATTGGCTTTCTAATACAGAAGATCAACCTAAAGCGGATATTAAACATAGAAAACTTGATCCTGATCCAGCTCACCTGACTGATGCCATAGATAAAATATCAGATTACTTATTAATTCATCATATTCCAGACTCGAAGGTCAGAGAGATTAAAGTAAAAAAGAGAATTCTTGACAAATACGGCTTCACTGATTATGTAAGCAATATTGATGTTCTTCCTACTAGTCATGAGACTGTAGTGGGTAATGGAACTGAAGTTATTATGTCAGAATACCTTAAAAAGACTTCAGGACTAGAGCTTCTTGTTTATAGGTTACATTATAACCCTAATGTTGATCAAGCCATGAAGGGAGATGATGCATTACTTCTAAATCCTAAAAATGTTGCTGAAAAGATAATTGTTTGTGAGAGTAAATTTAGAGCAACTCCCAACAAACCTATGGTTGAGGAGATTCTGAAAACGATGGGTGACATCTCAGTTACTCCTATCTCTCTTTCATTTATTCAGAATATTTTGCATAAAGAAGGGAAAAATGAATTAGCAAAGGAAGTCGCTGAGCTTCAGTCTAATTTGGCTAAGAATTTAACTCCAATTATATCAGTAGGCTTCATATTAAGCAATCAAAATACACATAATCATATTACAAGAAATGGAAAAAGTTTAAATAGAAGCCTTGTATTTGCTTCAATTGCAATAACAGATCCAACAGATTTCTTAAATGCCTGTTTTGACAAAGCACGAGAAAAATTAGATGCGATTGAAAAATGTTCCTTGACTGATTTTCCAATGGAATATGCAGCTGATATTGTTAGTGCAGAAGTCAAGCAATTATTTGCTAAGCTCAAAACACTAATTGCATGAAGACGGAACAGGCCAAAGGACTAATTGAAAGCTTGGAGGAAGATAGGGACATCCAACAATTAATAGCACAAGCTAAGTCAAGATATATATTATATAATGTAAATGAACCTGAGGAAAATTTCCCTGATTACACCAAGAGACTTACAGAAAAGAACAACCATTCTGCATATTCTTATCTTAATGCTGGTTGTTATATCGCTGAAGAAGGAAATTTAAGTGATTCTTTAACAGGTTTAAGAAAAGGAGCTTCAATTTTAGAATACAATTTTAAATCTTCTAGAGATACTTCAGAATACAGTGACTATTATCTCCTAACCCTTGCTTTAGCCTATTATGCATCCTTCGAGTATTCTAAAGCATTTGTGTCTATATCTAAAATCAAATATGAATTAAAGACAGCACAACTATTCCGATTGTTTTTATCTAAAGAGTATGTAGGGCTAGATAAACTGATTTCATCAATTCAAATAGATCAAGAATATCAACCAGATAGAATATCGACCTCAATAGAAGATGGCTCAAGTAAAATAAACATCAAAGTATATGAGTATCTCCTTTCTTTATCAATGTCACGATTGTTATTGTTTTTTTATAACGGTGAAGACAGTATGCTTCAGGATGCGATTGAAATAGCAACTGATACGTTAGAGCTATTATCAGAAGATCGAGAACCATCCCTGTGGTGGTGTTTAAGATTGTATAGAATTATATTAATGGGCTTCTACAATTCAGCAATTTGGAAGATTTTGCCTCCAAATTTCCCAGATCATGAAGAAGCTACCTTTTCATTCATACAGAACCTAGCTCGAAGGAAACCAATACCCATTGTCGAATTCTTCATTTCTCAGAGGGAGGCAATTGCTAAGGCTGCGGAGACATCTGGTTTAGTTGTTTCTTTACCAACTAGTAGTGGAAAAACAAGAATAGCAGAGGTGTCAATATTTCAAACGTTATTGAACCCTGATAGTATCGTACTATATATTGCACCTTTTAGATCCCTTGCTTATGAGGTAGAAGACACCTTAGAAATTACCTTTGAAAAAATTGGGTTCCCGGTATCACATTTATATGGAGGAGCAAGCTTTAGTAAGATTGACAGATTGGAAATAGAGAATGCAAGAATAATAGTTGCTACTCCAGAAAAAGCAAAGGCCTTGTTTAGAGCTGCCGATGATTTAGTCGACAAAGTTAAACTTGTTGTTTTAGATGAAGGTCATCTCCTGGGTGATGAAGAGCGATTTATTCGTAATGAAATGTTTTTTGAAGAACTAAGATTTCATATGGAAAAGAATGAGGGTAAATTCTTGATTCTTTCCGCAGTACTACCAAACTCACACCATATGTCAAAGTGGTTGACAAATTCTGAAAAGAATATCCATGAAAACAAATGGAGCCCCAGTAGTAAACGTATTGGTACTTTAGAATTCAAAGGCAATAACGTCAATATAAATTGGAAAAAAGAAGACCCAGAAACTTGGAATAATTCATTCATCGTACCTATTCAACAAGGTGAAAAAATATTTCCTTCTAATTTGAAAGATGCTATAGCATCAACCGCTGTAAAATTATGTCATAATGGATCAGTACTCATTTTTCAAGCAAAAAGCAATCGAGTAGTTTCTCAAGGTAGAGCTTGCATAGAAGCCTTTGGAGAAGAAGCAAGTAATCATACATGGACTAATGCTCTAGCATGGCACAGTTTTGAACTAGCAGTAAAAAACAGCTTAGGCTTAGATCATGATATATATAAGCTTGCTCAATGCGGAATAATTTGTCATTTCTCAAAACTGCCTAGAAACGTTAAAGCTTCATTTGAAAATTTAATGCGAACATCTAATCCAAGGATTATAATTGCGACTACGACCTTAGCACAAGGAGTTAATCTTGGAGTATCGACAGTCATAATAGCTGATGTCTGGTTTGGAGCTCCTGGAAATAGTGATAAGGTTTCCAATAGTAAATTTTGGAATATAGTAGGTAGAGCAGGAAGAGCCTTTGTTGATAGTGAAGGAAAAGTTTTGTATGCGATAGACAGAAACACTAACAGACGTATAATTAGAGCTCAAGAGGCAACGGCAAATTCATACTTGGAAGAAGAATTTCATGATGAGGTTAACAGTGGAGTTTACTTACTTCTAAAATTCTATTTTGATCTAGCAAAAAAGGCAAAGATCGATTTTGAATATCTAATTCAATTAATTTCAGAAAATTCACCTGTGCTCTCAGAGCTGGATATTGAGCAAGATAATTTGAACTATGTAACTGAGAGTTTTGATTTATTAGATGATACACTATTGTCATTGTCCTATAAATTCCAAAGCTTCAATGATAATGAAGTTTCTGGATGGATTGATACATTTTTTAGAAGATCGTTATTCTATATACAAGCAGAAGAAAATGAAGCACTAGATGAGGTTTCTTTGTTAAGTTATCTAAAGAAAAGAAACGTTTTAGTAACAGAAAAGGCTGGTATTCCTGAGAATTGGTTGTCTCATATAAAAACAGGAATTCCTGTAAGAGCAAGTTTGAAATTAGATTCTCTATTAGATGATTTTGAGTCTTATTATAAAGATTACTTGGAAACTGATAAAACTTTCGAAGATTTGTCAGATTTGGTTCAACTACTTGAAGATTTAGTTGATCAATTGCCAGGAGAGACTTTTAAGAAAAAGACACTTTTTCGCAATATAGAATTATCTGAAGATAGGAATACGGCAATACATAATATGTGGCTTTCTGGAGAATCATATTTAGACATTACAAATGCTACGACGGGGGAAATAACTAATCATTTTTGCTCTTCCTACTTCGGCTATACTCTTCCATGGGTTTTTAATGCTGTATCAAGAAAATTTAAAGTTCTTGAGAAGGAAGATTGTTCGGAGTTTTATGAAAACCTTGCTACAATGATCGAACTTGGTCTGCCTGACGTAGTAGCTGTTAAAAATTACATAGGAGGTATAAAATCAAGACTTATTGCAACAGAAATAAGAAATGTTATTGAGGTACCAACGGATAACTTAACCATATCAGATCATATAGATTTCTTATTATCTGTGAAAGAAGGTTTCAACGATCAACTTTCTGATGATGCAAAAACATGGCTCAGTATCATAGAAAGTCGACAGAAGGAAAAGATTAAAGAAGAAGTTCAATTCCCTAATTTCACCCTCGATACTCTAATAAAGGACAAAACATACAGTGTGAAAATATTTAATGGAAACTGTTATTTATGTAGTTCAGATTATATTTCTAAAGTGAGTGTCGAATCGACAGAGCAATTTCCATTTGAAAAAATAGGTCATAAATTGAGTTATTTTTTTAGGCATGATGACGTAAATGAATTTTGGGAATTCTGTCATTAGGCATTAACAAATAATCAATAATGGAGTTTTAAAGAGAACTAAATAGAGGAACTATCGCCAACAATCCTCAGACAGACGATCGATATAATCATCCGTTAATCCCACCCCCCTCACATCTCCACCCCCTCAATAACCAGCTCCACATAATGCCCTGACAATAACAACGGCCCATGCTCAGCCGCTTTCAGCTGCTCTCGATACTGATTCCCATCAGCCTGTTTCAGCTGTTCGATATCGCTGTATAGCTGCCTGACTTTATCATCTATCGACTTGGGTAGGGTAGGTGCTTTGGTTTGACTGTACTCGATCATCAGCAGCTCTTTTTGTATGTGGTTTTCATGGAGTCACCTTTCTGAGTAGGGTCGTACGCGAGATTGTTCCATGAAAAAGGGGGAAGATTAAGAGATATAGTAGATATTTATACTTGGATCTTGAAGTCAGAGTTTTAGGTACACATATTGTCAAAATACTAGGAACTCTCTATATTCGTTCCTAGTATCCAGTTGTTACATGCAAGTGTCGAAGAAAAAAGAGCCAAACCCCAAAAGGCAAAGAGTCTTGCAGACACATTACTTTTAACCAGCCCTCTATCTATTCCCACCCACCACCCTGTGGTGATTGAAAAACAATGTTCCAATTCACGCCAATTATCTTATGCTAGGTTAAAGACAAACTATTGTCTCATATTGGAATTGCTTTAATACACATCTTATATATGAGCTATGAACTTCATGGCAAGAACGAATGATTTTATTTGAAAAATCAATTAATACACGTGTTAGATGAAAAATGAGAATTTCTATAAAAAGCAAACTGATTCATCAAGAATCAAAGCAAATATTGTAGCTAAATACTTCCCCGCTTACAGTAGGATAATAGATAAAGCGAGTCAAGAGATGATAATATATCTAGATCTGTTTTCAGGTCCAGGAATTTATGAAGATGAAAGTAAGTCTACACCTATACTAATAGCGGATGAGATAGCAGCTGATCCTGTTCTTTCTCAGAAGGTTCAGTTTATGTTTAACGACAACAAACATGTTGCAAATCTAAAATCCAATTTTGAAAAATTATACCCTACTGGCACCTTCAAATATAATGTTAGATATGGCAACAAAACCGTGGGTGAAGATGACGGAATTAAAAACTTTTTAACAAAGAAACATGAAGGTAAAAATCCTCATCCTACTCTTTTGTTCTTTGACCCTTGGGGATATAAAGGAATCAACACCACAGAACTAGCTCAATTTCTTGAAAACTGGGGTAATGAGATTTTCTTGTTTGTTAATATTAAGAGAATTCATGCAGCTATCGTGAATGATAAGTTTGATCTTCTGATGAATCAACTTTTTCCAACTTCTATAGAGAGATTAAGATCAGAAAGAAAATATAAAGCTAAAGTACATGAGAGGTTAAGCCTTATTGTGGACAATCTAGCCGATGAATTCAACAAACATGTTCCTAATGGCTTGTTTCATACTTCATTTAGGTTTCAAGAAGAAGACAGCAAAGCTACAAGTCATTATATTATTCATTTTACAAAGCATTCTAAAGGATATGAGCTGGTCAAGCAAATTTATCATGACTTTGATAATATTGGTGCTAACCTTGAAAAAGAAGGAGTATACACCTTTGACTCCAAAAGAATGAGATATGATGACGAAAACTCTTTTAAATTTGAAGATGATTTTTTAGTCGAACTAAGCAATCTTCTTTTGGAGGAATTCAAGGGGAAAACTATTTCAGCAGATGAATTATTTTCATTGCATAATGTAAGAACTAAGTATTGTGGCACGCATTATTCCAAAACCTTAAGATATTTGGTAGAAAAAGGGATGATTAAAGCCGAATTCACTGACAATATTGCTCATAAAGTATCTGTTTTATTAACAAAGGATTGTATACTTAAATTTGAATAAATTATGTCTAAATCCTCTATAGAGTGGACAGAACTGACTTGGAATCCAACTACAGGTTGTACGAAAGTATCGGCAGGCTGCAAGTATTGTTATGCAGAAGTAATGACCAGAAGACTCAAAGCTATGGGTCAAGAAAAATACAAAGCCGGATTTAAGAATGTAAGAACACATCCATCAACATTGAAGATTCCCTATACTTGGAAAAAGCCAAGCACTGTCTTTGTAAATTCTATGAGTGATTTATTTCATGAGGATGTGCCCTTGCAGTATATCAAGGACGTGTTCAAAGTCATGAATGATTGTGACAAACATGTTTTTCAAGTTCTTACCAAAAGAAGCGAAAGACTGTTAGACATACACAAGGAACTTAACTGGTCACGAAATATATGGATGGGGGTCTCTGTAGAAGATGAAAGGGTTACAGAACGAATAGATCACCTCAGAAAAACAAACGCTATTATAAAATTTTTATCATTGGAACCATTGATCGGACCACTAACTAATTTGAACTTAAAGAAAATAGACTGGGTTATTGTAGGTGGCGAAAGTGGATTCAGACCAAGACCTATAAAAGAGGTATGGGTAAATGAAATTCTAGAACAATGTGACAAACAAGCTGTACCTTTCTTCTTCAAACAATGGGGTGGGAAGAATAAAAAGAAGGCAGGTAGAATGCTAAATGGAAGAACATATGATTATATGCCTAAGACTCCAGTAACTTTGTAGTAGTAATATCTATGGACAATAAGAGAATATATACCGTCGGTCATTCCAATCATTCGATTGACTATTTCTTGGAGTTACTTCATACCCATAATATCAATTGTATAGTTGATGTCAGAAGTATGCCTGCTTCAAAATTCAATCCACAATATAATCAGGTGGAGCTGAAGGCAACTCTGAAAAGCAACACGATTGTGTACATGCATTTTAAGGATGAATTTGGAGCGAGGCAAGAAAGTGAGGAGTATCTAGATGAAAATGGACAGGTAAATTTCCAATACTTTAGAAAATCCAGAGAGTTCCAAAATGGAGTTGAAAGAATTGACCTTGGTGTTGAGAATGGATACAGAATCGCCCTAATGTGTTCGGAAGGCAACCCTCTTGAGTGCCACAGATTCTCTATGATATCAGGCTATTTTTCTAAACTTGGATTTCAGGTATTGCATATCCTAAGAGATAAATCTGCAATTGAACATCAGCAACTTGAAAAGAA